>Ga0065721_10002127_pt1 | contig 41841 bp, 25 predicted proteins | sample Mesricmetagenome_FD_59108 | JGI IMG/M metagenome (GOLD analysis project Ga0065721, IMG submission 59108) | Mesophilic microbial community from rice straw/compost enrichment Sample: eDNA_1 v2 (version 2) | ecosystem: Engineered > Solid waste > Grass > Composting > Bioreactor | place: USA: Davis... | reverse complement strand
GGCGTCGGCGCCGGCGGACTCGAGGCGGCGGGCGTAGTCGATCCAGCCGCCGGGACGGGTGCCGTTGAGCGAGGCGATGACGGGGATGGTGAGCGCGGACTTCAGGTGCTCGAGTTGGCGGAGGTAGTGGTCGGGCGTGAGCTGGTATTCGTCGACGCGGGGGAAGAAGGAGGTGGCTTCGGAGAAGCTGTCGGTGGCCTCCTCGTTGCGGAAGAGGGCGCGCTGCTCGGCGTCGATTTGTTCTTCGAAGAGCGAGCGCATGACGATGGCGGCGGCGCCGGCGTCTTGGAGTTGTCCGGCGACGTGGACGTGGTCACAGAATGGCGAGGCGCCGACGATGAGCGGATTGCTGAGGTGGAGGCCGAGGTAGGAGGTGGAGAGGTTCATGGGGCGGAGGGGGGCTATGTCTCGTTCTCGTTCTCTTTATCGTTCTCGTTCTCGCGAGATGCGCTGCGGGTGGGTAGCGGCGGAGAGAACGAGAACGATTACGAGAAAGAGAACGAATCAGTTGGCGGGGGGATTGGGCGTGCCGTTTGTTTCGGGTTTGGTGGTCGGTGCAGCGAGGCGCTGATAGAGGGCGTAGTGCTCGCGGACATACGACTGCGCTTGGGCGGCGAGTTCGTCGGCGCGGGCGGGCGCGATGTTTTTCAGGATGCCGAAGCGGGTCTCGTTCGCGGTGAATTTCGCGAGGTCCTGTTTCGGCGGAGCGGAATCGAGCTTGAAGGCGTGTTCGCCTTTCGCGGCGAGGCGCGGGTCGTAGCGGAAGAGCGGCCAGTAGCCGGTGTCGACGGCGAGTTTCTGCTGCTCGAGTCCGAGGTGCAGCGGATAGCCGTGCGCGATGCAGTGCGAGTAGGCGATGATGAGCGCGGGGCCGTGGTAGGCCTCGGCTTCGCGGAAGGCTTGGAGCGTCTGGCTGTCTTTCGCGCCGAAGGCGACACGGGAGACGTAGACGTGGCCGTATTGCATGGCGATGAGCGCGAGGTCTTTCTTCGCGACGCCCTTGCCGCCGGCGGCGAATTTAGCGACGGCGCCCATCGGCGTGGATTTGGACGATTGGCCGCCGGTGTTGGAGTAGACCTCGGTGTCGAGGACGAGGACTTTTACGTTGGCGCCGGAGGCGAGGACGTGATCGAGACCGCCGTAGCCGATGTCGTAGGCCCAACCGTCACCGCCGACGATCCAGGTGGTTTTCTTGACGAGATCGTCGGCGAGCGCGTCGAGGCGCCGAGCGAGCGGATCTTCGCGGAGGAGCGAGAGCCGGGCGCGGAGCGCGACGACGCGTTCGCGCTGCTGTTCAATCTCGGCTTCGGTGGACTGGTCGGCGGAGAGGATCGTGCGGGCGAAGTCTTCGCCGATTTTGAGCGTGAGTTTGGCCACGAGCTCGCGAGCGGTGCGGGCGCGCTGTTCGACGGCGAGGTGGAGGCCGAGGCCGAATTCGGCGTTGTCCTCAAAGAGCGAGTTGGCCCACGCGGGACCGCGGCCGGCGCTGTTGGAGCAATAGGGCGTGGTCGGGAGATTGCCGCCGTAGATGGAGGAGCAGCCGGTGGCGTTGGCGATGAGGAGACGATCGCCGAAAAGCTGCGTGAGGAGCTTGATGTAGGGCGTTTCGCCGCAACCGGAACACGCGCCGGAGAATTCCATGAGCGGCGTGAGGAACTGGGAATTCTTGATCGTGGAGGCGTCGATCTTGGTGCGATCAGGATCGGGGAGTTGCGTGAAGAAGTCCCAGTTGGCGCGCTGCGCTTCGAGGAGAGGAGGCTGCGGAGCCATGTCGATGGCCTTGTGGCGCGGGTTGGTTTTGTCCTTCGCCGGGCAGACCTGAACGCAGAGGGAGCAACCGGTGCAGTCCTCGGGCGCNACCTGGAGCGTGTAGCGCTGGCCGGGGAATTCGGAGGAGCGGAAATTGGTCGAGAGGAAACCTTCCGGCGCGGATTCGAGGGCGGCGGGTTCGACGAACTTGGCGCGGATGGCGGCGTGGGGGCAGACCATCACGCACTTGTTGCACTGGATGCAGATGGCGGGATCCCAGACGGGGATTTCGAGGGCGATGTTGCGCTTTTCGAAACGCGCGGTGCCGGTGGGCCAGCAGCCGTCGAGCGGCAGGGCGCTGACGGGCATGAGGTCGCCCTGGTTCGCGAGAAGTTTCGCGGTGACGGTGCGGACGAATTCGGAGGCGCCGGGGTAGGTGGGCGGGACGGTGACGTGGGCGTCGGCATCGGGTAGTGAAGGAATGGATACCTCGCGCAGGCCGGCGAGCGCGGCGTCGACGGCCGCGTGATTCATTTTCACGATCTGCTCGCCCTTGCGGCCGTAGGTTTTGGTGATCGCTTTTTTGATGTGGGCGATGGCCTCGTCCTGCGGGAGGACGCCGGAGAGGGCGAAGAAGCAGGTTTGGAGGACGGTGTTGGTGCGGCGGCCCATGCCGCTCGCCTGCGCGACGGCGGTGGCGTCGATGACGAAGAGGCGGAGTTTTTTCTGGATGAGCGTTTCCTGCCAGTCGCGCGGGAGTTTCTTCCAGGTTTCCTCGGGCGAGTAGGGCGAGTTCAACAGGACGGTCGCAGCGGGAGCGGCGTAGCCGAGGACCTCGGCGCGGCCGACGAAGCTGAACTGGCTGCTAGGCGACGAAGCCGGCCTGGCGGATGAGGTAAGGACTGCGGATCGGGCGCGGGCCGAAGCGCAGGTGGGAGACGGTCATCGAGCCGGACTTCTTCGAGTCGTAGACGAAGTAACCTTGGGCGTAGAACGGCGTTTGTTCGCCGATGATCTTGATGGAGTTTTTGTTCGCCCCGACGGTGCCGTCGGCGCCGAGACCGACGAAGACGCAGCGACGGACGTCGTCGGCTTCGAGGTCGAAGTCGGCGTCGTAGGGCAGCGAAGTGCCGGTGACGTCGTCGATGATGCCGATGGTGAAGCCGTGGCGCGGCTCCCAGTGTGTCAGGTTTTCGAATACGGCACGGGCCATGCCCGGCGTGAATTCCTTGGATCCGAGACCGTAGCGGCCGCCGACGACGCGGGCGGAGCCGGCGAGCGGGGAACGGCCCTCGGCGAGAGCGGTGACGACGTTCTGGTAGAGCGGCTCGCCGAGACTGCCGGGCTCCTTCGTGCGATCGAGGACGGCGATCGCCTTGGCGGATTTCGGCAGAGCGGCGAGGAAGGATTTGAGGTGGAACGGCTGGAAGAGACGGACGCTGAGGACGCCGACCTTTTCGCCGTGGGCGTTGAGCCAGTCGGCGGTTTCGCCGAGGGTTTCGGCGGCACTGCCCATGACGACGACCACGCGTTCGGCTTCGGGGTGGCCGTGGTAGTCGAAAAGATGATACTGGCGACCGGTGACGGCGGCGAAGCGGTCCATCGTTTCCTGCACGATGGAGGGCAGCGCGGCGTAGAAGCGGTTCACGGCTTCGCGGCCTTGGAAGTAGACGTCGGGATTTTGGGCGGTGCCGTGGAGCGTGGGGTGGTCGGGGGTCATCGCGCGGGCGCGGAACGCGGCGATGTCTTTTTCGTCGATGACGGCGCGGAGGTCGTCGTCGGAGAGCGGCGTGATTTTCTGGACCTCGTGCGAGGTGCGGAAGCCGTCGAAGAAATGGATGAACGGGACCCGGGCGCGGTAGGATGCGGCGTGGGCGATCAGCGCAAGGTCAGACGCCTCCTGCGTGGAGTTGGAGCAGAGGAGGGCGCAGCCGGTGGCGCGGCAGGCCATGACGTCCTGGTGGTCGCCGAAGATCGAGAGACCTTGGGCGGCGAGGGCGCGGGCGCTGACGTGAATCGTGAGCGGGAGGAGTTCGCCGGCGATCTTGTAGAGATTGGGGATCATCAGCAGGAGGCCCTGCGATGCGGTGAAGGTGGTCGTGAGCGCGCCGCCGAGGAGGCCGCCGTGGACGGCGCCGGCGACGCCGGCTTCGGACTGGAGTTGAACGACGCGCGGGACTTCGCCCCAGAGGTTTTTCTTTCCGGCGGCGGCCCATTCGTCGCAGGACTCGGCCATCGCGGACGACGGCGTGATGGGGTAGATGGCGATGAGCTCGTTGAGGCGGAAGGCGACGGAGGCGACGGCCTCGTTGGCGTCACAGATTGTGAAGGCGGGTTTGCGGCCGGAGGAATTCATGAAAGGAGCGGCTTCGCGGGCGGGGGAAACGTGCTTTCATGATGGCAAGAAATGCGGGCCGGCTCTGCGCATCGGTTGGTTTTGGTGACGCAGAAGTTGCGCGGGGGGTGAGTGCGCGGCGGGTAGGAATAGTCGGGTTGCCGGCGGGCGGGCGCGGCGCAAGGTGGGCGCGAATGGACGAGAAGGAGAGAGTGCTCGAGGAGGCGCGGAAGGCGGGGTTCGAGTCTGGATTTGATCGATTCGAATCTGGCGCTGCCGGTGGCGGAGCGTTGGAGACTGCATGATGGAGCGCTCGAGCTGATGCTCACGCTCGAGCGAGCTCGCGAAAAACGTGACGCCCAACTTCAGCCAAATCCTAACGCGTCTCGCTGACGGCGGACTCGATTTTGTGATCGTCGGCGGCTACGCGGCGCTGACGCATGGGTCGACGCTCGTGACGCGCGATCTCGACATCTGCGCGGTGCTGACGCCGGAGAATGTGGAGCGCCTGCGAAAGCTGCTCGCGGATTGGAATCCGCGGCATCGGATGACGCCGCAGCGGTTGTCGTTTTTGGAACATCCACCGGCGGGCGTGCCGGTGCAGAATCTGTATTTGCAGACCGACTACGGCGTGGTGGACGTGTTGACGTCGATTCTGGGCGTCGGGGATTTTGCGCGGCTGAAGGAGAAAGCGGAGGTGCTCGAGGTGGACGGGCGCACGTATCGGATCATCGCGCTCGAGGATTTGATTCGGGCGAAGGAATCGGTGGGGCGGGAGAAGGATTTGCTCGCGGCGAAGGAGCTGCGGGCGATTGCGGCGAAGCGGGGGCGGGTGGTGTAGGTGGGTTGTGCGCGAGCGCGCAACTTACTGGCCGAAGAATTTTTGGATGCAGCGGAGGGAGGCGACGAGGGCGTCGATTTCTTCCGGGGTGTTGTAGATATAGAAGCTCGCGCGGGTGGTGCTGGTGAGGCCGAGNTTGCGCATCAGCGGCTGGTTGCAGTGGTGGCCGCCGCGGAGCGCGATGCCGTCTTCGTCGGCGAAGGTGACGACGTCGTGCGCGTGGAGGTCGGGGAAGGCGAANCTCACGAGGCCACCGCGGGCGTCGGATTTGGGGCCGAGAAGGCGGATGCCGGGAAGCTCGGAGAGTTTCTCGTAGGCGAGGCGACCGAGGGCGTTGTCGTGTTCGGCGATCGCGGTGCGGTCGAGGGCGTCGAGGTAGTCGCATGCCGCGGCGAGCGCGATGGCGCCGGCGATGTGAGGCGTGCCGGCTTCGAAGCGCTCGGGGGACGGTTTCCACGTGCACTTGTCATAGTGCACGGTGACGACCATGCCGCCGCCGGTTTCGGTGGGTTCGAGGCGGTCGAGGAGGGCGCGGCGGCCGTAGAGGACGCCGATGCCGGTGGGGGCGCACATCTTGTGGCCGGAGAAGGCGAGGAAGTCGCAGCCGATTTTTTGGACATCGAGCGGCGCGTGGCCGCTGGACTGGGCGGCGTCGATGACGGTGAGCGCGCCGACGGCGCGGGCGCGGCGGCAGAGCTCCTCGACGGGGTTGATGGTGCCGAGGGTGTTGGAGATGTGGGTGAAGGCGAAGAGCTTCACCTGCAGCGTGAGGAGCGTGTCGAGGGCGGCGAGGTCGAGGCCGAGTTCGGCGTTTTCGCCGAGGACGGGGACGAAGCGGAGCGTGGCGCCGGTGGCGCGGGCGAGTTGTTGCCACGGGACGAGGTTGGAGTGGTGTTCCATCTCGGTGGCGAGGATGACATCGCCGGGTTTCAAGGTGCCGGCGAAGCTGCGGGCGACGATGTTGATGCTCTCGGTGGTGCCGCGGGTGAAAATGATTTCGGCGGGATCGGCGGCGTTGAGGAATTTGGCGATGCGCGTGCGGGCGCCCTCGTAGGCGTCGGTGGCGCGGGTGGAGAGGGCGTGGAGGCCGCGGTGGACGTTGGCGTTGTCGCGTTCGTAGTAGCGCGTGAGGGCCTCGATGACGGCGCGCGGTTTTTGGGCGGTGGCGGCGTTGTCGAGGTAGACGAGCGGTTTACCTCGGACCTGTTGGTGCAGGATCGGGAAGTCGTCGCGGACGTTGGGCCAGGAGGGCATGGGAAATCGTTCTCGTTCTCTTGATCGTTCTCGTTCTCCAGCGCCTCAACCTTCTCGAGAACGAGAAAGAGCGCGAAGAACGAGAACGGGGATCAGTCGGCGTGGGTTTCGGTCGTGGCGGGAGCCGAGTCGCCATGGAGGGCGTTGAGGGCGGCGTGCCAGCCGAGGGTGGCGCATTTGATGCGGGCCGGGAAGGCGTGGACGCCGGCGAAGGCGCCGATGTCGCTGATTTCGTCGGGGGCTTTGCCGGTGGTAACGATGTCGTGAAATTCGTTGAAGAGCTTTTCGGCGTCGGCGGCGGTTTTGCCTTTGAGCTGCGTGGTCATGAGCGACGCGCTGGCTTGGGAGATGGCGCAGCCGGAGCCGTCGAAGGTGATTTCGGCGATGCGGTCGCCGTCGAGACGCAGGTAGACGCTGCACTGGTCGCCGCAGGAAGGGTTCTCGCCGTGGGCGACGCGGGTCGCGTTCGGGAGTTTGCCGCGGTTGCGGGGGCGCTTGTTGTGGTCGAGGATGACCTGCTGATAGAGTTCGGTGAGGTCGGCGGACATCGAGGGCCGAATTTCGATCAGCGGGCGGCGGTTGGCAACTCGCGAGAAAGCGGGGCGGCGGAGCGGTGAGGTCGGGGCGTAAAGCCCTTCCCAGAGTGGGGCGGGCGACTATTCCCAGTATTCGGCCCAGCTGGAGGCTGTCTCCGTGACGCGGATACGTTCGAGGCGGACGTGCGGCGCGAGCGCGGCGAGGCGTTGGCGGAGGGTTTGGAAGAGTTCGCGGGCGAGGACTTCGGTGGTGGGGTCGGCGTTTTCGAAAGGAATGATGCGATCGCCGTAGGCGGAGCGAAAGTCGGGGAAGCGGGGATCGGCGGTGTTGAGAGCGAAGGTGTGGTCGAAGCGATCGACGAGTTCGGCGGCGGCGTGTTTGAGGGTTTTGAAGTCGAGGACCATGTCGCGGGCGTCGAGGGTGTCGCTGGCGACGATGATTTCGATCGTGCGGCTGTGGCCGTGGGGGAAGCGGCAGGCGCCGGGGTGTTTGGTGAGGAGGTGGCCGCTTTCGACGAGGAAGGATTTGGCGATGCGGAAAGGCATGGCGAAGGCGACGCGGTGTGGGCGTGGCACGGGCGCGGAAGGCGCGAGGTGGCGTCAGATGGTTTTGGAGAAGCGGTGGGTGGCGGGCGTCATGTAGGCGTCGAATCGCATGGCGACGACGCGGAGCAGGGGCACGCCGCGCGGGGTGACGTTGAGGCCGGAGGAAGTGCGTTCGACGATGCCGTCGGCCTCGAGGTCGGCGAAGGTGGAGAGTTGGGGGGCGTAGCGTTCGGCGAAATCGAAACCGAAGGCGCGCGAGAGCGCGGCGAAGTCGAGCCGGCGCTCGCACATGAGACGCATGATGATGGTGCGGCGGCGTTGGTCTTCGGGGGAGAGGCGGAGCGTGCGTTCGACGGGAAGCTGGCCGGCGTCGAGGGCGGCGCGCCAGGCGGGGAGGGATTTTTGATTTTGCCGGTAGGTGGTCGCGGTGGAGGAGATGGCCGACATGCCGAAGCCGTAGAGGGAGGCGTCGGCGTGGGTGCTGTAGCCTTGGAAGTTGCGGTGGAGGGTGCCGTTTTGGAGAGCGACGGCGAGTTCGTCGTGGGGGCGCGCGAAGTGGTCGAGGCCGATGTCGACGAAACCGGCGTGCGTGAGTTTCTCGTGCGCGAGGGCGAACATAGCGAGTTTCTCCTCGGCGGAGGGCAGTTGGGCGCGGTCGTCGAAGATTTTCTGCGCCGGTTTGATCCACGGGACGTGGGCGTAGCTGAAGACGGAGAGCCGGTCGGGCTCGAGGCCGAGCACGTCGTCGAGGGTGTCGGAGAACGAGCGCGCGGTTTGGAGCGGGAGGCCGTGGATGAGGTCGACGTTGATCGATGAAAAGCCGTGGGCGCGGAGCCAGGCGAACGCCTGCTGGTTTTGGGCGTGCGGCTGGATGCGATGGATGGCGAGTTGGACGCGGGGGTTGGTGTCCTGGACGCCGAGGGAGGCGCGGTTGGCGCCGATCTCGTGGAGTGCGGCGACGTGATCCTCGGTGAGCCGGCGAGGGTCGATTTCGACGCTGAACTCGGCGGACGGGCTTAGGGTGAAGGTCGAGCGAAGCAGCGTGCCCAGGCGGCGGATTTCGTCGGGCGGGAAAAACGTGGGCGTGCCGCCGCCGAGATGGATTTGGGTGACGGGGCGGGAGCGATCGATGCGTTGGGCGGTGAGTTGGAGTTCGCGGGCGAGGTCGTCGAGGTATTCGCTGGCGGATTCGCGGCGTCGCGTGATGACGGTCGTGCAGCCGCAGAACCAGCAGCGGGTTTCACAGAACGGGAGATGAAAATAGAGGGAAAGCGGGCCGGCGCCGGGGGTGTTGTCCTCCGCGATCGCGGTGTCGAGGTCCTCGGGGACGACGTGTGCGGTGAATTGGGTGGCGGGCGGATATGAGGTGTAGCGCGGACCGGGCACGGAGTATTTGCGCACCAGCTCGAGGTTGACGGGTGTTGAAACAGGAGCGGGCGAGGGAGGGTCGTGGGGGGAGATCATGGGTGGTGTGGAGCTCCACTGTGCCACGGTGCGCCTTGGACGACTGCGCGAGGTTTGGCCAAGGGTATGCGATTTTTGAACGATATGATGGGAGCGGAGGAGAGAGGGGGACACCGGGGGGGGCGCGGAGGAAAAGGAGCGCGCCGAAGTGCGGCTGGGAGGCGCGGCGGGCGGGTGGTGGCGAATTCCTCGTTGACCCGGGTGGGGTGCGGGCTTTGCTTGGCCGCTTCGACAGACGGTAGGCTCGTTTTGCGCGAGGCACGTCAGCACCCCGGAGAGGTGGCAGAGTGGTCGAATGTGCGTGATTGGAAATCACGTGTAGTCGAAAGGCTACCGAGGGTTCGAATCCCTCCCTCTCCGCCATTTTCAAGCACGCGAAGCGATGCTGAGGGTGATTTGGCGACCTCTGATGCGCGACGGGCGTCCCCAATGGCACGAGGTGCGTCGGGGGATGGCGGCCAATTTAGGAAGAGAAGTTATACGGCCCGAAGACGCTCTAATGTTAGGACGGCTCTAGACGCGCAATCCGGGGCAAACTCTGGGGAGCTGTCGCATCCCCTTTTCGTTGCTGGTCGCAGACGCTTCGCGGCGTCTCGCCCACGATCGGTAGCGATTCATCCCAGCCCCTCCAATCCCTTTCCCCCGAAATTGTTCGTCTCGGTTTCCACGTCTGAGGCCTGCTTTCTCGCCCCGTGCCCCTTTCCCCTGCGGACGGCCGTGTTCGGCTGTTCGCATTTTGACTGAACCAAGCCCATGCAAATGACAAAAGATAAAAACCTGGCTAGATACGCTCTAGGCCTGGCGTCTGCACTGATGTTTTCCGGTGCGGGATTCGCTCAGGCCCAGACTGCCCCGGCGGCCTCCGCTGACGGGGATGATAGTGACGAGGTGATCGTGCTGTCGCCGTTCGAAGTCTCGGCAGACGACGAGCGAGGCTATACCGCGGCGACGACGCTCGCCGGTAACCGCCTCAACACGGAGTTGCGCGATATCGGCAACGCCGTGACTGTAATCACGGGTCAGTTCCTGCGCGACGTTCAGGCGACGAACAACGAAACCCTTCTCCAATACACCGCTGGCACGGAAGTCGGCAACATCCGTGGTAATTTCGCGGGTCTGGGTGACGGGTCGGTGCTCGACGAAACCTCGCGATTCTCCCGCCCCAACCAAAACACGCGTGTCCGTGGTCTGGCCGAGGCGGACAACACCCGCGACTACTTCCTCTCGGATATTCCGTGGGATGCTTACAACGTCGACCGTGTAGACCTGCAGCGCGGCCCGAACTCCATTCTGTTCGGTCTCGGCAGCCCGGCCGGTCTGTTGAACGTTGGCACGAAGCAAGCGGCCTTCCGCGATGCGAACGAGGTGCAGCTCCGCCTCGACAACTGGGGCAGCGTGCGTGCACAGGGCAACTTCAACAAGGTTATCATCCCGAACGAGCTCGCGATCCGCTTTGATGCGGTGAAAGAGGAGCAGAAATTCCAGCAGAAGCCGGCGTTCGAGGATAACGACCGTCTCTATACGGCACTGCGCTGGGAGCCTGGCTTCCTGAAGAAGGGGTCGGCTCGCACGATCCTTCGCGCCAGCTTCGAAAACGGTAATATCGAAAGCAATCGTCCCCGCACGGTTCCGCCGCTCGACCGCATCACTCCGTGGTTCCTCTCGGGCACGTATCAAGGTATCTACAAGCAACGCGGCAGCGTGCCTGGAGCTCCCGACACTGGTGTTTATACTGTGCCTGTTCTGGAGCCTGGCGATCCTCTCGACAAATATGTGCGCAATGAAGGGTTTGCCCGCATCTATAATCATCTCAATAGAGAGACCTTCAATCCCTTCCAAGTGCAGGACGACAACACCGGTCGGGTAAATCACGGTCAACAGCGTCCCGTCATCAACGGTGGCGAACTTACCGGTTATTTCAATCCCAGCTTTAATCCGTGGATTGGTAACTTTGGCGACCAGTTCGGGGGGCCCAACTCATTCTATGCCGACGGCAACGCTACGCGCCCCGCAAGCTCCTTCGTTTGGGAAGGCCCCCGCACACGCGGCATCAATACCGCCGGTCAGATTGATGGTGATCTCGGTCGCTCGTTCCACCGCCCGGTCGGTATCGCTCGTTACGACCAGTTCGCCACGAATGCGGGTCTGCCCTATTATCTGTCCGGACTCTACAAGGGCCGGAGCTTGATCGATCCGACGGTCTTTGACTTCTATAACAACCTGATCGATGGGCCCAACAAGGCCGAGTGGAATGACTGGAAGGTCTACAACCTCAGCCTCGCGCAGACGTTCATGGATGACAAATTTGGATTCGAGGTGAACTACCAAAACGAAGAGTTCACCCGCGGCAATATCTCGCTGCTCACGGGCGATCGCCAAGCGATCTATATCGACATCAACAGCGTCTACTCTGACGGCACCCCTGCTGGCGCCAATGGTGAACCCTTCCAGGACGGCACGCCCAATCCGAACGTTGGCCGTCCGTTCATTTCGGACAGCGGCCGTGGCGGCAACAGCGAGTATACGAGCGAACGTGAAGCGCTGCGTATTACGGGTTTCGTGACGCACGACTTTGCTCGCAACAAATCGACCGTGCTGAATCGCATCCTCGGCAAGCACACGATCACAGGTCTCTACTCCGAAGATGAGCAAGTGACCGACAATCGCAGCTGGCAGCGCTACGCGATCATCGATGATGCGTATCGGGCGTTCCTTGCCTCGACTGCCCCCTTCACGGACAACGCGTTTGCGGTCAACCGAGTCATTTATCTGGGGCCCTCCCTCTCGAACCGCAGCACGGCTTCGGGTGCCTATATTCCCCGTCCGACTGCGCTCCAGAGTGTGGATTCGACCCTCACGATCCGGACCTTCGATTCCACCTGGATTCACCCGCTCGATCCCACCGCGCCGGGTTATGTCAATCCGGCTGATCCTTGGGAGAATCTATACTATCCTGAAGGTCACGGCAGCCGCGCTAGCTTCCAAGCCGACAATCCGCTCAACTACCGCGGATTCACCAATCGGGACGTCAATGTGGTGGATTCCGAGACCTCGCGGGCGAATCGGGATCTGCTGACGACGGGAGCCCAGCTCTCCAAGTCGAAAGTCGAATCGAAGGCGTTCGTTTGGCAGGGTTACTTCTGGGACAAGTCGATCGTCGGCACCTTCGGCTATCGCGAGGATACCGCCAAGGCTTGGGGCAAGTCGTTGACCTCCCAAGCTGCGGGCGGCCAAGGCCACATCGATCTCTCGCCGACCAATTACGTGCTGCCTGACCAGCCCAGTAACGTCCTCAAGGTTGAGTCCCGCAGCTACAGCATTGTGGCTCACTTGAATCAGCTGCCGTTCCTCTCGTCGGCGATGGAAAAGCTCCCGTTCGAGCTGACGTTTTTCTATAACAAGTCGTCCAACTTCCAGCCGGCCGCTTCTCGCGTGGACCTCTATGGCGAACCCTTGGCGGCTCCGGAAGGTAAGACGATCGACCGCGGTCTCTTGATCGAGACCAAGGACGGTCGCTTCTCGCTCAAGCTGAATAAATACGCGACCGAGCTGAAGAATGCCAACAGCAGCGCGATCACCAATGCGTGGTTCATTGGCGCTTCCCAAGCTTGGACGGGCAACTGGGCGAATCGCTTCGAGTATGATTTCGTCGACACGGACAACAACAGGATGACGATCGATTATCAGGCGAACAATCGTCCTGCGGATGCCCCCAATCCTGCCGGCTGGTCGCCGATGAACCGTGCGGGCGTGGCCGACTACGATCCGACGAACAGTCTGTATAACTACGGGGCTGACGTTGGTGAAACTCAGGAGCAAGCGGCTGCGCGCGAGAAGGCGGCGGTCGACGGCTGGCGCGCCTGGCAGGCGAAAGTCGACCCCCGTTTCTATGCGGCGTGGGGTATCGATCTGAACGCTCCGTTCCGTCAATCGGGCGCAGAGGTCATCACGGCCGCGACACCGCAAGGCTTCACGGTGCCGGAAGACAGCTACTCGTCCGGCTATGAAATCGAGTTCAATGCGAACCCGACCCGCAACTGGCGCCTGACGTTCAACGCGACGAAGACCGAAGCCGTCCGCACGGACGTCGGCGGTGAAAACTTGGGTGCGTTTATCGATGCTTACCAGGAAGCGCTGACCACCACCGCGGCGGGCGACCTCCGTATCTGGTGGGGTGGTGCGGGTAACGACACCACGCTCCGCCAGTGGTATCACAACGCGGACAGCCAAGTCGGTCCCGACTGGAACTTCAAAGCTCTCCAGCGCGGTCAGAACGTTCCCGAGCTCCGCAAGTGGCGCTTCAATGCAATCACCAACTACACCTTCAGCGAAGGCGCCCTCCGCGGCTTCCATGTGGGTGGCGGTGTTCGCTGGCAGGACAAGGTCGGCATCGGCATCAAGCCGTTCGGCGATCCCTTTGGTGGCACGTTCACCATCGATCCCAACGAGCCGAACTTCTACGGGCCCCGTGAGACAAACTTCGACGCTTGGGTCGGTTATACCCGGCGACTATCCCGAACGTTCTTCAGTCGGAACGTCGAGTGGAGCATTCAGCTCAATGTATCCAATATTGGTAAGGGTAACGAACTCATCCCAGTCACTGTTCAACCCGACGGTTCCTACGGCACATTCCGTATAGCGCCGCACCAATACTTCACATTGACGAATTCGCTGAAGTTCTAGGCCTACGTCAGGTCCGTTGCTTTCGGGCGCCTCCTCCGGGAGGCGCCCTTTTTGTGCAGCGTTCGAGGGCGTGCGTGCTTGTATCCAGAGCTACTTCAGGACACTCCTGCACCCGGAGAGTGACGTCCCGTCATGTTGCCGGCCTCACGACCTTTCACACCACTCCACGCGGATCGGAAGTCTGCCTTCCCTCATCGGCTCCTCAAAGTCGGCGCGATGCTGGGTCTGTATGGTTTGGCGCTGGTGATCTATGCGCCCGCGTTTCACGGCGAGTTTTTATGGGACGACGCCGCGCACGTCACCCGACTGGGATTGCAGGGATGGAATGGGCTTTGGCGCATCTGGTTCGAGATCGGCGCGACACAGCAATATTACCCTGTTCTGCATACGTGGTTCTGGTTGCAGCACGCGATCTGGGGCGACTCCAGCTTCGCCTATCATCTTCTTAATACGGTCCTGCATGCGACCAATGCCTGCCTCCTCGCTGCGCTGTTGCGAAGAATCCGAGCGCTGCCGCAGAACGGACCATCTTCCCTGCTGCCGGCGGGAGCTGAATGGCTGGCGGCTCTTCTTCTGGTCGTTCATCCCGTCTGCGTCGAATCCGTCGCATGGATCTCGGAGCAGAAAAACACGCTCTCCACGGCATTCTATCTTCTCGCCGCGTCATGCTATCTCGGATACGCCGCCCGGCGAACGTGGAAAACCTATGCGGCCGGGACAGCGTTCTTCCTGCTCGCACTTCGGATCCAAAACCGTCACCGCCACGCTTCCCGCCGCGTTGCTGGTGATTGTCTGGTGGCGGCAGGGGCGCCTTCAGGTCAGGCGAGATGTCGTGCCATTGCTTTCCTGGTTTGCAGCGGGAATCGCGGCCGGACTCACCACGGTTTGGTTCGAGCGAGTGTGGATCGGCGCGGAAGGTGCAGCCTACGAGCTTTCGCTTGTTCAGCGCACGCTGCTGGCCGCGAGAATCCTCTGGTTTTATCTCGGTAAACTCATTTGGCCGGCGGAGCTCACTTTCTTCTATGAGCGTTGGGACGTCGCCTCGGAAGCCGTCGCGTGGACGCCTTATCTTCTGGGCGCGTTAGCCATGACGGCCGCTTTGTGGCTCTTCCGACAGCGCTCACGCGGCCCGCTAGCCGCCTGGTTGTTGTATGCAGGATCGCTTTTCCCCGCGCTCGGTTTCTTCAACGTTTTCCCGTTCTCCTTCTCTTACGTCGCCGACCATTTCCAGTATCTGGCGAGTATCACGATGTTTTCGGCGGCGGCGGTCGGTTTCATGATGGGACTCCGTCGCCTCAGCCGTCCGCGGCAGATTCTGTTCGTTGCGGTGGCTCTCGTTGTCATGGCAACGCTCGGGATGATCTCGCGCCGGGAGAGCGCCTTCTACCGCGACAATGAAACACTCTTCCGCGCGAACATCGCGCGAAATCCCACGAGCTGGATGGGGCATCACATCCTGGCGACGACGATTCGACACGCACCTGAGCGGCGCGACGAGGCCATCGCGCTGTTTCGAAGAGCGATCGAACTCAACGCTTCGAACGCCGATTCCCGGGCCGCGCTGGCCGCGTTTCTCGCGGAACAGCCCGGACACGAAGCGGAGGCGATGGCGTTGTTCGAAGAGGCTTTGAAGATTCGGCCCGGGTATGCGGAAGCGCACAACGGCCTCGCCAATCTGCTGGTGGAAATCCCCGAGCGCGTTCCCGAGGCGAGTCAACCATTACGAAACCGCGGTGCGCTTGAGGCCCCGCTTCCGGAGTTGCGTGGGCCAATCTCGCGCGTGCTCTGGCCCGCGCCCCGGGCCGCGAAGACGAGGCGCTTCAAACGTTTCACGAAGTGCTGCGTCTCATGCCCGATCACGCGCCGTCTCACTATCACCTGGCCAACCTCCTCGTGTCGCTCGGCCGCCCGGAGGCTGCGCTGTCCCACTACGAACACGTGCTGCGGCTGCAGCCCAATACCCTCGAGGCTCATGTCGGACTCGGTGACGCCCTCTTCCGACTCAAGCGTCCCGCGGACGCCGTGCCCCACTGGGAAGCGGCGATTCGACTGAATCCGAACTCGGCCGAGCTCCACGCGCACCTCGCCGATGCGCTCGCCGAGCTGCCGGGCCGACTTCCCGATGCGTTGAAACACTACGATATCGCTTTGCGGCTCAACCCGCGCTTTCCGCGCGTGCATTACAACGTCGCCGCACGCCTCGCTGCGATCCCGACGCTCCAGGACGACGCTCGCGAACACGTCGAAGAAGCGCTCCGTCTTCAGCCCGACTATCCCGAGGCGCTCAATCTCCTCGGCGTGATTCACGCCCAAAACGGACGCGAAGCAGAAGCGCGCGACAGCTGGCAGCGTGCTCTCGAGTTGAGGCCCGACTACGACGCCGTGCGGCGCAATCTGCAGCGTTTGTCACAGGGTGCCGGGAGCGAACGCTAAGGTTTCGTTTCGCTGCTTCCGCAGCGCCGATCTCACACATCGCCCCGCAACTCCGGCGGCAACAGCTCGCGGCCGAGCTGCCGCAATTCCGCGTCCGGCAACTCCACTCCCAACGCGCGGCACAACGTGAGGAAGCGATGCAGACTCGCGGCCGACAGGCTGCGCAGCTCGAGCTCACCGACTTCTTCCATGCAACGCTCCGCCTGCAGCTTCGCCGCCTCGGCTTCGCCGCCCTGCGCGAGCGCGAGACAAAGGCTCACGCGACGATCCCACGGCAGGCCTTCGTCAAACGCCTGGTCGAGCTGCTCACGGATCGACGCCAACAGCGGCGGCAGCGCTGGCCGGTCGCGCAGCGCGAGCGCCGTGTGGGCGCGCGCGACGAGTGCGATCAGGTCGGCCGGATACGCTTCCGCGAGCGTGCGGCTCACCGATTGCGCGAGATTCGCGCGTCCCATCTCGATGAAATACTCCGCCAGCCGGCTCAGCGCGACGCTGTGGTCCTGCAGTTCCGTCACTTCGAAAACCACCGCGGATTGTCCTTCGAAGCCAGGAACGTTCGGCAGCTGAAACGACACCGGCTTGAGCCACCGCGGCGGCAGCCAGTTGTGCAGCAAACCCATCAATGTGTGCTCCGGTCGCGGCGAACCGAGCCGGGCGTATTCATCGAGAAACGGATCCCACGAGGGCATCACGATGTGCGTGAGCTGACGTTGACGCGCGAGCGCATGCGCTTCGTCGGCCGAGGTCGCGCCCGCGATGCGCACCGACGCCCGAAAGCCGTCCTCGTTTTCCCGATACGGCGAGCCGAGTCCGCGCACCCCTCCGTGGAAAAACAACGACGTCGTCAGGCTGGGCGGAGCGAGTGCGATCCCGCCGTCCGGTCCGACGCGGCGGGCCAGCCAGTGCGCGAGGTCGCGCTCGAGCAGGCTTTGGACGTCGATGTGCGACACGGCCGGTTGCGCAGGATCCGTCTGCGGAGGCCACAACACGAACACCGCGGGCAGCAACGTGAGGCACGCGCCCAACAGCCAGCGCGCGGGACGCGTCCCCTTCTCCGCCAGCGTTTCGTTCGTTCCGGCGAGGATCAGCACAGCGAGCAGAAACAAGTCGAACACGCTCCACCAACTCAGCTGCGCGCACGCGATGCAGAACACGACGAAGAGCGGTCCGAGCAGCAGCGTGAATCCCATGCGTCGCGCGCGCACTCGCGCATCGTCTGCGGTCGCGGCCGCCGTGCCCGCGACCGTTCCGCGTCGCCAAGCCAGCCACACGCCAACCCCGAGCAAGAGCAGCGGCAGCGCGGTCGCGGCGAGCCGCCCGGTGAGTCCGCCATGCACAATCAATGCGGCGAAGTTCTTCGCCTCCGCACCGCCGTCGAGCAGCGTCAGCCGGCTTTCGAAAGTCTGTGGAACGAGAAATCCCGGATTTTGCGTCCACTTCATCGCGACTGGCAGACTCGCAAACGCAACGATCGCGGCGAACAACGCGACCCACGCCCCGCCGCTTGGTTTTTGGCCGCGAATCCAAGCGTTGACGCGACTGACCAGTTCGCCCGCGCCGAGCCACGCGACCGCGTAGAGCGGATGCACTTCCGTCAACCGAAATGCCTTCAAGTCCAGATGCGCCGGTGCGTATTCGATCAGAAACGCCGCCACCGTGCCCAGCGCCCCGCCGTAGCTCCACGCCCGCCACGGCAGGACGGTCGCTTCACTCGCGCGGCGCGTCAGCCAGGCAACGGCCGCCGCGCCCACGCATATCGCCGGGAGGACGGGCGTGACCGCGACGCTCAACCACAGCGCGCCTCCTCCCACCACGCCGGCACCGAAAAACCAGGCACGCCGCGCCCGCGCCGACTGTTCTCCGACGAAGATTCCCGCCAACAGCAGGCCAACGCTCGCGAACAGCACCACGTGCGTGAGGTTGCGAGCGTCGGGCGCGCCCGGCACGAATCCGCCTGCGAGCGGGAAAAGCAGCGCGACGCCCACCGCCGTCAGCGCCGCCGACAAGCGGCCAAAGCGCCAACGCACGAACGCCACCGCGCCGATCAAAAACAATGTGTGCAACAACGGATCCGCCCAAAGCGCCGCGCGCTCGACGGCCAGCCCGATGGGCCGACCCGAGATCGCGCGTTCGCCCCGAGCCACCGCGGCGAGCCACCAGCGGTAAGGCGAAGGCGTCGTCACGCTGCGTCCGACGGGTGCGTTGTCGTAAGTGACGTGACGCAGCCGCCAGGTTCCGTCGGCGAACATCTGCTGCGTCTGGGCGATCCATTGATAACTTTCGTTGTTGTGTCCCGGTGCGATGTGCAGCCGCAGCCCTCCGGCGTAGCCGGTCGGCGAAGCGGGATCGATGCTGACGGCCGGATTGCCGAGCGCGGTGATCTGTTCAACGCGTTTCGCCCGGCCTATTCCCATCCAGGCGATGAACGCGAGCGCGGCGAGCGGCACGAGAATCCAGAGGCGGGGTGAAAGCCGGACGGGGGAAATCATGATTCGGCGTTCGGCGGATGCTGGCGTTGCGGGCTTTGTTAGCAAGAGGCCGATTCGGAGTGCATCGAACGGGCTACAAACGTGAGAGCCAAACCTGGCACTCGCGCGCGAGCGCGGCGTCTCCGCTTTGCGCGGCGAGTTCCGCCGCCCGTCGGAGCAACGGGCGGGCGTCGTCCTGCCGGCCGAGTTGCGCCAAGGCCTGCCCGAGCAGAAAGGCGCCGTGCGGGTCCGTCGGATGAAGGCGGTGAAACGGCTCCAGCGAAGCTCGTGCGTCGGCGGGACGGCCGAGCGCGAGTTGCAGCGCGCCAAGTTCCGGTTGCACAACCGGCTCGCGCGACGCAGCGGCGAGACCGCGGTGGAACAGCTGATGGGCCGACGTCGCGTCGGCCGCAACGCTCGCGCGCCGGCCGGCCCGCAGGTGCCACTCGGCATAAAGCGCACGCGCTTCGCGATCCCCCGGCTCCGCTTCGTAGAGCGTTTCGACAAACTCCCGGGCGGCATCGATACGTTCCAGCTCGAGTTCAAGGCGCGAGAGCAGCTTCAGCGATTTGGGAAACGTCGGGCGCGATGCGAGCGACTGACGGAGCGCGCGTCGCGATGCGTCGTAGTCGCCGGCCAGCAGAAGCGCGGTGCCGAGATTGAAGTTGGCCTCGGCGTCGTTGGGCGCGAGTTCGACTGCGCGTTGGTAAGCCTGAAGCGCTTCCGTGGAACGCCCGAGCTGATCGAGCGCCTCGCCGCGCGCGTTGTGCAATTCGAACGACGTGCCGTGAACGAGCAGGCCGCGATCCGCGATGGCGAGCGCAGCCTCGTGCTGTCGCAGTTGACGCAAGGCTCGATTCAGATGGACGAAGGTTGCGATTGAAGGGCGTTGTCCGGCGGTCTGTGAGGCGTGAAGTCCGCGTTCAAGCACGGCGCGAGCGCGCGGCGCGTCACCGAGTTTCAAATACAAATCTCCGAGCGCCTCCGCGGTTTCGGGCGACCGCGAGGAAAGTTCGTGCGCCCGCTCCATCGACCCGCGACCGCGATCGCCCTGGCCGGTCTGGTATTGAATGGTGGCGAGCAGCAGCAGCGCGGCGGGATCGTGGCAGCTGGCGACGAGTTCATCGAGCCACGGATCATCCGCTTCGCGGAAACGTCCCGCCTCGCGTCCGAGCCAGCGATGCCAGCGGGCGCCGTCTTCGTCGCCCGCCGCGGCGAGAAACTCCGCGTGAAGATTTTGCGCGGTGGGAAATCCGGGCAGGTCACGCACCAGCGCCGCGATGAGCGCGCGCGCTTCCTCGGTGCGACCTTCGTGCGAGGCGACACGCGCGAGTCCGAGCCGCGCGTAGGGATCGCCGGGCAACTGTTCGAGACGTTGGCGGTAGTGTTCGGCGGCGGGCGCGATGTGGCCGGTCTTGAACAGGTGATCGGCGAGCTTCAGTCGCGCGGCGGCGTAGTCGGGCGCGAGTTGGATCGTAAGGGTGAGTTGCGCGGCCATCGCCTCGTAGTCGCCGGCGCGGCGGTGAAGGTCGGCGAGGAGATAGGGCCAGCGCGCGTCTCGCGGCTGTTCGCGGGTGAGCAGGTTCCAGCACGCGCGGGCGTGGTCGTCGTAACCATTCGCGTGATACGAGCGCCCGAGCGCGGCGACGCCGTCGAGCAGGGTGCGGCGTTCGAACGTGAGCTTCGTGGCTCGCTGCAGTGCGTCGGAGAATGCGTGCGGGCGGTCGTGGTGGGCGGGTAGGGGCGGGAGCGCCGTCTGCACGCGCGCGGGAAATCGGATCCAGCGCCAGGCGAAAGGTGACGCCGCGGCGATCGCGAGGGCACAGAGCGCCAGCGCGATGGCGATGGGTCGCCGCGTTTTTCGCGGCCGGACCGGTTGGCTCACTTTCGGCGCCATAGCGTGATGTTGGTCATCTGATCGTAGGGCGGGTAGAGATGAAAACCGCCCGTCACGATCACCGGCACGCCGTTGCCGTCGAGATCGCCGACTCCCGCGGCGATCAGTTGCGTCGGTCGATGCGCGAGGGCGACGGGGGTGAAGTTTTCCCGGCCATCGTTGAGCCAGGCCATCATCGAAACGGCCTTCGGATCTTTCCAGTCGGCGAACGCGCTGACGGCGAGCAGGTCGATGTTTCCATCGCCGTTCAGATCGGCGGCGCAGGGCGAATAGGCGCCGGGCAGCGCGCCGACGCGGCGGAAGACGAAGTAGCCGTTGCCGCGATTTTCGATCCACTGGATGCCGTGCCAGCGGCGGCTGCCTTGCTCGGCGTAGTCGAAGCCGTCGCCGTTGGTGTAGATCAAGTCGGGCCGGCCGTCGCGGTTGACGTCGGCAACCTCGAGTCCGCTGCTGCCGTAGTCCTCGTGGGTCGAACCCCACACGAGCGTGTCGCGGAAGGGCTGCGCCGGCGTGTTGGGAAACCAATGGATCTCCTCCCATTCCTGTGAGATCAGCGCGGCGAAATCCGTCGTCCCGTCGCCATCGAAATCCGCCACCGGCACGTGAATGCAGCCGGACAGCCGATTCACCGTGAAACTCTCGAAGCGTCCTCCGCCGAGGTTTTTCATCCAGCGCGTTTCGCCTTGGGCGTAGCCGAACTGGCCGACGACGAGATCGAGCCGGCCGTCGGTGTGCCCGGAGAGATTGGCGGCGCGGACGTCGGACACGCGGGCTACGTTTTCGAGCAGCACGCGTTTTTCGAAGGCGCGGTTGTCTGTGTTTTCGAGGAGAACGACGGCGCCGATGCGATCGTTGTTGGGCGTGATCTGTCCCATGCTGGCGACGAGCACGTCGAGCCGGCCGGTGCCGTTGACATCGGCGGCCCATACATGGGCGGGTGCGGCGATGTCGCGGCCGATGACGTGTTCGTCGAATGTCCCGCGCGCGGACTGACGAATCCAACGCACGGAGTTCAAGCGGGCCTCGCAATACACCACGTCGACGAGACCGTCGCGATCGAGATCGACCACCTGCAGATGCGTCACCATCGGCCGGCCGAAATCCGCCGCGGGGGCGCCGATCGAAACGGGTTCGTAGCTCAGCGAAGGTGGCGCTTCGGTGGCGGCGGCGGGTGGCTGAGGCGGCGTCGACGCGGACGGGGGACGTTCGCACCCGCTGTGAAGCAGGAGGGCGGCGGTGGGGAGGAGAAGCGCGAGGACGAGCTTGGAGGCGGGCACGTGGCGAGGGGGGAGGTGAGGGCGCGTGCGATGAGGTGGTCGAGGCTGCGGGACGGCGCGCGCGGGGCAAGCCAGCACGGCGGGCGCGCAGGCGTTTGAGATGTCTTGGTCGAACCTTGACTCACCCGCCCGGCCTGCCTGCTCTGTCGGCCCGATGTTTGCTGGCGAGATGCCCCTTCGTTCAGCGTTTCGAATTCTCGCGCGCCACGGCTGTCGATTGCTGGCGGGCTCGTTGTGCGCGGCGTTCTGGAGTTCGTCTGGTTTCGCGCAGACGGATTTGGCGGAGGCGCCGCTCGCGGCGCGTTCGCGGCCGCCGGGCGCGACGCTCTTCACGGCCCTTTCGCCTGAACAGACGGGCATCGTGACGGAAAACAACTACGCCGACCCGAAGATGTGGGGGGAGCGTTATCAGGAGTTCGCGCTGGGCGCGATCGGCACCGGCATCGCGATCGGCGATTACGACAACGACGGCCGTCCGGATATTTTCGCGGTCAGCAAGACCGGGCAAAACCGGCTCTTCCGCAATCTCGGCCAATGGAAGTTCGAGGACGTCACCGCCAAGTCCGGGATCCTGAAATCCACCGGCGCGCTCTCGTGGATGAAGACGCTGGTCGGCTCGGAAGGCGCGGCCGACGACGTTTCCGCTTGGAAGCAAGGCGCGGCTTTTGCCGACGTGAACAACGACGGTTGGCTGGATCTCTACGTCTGTCGCTACGCCGCGCCCAACCTGCTTTATATCAATCAGGGCGACGGCACGTTTCGCGAGGAGGCGGCGGCGCGGGGGCTCGCGATCGTCGATGCGAGCGGGATGGGGGCGTTCTGCGATTTCGACCGCGACGGCTGGCTGGATGTCTACGTGCAGACCAACATGCTCAACGCGGTCGAGCAGCCGAACGGGCGGCGCGACTATCTCTTTCGCAATCGCGGCGACGGCACGTTCGAGGATGTCACGGAGCGCGCCGGCATCTCCGGCGAGAATCTCGCGCACTCGGCCACGTGGTGGGATTTCGATCAGGACGGCTGGCCCGACATCTATGTGGCGAACGACTTCGGGCCACCGGATCGGCTGTATCGAAACAATGGCGACGGCACGTTCACGGACGTGATTCACCAAGTCGTGCCGCAGATACCTTATTCGGCGATGGGCGCGGACCTGGGCGACGTGAACAACGACGGCCTGATCGACTTCCTGTGCGCGGACATGGCGACCACGACGCACGAAAAGGATCAGCGCGGGATGGCGAGCTCGCGAGAGCTTTCACGCGAGGACAGCGACAGCCCCACGCTCGCCCCGCAGATGTTGCGCAATGCGCTTTATCTGAACACGGGCACCGGACGCATGCTCGAAGGCGCGGCGCTGGCCGGGCTCGCGGCGACGGACTGGACGTGGTCCGTGCGGTTCGAGGATCTCGACAACGACGGCCGGCTGGACCTGCACGTGACCAACGGGATGAACCGCGAATATCAGAACGCCGACCTGCGCGAGCGGATCATCGTCACGGAAAATCCGGCGGAGCGGCTGCGCGTGATGAAGGCGAGCCCGGTGTTGAACGAGCGCAATCTCGCGTATCGAAATCTTGGTGACCTGAAGTTCGAGGAAGTGGGCCGGGCGTGGGGTCTCGATCATGAGGGCGTGAGCTTCGGCGCGGCTTTCGGCGATCTCGATGGCGACGGCGATCTGGATCTCGTGTTCTCGAACTGCGAAGCGCCGGTGACCGTGCTGCGGAACGACAGCGTCGACGGAAATCGCCTGATCGTGGCGCTGCGCGGCACGACCTCGAATCGTTTCGGAGTGGGAGCGACGGTCCGCGTGGAAACCGCGGACGGCGTCCAGGTGCGGCAACTCGTGCTCGCGCGCGGATACCTTTCGAGCAGCGAGCCGGTGCTGCATTTCGGGCTTGGTGCGCAGGAAAAAATCGAGCGGCTGACGGTCGAATGGCCGAGCGGGTTGGTGCAGGAATTTGCGAACCTTTCCGCGGGGCGGCGCTACACGATCACCGAACCGGCGAGCCCGGCGCGGGTGCGACCGCCGGCCGCGTTTCCGGCGGCGCCGAGTTCCGTCACCGCGTTCGTGCCGGGACCCTCCGCGCTCGCGATGCGTTCGGAGGAGAGTTTTCAGGCGGAGTCGCAGCCGCTGCTGCCGATGCGTTTCGATCGCCGGGGGCCGGCGCTGGCGGCGGGGGATTTGGACGGCGATGGGGTTGACGACGTCATCCTCGGCGGAACGAGCAAGCAGCCGGCGGAGATTCGTTTTGGGCCGGACTACGCGGCGGTCGTGCGTTTGCCCGCTTCGAAGATCGATGACGGTCCGGTGGTGATCTTCGACTTCGATGGCGATGGCCGGCGAGATGTGCTGCAGACGCGTGCGAGCGCGAACCGGCCGGCCGGGGCGACGGATTTTCAACCCGTGCTTTATCGCAATACCGACGGCGGATTGAGTCCGGCGACGGACGCGCTGCCGCCGCTGCCGATCAGCGTCGGCGCGGTGGGGGTGGCGGATTTCGATCGCGACGGCCGGCTCGATCTTTTCATCGGCGGACGGGTGCAGCCGGGCAAGTATCCCGCCGCGCCGCGCAGTGCGTTGCTGCGAAATCAGGGCGGACGTTTCGAGGACGTCACTCCAACTCTCGCGGCGGGGCTCGCGGGCGTGGGGATGGTGACATCGGCCTTGTGGAGCGATGTGGACCTCGACGGATGGCTCGATCTCGTGATCGCGTTGGAGTGGGGCGGAGTGAAATGTTGGCGCAACGAGAGCGGGCGCGGGTTCGTCGACGTGTCGGAGAAGATCGGCTTCGCTTCGGCGGGCAGCGGCTGGTGGACGTCGGTGTGCAGCGCGGATTTCAACGGCGACGGCCGCCCGGATTTCGCGGTGGGGAATGTGGGCCTCAACACACCTTATCGAACTCCGGCGCTGATCTTCAGCGGTCGGTTTGCCGCGAGCGCGCAACCGCAGTTGATCGAGGCCTACTATGAAGGCGACCGGCTGCTGCCGCGGCGGACGTTGCGGGCGTTGTCCTCGCAGATCCCGGCGTTGAAGCGACGCTTCACGCGAAACGACGACTACGCGAAAGCGACGCTGCCCGAGATTCTCGGCGAGGAACGACTTTCCACGGCGCAGCGGTTTGAAGCGAACGAGCTTCGCAGCGGCGTGTTGTTGAGTGCGCCCGACGGCACGTATCGCTTCGTTCCGCTGCCGCGGGTGGTGCAGGTGGCGCCGATTCAGGGAATGGTGGCGGGTGACTTCAATGCGGACGGCTTCACCGATCTCTACGTCGTGCAAAACTCGTATGCCCCGATTCCGGCGATCGGCCGCTTCGATGGCGGATTGAGCCAGTTGTTGCTCGGCGACGGGCGCGGCGAGTTTCAGCCGGTGCCACCGCGCGAGAGCGGATTCGTGGTGCCCGGCGATGCGAAGGCGGCGGTCGTGTTGGATTTCGAGGCGGACGGCTGGCCCGATGTTCTTGTCAGCCGCAACAACGCGACCGCGCTGCCGTGGAAGAATCGCGGGGTCGACGGTCGGAAATCGTTTCGTGTCGTGCTGAGCGGCGCGAAGGGAAATCCGGATGCGGTCGGTGCGCGCGTGGTGTGTGAACTCGCGGATGGAACGCGTCAGATTTGCGAGGTCGGCGCGACGGCTGGCTACTACAGCCAGTCGGCTGGCGGCTGTTTTTTCGGGTTTCCGGAAACGAATCCGCCGCGGCGCTTGTTGATCCGCTGGCCTGATGGTCGTGAAAGCGAGCAGACGCCTCCGGCGGTTGTTCCTGCCACGCTCGTCGTGAACGCCCCGTGAGTGCGCGCGGCGAGTCGTTGCGGCGGGCGGAGGGGGCGCGTCCGGCGTGGAGCCGCGGCTGGGTGGCGAAGCTGACGCTCGCGTTGGTGGCCCCGCTGCTGTTGCTGCTGATGTTGGAGGCGGGACTTCGCGTGGTCGGATTCGGAACGCGAACGGATTTTTTCGTGCCGGACGAAGAGCCGGGGGTGTTTCGCACGAATCCGCGTTTCACGGAATTGTTTTTGCCGGCGTCGTTCGGGTTGAAGCCGGCGAATTTCAGGCTGACGAAGGCGAAAGCCGAGGGCGTTCATCGCGTGTTCGTGATCGGAGAATCCGCGGCGATGGGCGTGCCGGAACCGGCGTTTGCACTGGCGCCGCAGCTCCGGGCGCAGTTGCGCGCGGCGCTGCCGGGCCGACAAATCGAAGTCTTCAATCTCGGCGTCAACGGCCATCAACTCCCACGCGATCCTTCGCATCGTCGAGCAGGCGGTTGGAGTTTCAGCCCGACGTTTTTCGTCATCTACATGGGGAATTAACGAAGTCGTCGGGCCCTACGGTCCGGGCTCGGTGGTGACGCGAGGGACGCCGCCGCGCGGGTTGATTCGGACGGTGTTGTGGGTGCGGTCGACGCGACTGGGGCAACTGATGCAGTGGGCGGCGGCGCGATTGAGTTCGCGCGCGGCGTTTCGCGATTGGCGCGGGATGGAGATGTTTTCGCGCAACACGGTCGCGCGCGACGATTCCAGGCTCGCGGGAGTGTATGCGAATTTCGAAGCGAACCTGCGCGACATCGTGCAGATCGCGCAGGCGTCGGGCGCGCAGGTGGTGTTGAGCACGGTGGCGACGAACGTGAAGGACTGCGCGCCGTTCGTGTCGCGACATCGCGAAGACCTGTCGGCGGACGAAAGCGCGTCGTGGACCCACGCGATGCGGGAGGCGTCGTTGGCGCGGGCGCACGAAGACGTGGACCGCGCGCAGGCGTGGCTCCGGGAAGCGCTGGCGATCGATCCGGTGCATGCCGACACGCATTTTCAGCTCGCGGGGTTGATGGCGCGGGCGGGGAAGTGGAAGGAGGCGCGCGAGCACTACGTCCTGGCGCGTGAAGAGGATGCGTTGCGGTTCCGGGCCGACGATCGCATCAACGACATCATCCGGCAGGTGGGTCGCGCGAGCGGCGGGAGACTGACATTGATCGACGCGGCGGAGGAGCTCGCTGCGAATGGGGAGGCCGGCGGCGGACCGGCTGGAGCGGAGCTGTTTTTCGAGCATGTGCATTTCCGTTGGGAGGGAAATTTTGCGCTCGGGCGAAAGATCGCGCCGAGCGTGGCGGCGGCGCTGGGAGAAGGCGAAGTCGGCGGGGGCGCGTGGCTGGATGCGGCGGCGTGCGCGCGAGCGGTGGGCTACACGGGCTTCGGGCGGCTCGCGATGGCGCGGGCGATGTCGGTGTTGACCGAGCGGCCGCCGTTTACGTTTCAGAGTTCCTTTGCGGAAGATCGGATTCGATTGTTGCGGGAGATTGCGGACGTCGAGCGGGCGTTGAGCACAGGCGGGGACGCGCGGGAGGCGATGAGGCAATTGGAGACGGCGCTGGCGGCGGATCCGCGGAATCCGGATTTGTTGTTTCAGGCGGCGGCGGTTCGATTGCAGCTCGGGCAATTCGAAGGAGTGCTCGCGCTTCATGAACGCCTCGAACGCGAAGTGCCGGCGGCGCCCGAGCTCGCTTCGCAAAAAGGATTCGCGCTGATGAAGCTGGGGCGCACGGCGGAGGCGGAGAGGCTGCTGCGGCAGACGGCGCAGGCGTTTCCGTATTACTTCCAGACTTACGGACTGCTGGCGGAGGTGTGGATGACTGCGGGACGCCGCGAGGAAGCGCGGGAGTTTTTTGCGCGGTTGCTCGAGCGCATGCCGGAGAACCGGCCCGCGCGCGCGGTGTTTGCGCAGATTCTGGCGGCTTCCGGTGACCCGGCGGGAGCGGAGGCCGAGTGGCGGCGGGTGCTGCAGCAAGTGCCCGACGATGCCGCGGCGCTGACGCCGCTGGTTGAACATCTCGAACGAAGCGGTCGAGCGGACGAAGCAATCGGCGTGATGCTGGAAGCGTTCGCTTACAATCCGCGAAACTTCGACAACAACGCGCGGCTCGTGGCGGCGTTCGAGGAGAAAGGCGACCCGGCGGCGACGGCGATCTACATGCAGGCGCTCGCGGCCAGCGGTCCGGTGAACGCGCAGCTGCACGCGGCGCTCGCGTTGAATCTGGCGGAGAGTGGAAAGCTGGACGAAGCGCGAGCGGCGGCGGCGGTGGCGCGGCGCCGGGCGGAGGCGACCGGGGAGAGTGAGGCGCTTGCGCTGCTGCGTGAGTTGGCCCGTCGCTATCGACAATAAACCGTCCGCCGTTTTCATCATCGCGCGGCGAACTTCCACCCCATGAACGTTGTTTCGAACCCCCGCGCTGTATCCGTGTTTTGGATCTTCGTTTCCGTCGGGTGGTGCGCCGTAGGGGACGCCTCGGCGGCGGCGAAGCCGCAACCGGAGAGCACGCGGCGGATGGTGGAGCGATTGGCGCGGCTGCCGGAGACGTCGGATCCGTTGGTGAACCCGTATCTCGTCGGCCGGGCGGCGGAGATCTATCGCGCGCGCCGCGACGCCGCGCGGACTCCGCGCGAGCGACTCGAGCTCACGATGCAGTATGCGACGGCGTTGCTGAACGACGGGCAGACTCCGGCGGCGCTTCGGGCGCTCGACGACTACGATCGCATGTTGAACGATCCGGCGCTGACGCCGACGCTCGAGATAGCGTCGAAATTCTTCGAAACGAAAGCGGTGGCGTTTCTGCGACTCGCGGAGCAGGAAAACTGCCTCGTCAACCACAACGCCGACTCGTGTCTGCTGCCGATCCGCGGAGGCGGGGTGCACATCCGGCCGCAAGGTTCGCGCGGTGCGATCCAAGTGTTGAGCGAGTGGCTCGAGATCGCGCCGAATCCCAACGCCGCCTGGCTGCTCAACATCGCGCACATGACGCTTGGCGAGTATCCGGACCAGGTGCCGTCGCGCTGGTTGATTCCGCCGAAGGCGTTCGAGTCGAGCGGGGACATCCGGCGATTCCCCGACGTGGCGGGCGCGCTCGGGGTCGACGTGGACGATCTCGCGGGTGGTTTGGCGCTGGAGGATTTCGATCGCGACGGGCTGCTGGATTTCGTGGTTTCCGCCGCCGGGCTGCACAGCCAGATCCGATTCTTCCGCAACTGTGGCGACGGCACGTTTTCCGATCTGACGGAGTCTGCCGGGCTGCTGGGAATCACGGGCGGGCTCAACATCAACCACGCCGATTACAACAACGATGGCTACCCCGACATCCTGGTGTTGCGCGGGGGCTGGCAGGGCAACGACGGGCAGTATCCGAATTCGCTGCTGCGCAACAACGGCGACAACACCTTCACCGACGTGACCGAGGAGGCCGGCCTGCTGAGTTTTCACCCGACACAGACGGCGACGTGGCTCGATTTCGACGGCGACGGCTGGCTCGATCTCTTCATCGGCAACGAGTCGATTCCGCCGCTCGGGCAGGTGCACCCGTGCGAGCTGTATCGAAACAATGGAGACGGCACCTTCACCGAGTGTGCGGAGCAGAACGGAGTGGCGTTTGTCGAATTCGTGAAAGGCGTGGCCAGCGGCGACTACAACAACGACGGCCGGCCGGATCTCTACCTTTCGTCGCGCGGTTTTCCCAATCGGCTGCTGCGCAACGACGGCCCGGCCGGCGACGACGGCTCGCCGGGCGCGCGATGGCGGTTCACGGATGTCACGCGCGAGGCGGGCGTGGCCGAGCCGCTGCAGAGTTTTCCGTGCTGGTTTTTCGACTACGACAACGACGGGTGGCTGGACCTGTTCGTGGCGGGCTACTTCATCGCCAACGCGGGCGATGTGGCGGCGGACGTGATCGGCGCCGCGAACCGGGGCGAGCGCGCGCGGCTGTATCGAAATAACGGTGACGGCACCTTCGCGGACGTGACGAAGACGGCGGGCGTGTTTCAGGTCTTGCTGACGATGGGCTGCAACTTCGGCGACCTGGACAACGACGGTCTGCTGGATTTCTATCTTGGCACCGGCGATCCGTATCTTGGCACGCTCATTCCCAACCGGATGTTTCGCAACGACGGCCAGGGACGGTTTCAGGACGTGACCACGTCGGGCGGTTTCGGGCAGCTGCAGAAAGGGCACGCGATCGGTTTCGGCGACATCAACAACGACGGTCCGCAGGACATCTATTCGGTCGTGGGCGGGGTTTATTCCGGCGACCATTATCACAACCAGCTGTTCGCGAATCCGGGCCATGGAAACCGCTGGCTGAAGCTCAGCCTGACGGGCACGAGTTCCAATCGAATGGCGATGGGCGCGCGGGTGAAAGTCGTGGTGCGGACGGCGCACGGAGAACGCGAGATTCACCGCACGGTGGGCACCGGCAGCAGTTTCGGTTCGGCGCCGCTGCGGCAGGAAATCGGGCTCGGCGCCGCGGCGGAGATCTCGCGGGTGGAGATTTTCTGGCCGGTGACGAAACTAACTCAGGTGCTCACGGGCCTGCAGGTGGATCGGGCGTATGCGATCCGGGAAGGAGACGCGGAGGCGCAGGAAGTGAAGCTGGCGCGCTTTGCGTGGCCGGCGAACGGCGGAGGTTCACATCAGCACCATGGCGGGGGGCATCATGGGCATTGACGCGAGCAGAGGAGAGGGCCGCCGGCGGTGGCGGGTGGTGGCGGCGGCGGCGTTCTTGCTGGCGGCGCCGTTGGCGTGGACGGCGGAAGGCTTGAGCGAAGCGCCGCTCGCGCCGCGGTCGAAGGCGACGGGTGCGACGCTTTTCACGCCGCTGCCGCCGGAGCAGACCGGCATTCGGGCGATGAATTTCTACGCCGATCGGGGCATGTGGGCCGAGCGGTATCAGGAACTTGCATACGGCGCGATGGGCACGGGCGTGGCGATCGGCGACTATGACAACGACGGCCGGCCGGACGTGTTTGTCGTGAGCAAAACGGGGCCGAGCCGGCTTTTTCGCAACCTGGGGGCGTGGAAGTTCGAGGATGTGACGGCCCGTGCGGGCGTGGAGGAAGCGGCGGAGTCGGGCGGCGGCGGATTGTTGGGACTTTTCGGCGGCGGCGATGCCAATGCGAAGGCGCGGCCGAATTGGACGCAAGGCGCGGCGTTTGTGGACGTGAACAACGACGGCTGGCTCGATCTCTACGTCTGCCGCTTCGCGGCGCCAAACCGGCTTTTCGTCAATCAACGCGACGGCACGTTCAAGGAGGAGGCCGCGGCGCGCGGGCTGGCGCTGGCGGACGCGAGCGGGATGGCGGCGTTTTGCGACTATGATCGCGACGGCTGGCTAGATGTTTACGTGCAGACGAGCCTGCTCGACGCGGCGAAGAGCCCGGGCGGGCAGCGCGACCGGTTGTATCGAAATACCGGTGACGGCCGTTTCGTGGAGGTGACGGAGGCCGCCGGGATCGCGGGCGAGTCGATGGGGCATTCGGCGACGTGGTGGGACTACGACGGCGACGGCTGGCCGGATCTCTATGTCGCGAACGATTACGCCGTGCCGGACCGGTTGTATCGCAATAATCGCGACGGCACGTTCACGGATGTGATCGATGCGGTGGTGCCGCACACGGCGTATTATTCGATGGGCGCCGATATCGGCGACGTGAACAACGACGGGCTCATTGATTTCTTCGTGGGCGACATGGCGGCGACGACGCGAGAAAAGGATTTGCGCGGCATGGCGGGATCGCGGGCGCGGGCGCAGCTCGTTCCGGACGACGTGACGACCGCGCCGCAGTTGATGCGCAACGCGCTCTTCGTGAACACCGGCGCGGGACGGATGATCGAAGCGGCCGGCCTGGCGGGATTCGCGGCAACGGACTGGACCTGGTCGGTGCGGTTCGAGGACCTCGACAACGACGGACGGCTCGACCTGCACGTCACGAACGGCATGAGCCGCGAGTATCACAACGCCGACCTGCTCGAGCGGATCATGGCGTTGGAGAATCCGGCGGAGTCGCGGCGGTTGATGAAGGGCGAGCCGGCGTTTGCGGAGCGGAATCTTGCGTATCGAAATCTTGGAGACTTGGAGTTCGAGGAGGTGGGGCGGCGTTGGGGGCTCGATCACGCGGGCGTGAGTTTCGGCGCGGCGTTTGGCGATCTCGACGGCGACGGAGATATCGATCTGGTGTTCGCCAATTACGAAGGCGAGCCGACGGTGTTGCGCAACGACAGTCCGTCGGGGCATCGCGTGATCGTGGCCTTGCGCGGAACGGTTTCGAATCGGTTTGGCGTGGGGGCGACGGTGCGGCTGGAAACGGCGGAGGGAGTGCAGGTGCGGCAATTGGTGTCGGCGCGCGGGTATCTTTCGACCAGTGAACCCGTGCTGCATTTCGGGTTGGGGGAACGCGATCGGATCGAGCGGTTGGTCGTCGACTGGCCGAGCGGGCGCAGGCAGGTGTTTGCGGATCTCGCGGCGGATCGGCGCTACACAATCGCGGAGCCGGAGGGCGAGCCCTCGTCGGAGCCGGAGCAGAGTCGCGAGGTCGTCCCGCAGTTTTCGGAGGAAGGCGAAAAGCGGGGGCTCGCGGTGAGAATCGAGGAAAGTTTTCACAAGGACCAGCAGCCGTTGTTGCCGACGCGTTTCGACCGCCGAGGACCGGCGCTCGCGGTGGCCGATCTGGACGGCGACGGGGTGGAGGAGATCGTCGTCGGAGGCACGAGCCAGCAGCCCGCGCAAATCTTGAAGGCGAAAGGCGATGGTTTTGCGGCGTGGGTTTCGCTGTCGCGGTCGGCGGTCGATGATGGGCCGGTGCTGGCGTTCGATGCGGACGGCGACGGATTGGCCGATCTGTTGCAGACGCGAGCGGGGGCGAATCGCCCGGCGAATTCGCCGGATTATCAGCCGGTGCTGTTGATGAATCAGGGCGGCGGGCGTTTTGCGGCGGCGGCCGAGGCGTTGCCGCCGTTGCCGATCAGCGCGGGGGCGGTGGCAGCGGCGGACTTCGATCGCGACGGGCGGCTCGATGTGTTTGTGGGCGGTCGAAATGTGCCCAGTCGTTATCCGAGCGCGCCGCGCAGTGCGTTGCTGCGGAATCGAGGCGGGCGATTCGAGGAGGTGACGGAGAGCGTGGCGGCGGGGCTGCGCGAAGTGGGCATCGTGACGTCGGCGCTATGGAGTGATGTCGATGGCGACGGCTGGCAGGATCTGGTGCTCGCGCTCGAATGGGGCGGCGTGAGGTATTGGCGCAACGAGCGCGGAGAACGGTTTACGGACGAATCCGAGTCGGCGGGATTTGCCGCCGCGGGAACCGGCTGGTGGACGTCGCTGGCGAGCGCGGATTTCAACGGCGACGGACGGCCGGATTTCGTGGCGGGGAATGTCGGGTTGAACACGCCGTATGCGGCGCCGGCGGTTTTGTTTCACGGCCGGTTCGCGGCGGGAGCGGCGATGCAGATCATCGAAGCGCGAAGCGAGGACGGAAAATTTTGGCCTTTGCGGTCGCGAGCGGAGCTGGCGGCGCGGTTGCCGGCGATCGCGCGGAAGTTTCCGAAGCATGACGATTACGCGCGCGCGCCGTTGGATGAGCTGGTCGGCGCGGACCGGCTTGCGGCGGCGCAGCGTTACGAGGCGACGGAATTTCGGAGTGGCGTGTTCCTGAGCGGACCGGACGGGAAATATCGCTTCGAGCCGCTGCCGCGAATCGCGCAGGTCGCGCCGCTGCAAGGAATCGTGACGGGCGATTTCGACGGCGACGGCCACGCGGACATTTATGCGGTGCAGAACTCCTTCGCGCCGATCGCGTCGATCGGGCCGTTTGCCGGCGGGTTGAGCCAGTTGTTGCGGGGAAATGGCCGGGGCGGGTTCGAGGCGGCGAGTCCGCGCGAGAGCGGCCTGGTCGTGGCGGGGGATGCGAAGGCGTTGGTCGTGCTCGATCTCGATCGCGACGGCTGGCCGGATTTTGTCGCGAGTCGAAACAACGCGACGGCGCTCGCGTGGCGCAATGGCGGGACGGCGGGGCGAAGGTCGTTCGCGGTCGCATTGCGCGGGAGCGCGGGAAATCCGACGGCGGTGGGAGCGCGCGTGGCGGTGGAGTTCGCGAGCGGGGCGCGGCAGACGGGAGAGATCCGCGCGGGCGGAGGTTATTACAGCCAGACGACGGCGACGTTGTTTTTTGGATACGAGGAACGCGACCGGCCGCGACGGCTGATCGTTCGGTGGCCGGACGGGGCGGAAAGCGTGCGTGAGCTCGAAGGCGACCCGGGAGCCAGGCTGGAAGTGAGCCGGTAGGCTCAGCGGCGCCAGTCGCGGCCGAATTTCTGGCGGAAACTTTCCTGCAGACGGGCGGCGTGTTCGCGCGGCACGCGAGGCTGGTTGGCGATGCGCTGCATCCATTCGCGAGCTTCGCTTTCGTTGCCCTGAGAGATGTTGTGCATGGCGAGCACGACGAGGATCACGGGATTCGCGGGATCGGTTTCGAGGGCGATCCGCATCTGGGCGACGCCTTCGGCTTCGCGACCGCTCGAGATGAGCGCGTTCGCGAGCTCGATGTAGGCGTCGGGTTCGTTCGGCCGGTAGCGAATGGAGGTGTGGTATTCGGCGAACGCTTCGTCGAGGCGGCCGGCGGCCTTGAGGCGGCGCGCGCGCATGAGATGCAGACCGGGAGATTGCGGACAGTGGTGCAGGCCGGTGGTGAGAACGCGGTCGGCGGCGGCTTGGTCGCCGAGCCGTTCGTGGAGGCTGGAGAGGTGCGCCCAAGGATCGGCGAAGGTGGGATCGAGGACGGTGCAGCGTTCGAGCTGTTCGCGGGCGGTGCGAAGATCGCCTTGGCGAACGGCGAGCGTGCCGAGTTGGAAGCGGGCGGAGATGTCGTTCGGGTCGAGCGCGAGGGCGCGTTGGAGCAGCTGGCGCGCGCCGGCGGGATCGCCGTTGCGGTCGAGCACGCCGGCGGCGAGCGCGATGCGATAGGTGTCGTAGCAATCGTCGATCAACGTGTCGTGCCACGGATCGGCGGGATCGCGGTAGGCGCCGAACGATTCGGCCATGCCGCGGATCGCGGCGGCGCGATCGTGCAGGCCGATGCGTTCGTAAAGGCTGACGATGAGGTCGTAGCCGAGCTGGTAGTTCGTGAGCTGGACGACGCGTTCGAGACGTTCGCGCGCGGGGCCGTCGCGACCGGCTTCGAAGTCGATGCGCGCGAGCCCGAGCAGGGCGTGCGGCTCGGCGGGGTTGCGGGCGAGGATGCCCTGATAAACCGCGACGGCTTCGTCGGGACGGTTGGCTTTCAGCAGGCTGTCGCCGAGCCGAAGCGCGGCCGGCGTGTAGTCGGGCGCGAGTCGCACGGCGCGTTGCCAGAGCGCGATCGCGGGATCGATTTCGCCGAAGCCGGCGAGGATGGTGGCGTGAAGATGGGGCCAGCGGGCCTCGTCGGGTTCGATTTGGGCGAGGCCCTGATAGCACGCGACGGCTTCGTCGAGGTATCCGTTGGCATGATACAGCCGGCCGAGTTCGACGAGGCCGTCGCGTGCGGTGGACAACTCGCGGCTGCGGGCTTCGGCGGCCGCCAAGGCGGCGCGGAGTGGAACGGATGCGGACGAGAGGTCGGGAGCGGGCGGAAGGGTGGCGGCGACGAGATCCTGTCGCGTGCGCGCGGCGTGCCACCACCAGGCGGTGCCGGCGGCGGCGAGAACGACGGCGGCGATCAGGACGAAGAGAAGTTTTCGAGGCATGGAGCGAACGGGCGATGCGAGGGCGTCGGGTTATTTTCTAACGCGCCAGAGCGTGACGCGGCCCATGTTGTCGAAGGGCGGGTAGATGTAGAATCCGCCGGTGACGAGTTCGGCGCGGCCGTCGCCGTCGAAATCTCCCGCGGCGAGCGTGATGAGGTCCTTCGGAGTGCGGGCGAGGATGTGGGGTTCGAAGTGGTTGCGGCCGTCGTTGCGGAACCACATCACCGAAATCACGTTTCGGTTTTTGTTGTTCCAGTCCGAATACGCGGCGGACGCGACGATGTCGGTGTGGCCGTCGGCATCGAGGTCGACGGCGACGGGGCTGTAGGCGCCGGGGAGCGGGCCGATGCGGCGGTGGCGGAAGTTGCCGCCGCCCATGTTTTCGAACCACTGCAGGCCGTGCCAGGGCCGGGGGCCGGGGGTGGCGGCGGGGCCGAAGCCGTCGCCGTTGGAGAAGATGAGATCGGGGCGGCCGTCGCGGTTGAGATCGCCGACGGAGAGTCCGCTGCTGCCGTAGTCTTCGTTGGTGGAGCCCCAGATGCGGCGGGAGGTGAAGCGGCCGCCGCCTTCGTTTTGGAAGTAGTAAACTTCCTCCCATTGCTGCGAGAGCAGCGCGGCGACGTCGGGGCGGCCGTCGCCGTTGAAGTCGGCGATGCAGACGTTGATGGCGCCGGAGAGCTCGAGCAGGACATGGCGGCGGAATTCCCACGGGCCGGTGCGCTCGAGCCAGGCAACCTCGCCCTGGTCGTAGCCGAATTGGGCGAGCACGAGATCGAGCTGGCCGTCGCCGTTGAGGTCGGCGGGCTGGACGTCGACGACGCGCGAGGTGTTTTCGAGGATCGCGCGCGTGGTGAAGTTTTGCGCGCCGTCGTTTTCCAGAATGAAGACGGTGCCGACGCGGTCGTTGTGCGGGAAGACGATCGCCATGCTGGCGACGAGGACGTCGAGGTCGCCGTCGCCGTCGATGTCGACCGCCTCGGCGTGGACGGGCGCGCGGAGGTTTTCGGCGAGTATTTTTTCTTCGAATACGCCGGGCGAGGACTGGCGGATCCAGAGGACCTGGTTGTCCTGGGCTTCGCAGGCGAGCACGTCGAGCAGACCGTCGCGATCGAGGTCGACGGGGACGACGTGGGCGATCCATGGCGGGTGGGAAATGGCGGCGCCGATGTCGCGGCGGTCCAGCAGATCGAGCGCCTCGGCGGGCGCGGATTTGCGACGGGCGTCGGGGGGCGGCTCCGCGGGGCTGCGGCGGCATCCCGGGGCGGTCGCGGTGAGCGCGGCGGCGCAGACGAGGGGCAGGAGAATGCGAAGCGGCGTGCGCAGGGCGTGACGCATGCGGCGATGCTGGGGCGTGGCGGCGGGGTTGCAGCGAAAAACGTTCAGGCGCGCCGCGGGAGCGAGGCGCCGTCGAACCAGGTGCCGTCGACGAGCGTGGTGGTGTGCAGCGAGGGCAGGCCGAACGTGTGTTGCTGGAGATGGCTGGCGAGGACTTCGACGGCGAGTTCGCCGACGCGCAGGCAGTTCGTGGCGCACGCCCGCGGTGGCGCCGCTCGAGTCTTCGAGGAAGATGTCGACGAACGCGACATCGTGCGGCACGCGGAGCTTCATGGCGGCGAGGCAGGGCAGGAGGAAAGGCGCGTAGCTGATGACGACGTCGGGGCGGTGTTCTTCGAACCACGGCGCGAATTCGCTCCTGGGGGCGACGGTGACGAGTTCGGTGTCGTTGCGGGCGATGGCTTCGTTGCCGTAGAAGAGGATCGGCAGGCGTTCCTCGGGCGTCATTTTGGTTTGCTCGGCGAGGAAGCCGGCGGACCAGGCGAGATTTCCGATTTCGGCCCACCAGTGCGGAATGGCGAAACCGACGCGGCGATAACCGGCGGCGCGGACGCGGCGCACGGCGGTCTGGATCATGAGCCGTTGGTCGTTGGTGACGGTGTGCAGCGTGGGGAGCTGGAGGAGCGGATCGATGGCGACGGCGGCGAAATGGGGCCAGTTCATCTCGCGCAGGTCGGACTCGCAGGCCCAGTGCGAGGCGAAAAGGATGCCGTTGATGCCGCGGGAAAACAGGATGTCGCTGAGGCGACGCGGCGTGAGGCCGGGTTCGCCCAGCCAGAAATGTTCGAGTTGGTAGCCGAGTTGCGGGGCGCGGGAGGACGCGCCTTCGAAGAAGTCGGCGTGCGCGGGAGCTTTTTTCCAATCCCAGCGGCCGCCGGAGCAAGTGACGTAGGCGAGGGTGGAGACCTGTTTGCTGCGGCGAACGGCCTTGCGGTAGGCGACGAGCGCGCTGAGGTCAGGGTCGGGGCGGTAGCCGAGCTCGTGGGCGAGCGACTGGAGTTTTTCGCGCGTGGCGAGCGGGAGGCGGGGGCTGTTGCGGAGAGCCAGGGAAACGGTGGTCACGTGGACGCCGGCTTTGCGCGCAACGTCGGCTTGGGTAGTCCGGGGCTTCATGCGCTATGAAGCGCATAAATCTGAGGAAAATTTCCGGCGAACCGCGGTGCTAATGTTAGCGCAGGCGGTGGGTTCGGCGAGTTTTCGGCGGGAGGGACGCGCGGGTTCGCTTTTCTTTTTCGCGCCGTTTAGCGGCCGGTCAGTGCGGAGGAATGGAGCGGAAGCGAGCCGGGGCTCGGCGCCGCGCACGAGGGCGGTGCGCCAGGCGTTTTCGCGATCGGTGAACGCCTGTTGTTGTTCGGGCGTGGCCTGGTGGTTGTGGGCGGCTTCGGGGAGAGGGACGACCTCCTTCGGCGCGGGAATTTGGTTGAACGCGGCCCAGATCCCGACCGGAGGGCAGATCGTATCCAGGAAACCCATCGAAACGAGTGCGCGGGCCTGGATGCGCGAGGCGAAATAGACGGTGTCGAAATAGCGGGCAGTGCGCGCGACGGCGGGGTTGTGGCTGTTCCAGTTGGGGTAGCCGGCGGTGCGGCCGTGGAGGTTGCCGTTGGCGTCGGCTCCGGCGGGAACGTGCACGATCACGTGGGTGGGCTTCGAGTGCAGGCCGGCGAGGGCGAGCGCGTTGCGTGGCCGCCCGAGTGCTAGGGTGCCGCGGACGGAGGAAGACTTCGCCGTTCCAGTCGGGGTGCTGCGCGAGGTAGTCGGCGGCGCGATACGCGCCGAGATACATTTGGAGGAAATAGTTACGGTCGCGGTCGTCGTCGTAGATCGTGTTGTAGCGGCGGAGCAGCGCGGGCAGGGCGGCGTAGAACTCCGGGGGCATGTCGCCGGGGACGTCGTGCGGCTCGATGTTGAGCGCGAGCCAGCCTTCGGCGGCGGGTTCGGTGACCCAGCTTTTTTGCAACGGATACGGGCCGCCGGCCCATTGGAGGATGAGCAGAGCGGGGTATTTGCCGGGCTTGGACGGTTTCGCGAGCTGCCCGTAGATGTGGGCGCCGGCGATGTTGTTCATTCGCAGCGTGGCATACTCGACGCCTTCGACGCCGCTGTCGCCGGGGATGAGTTGGGGGTCGGCGGGGATTTCGTGGAGTTGGGCGATTTTTTCGCGCCAGAAGGCATCGAAGTCGTCGGGCGGCGGCTCGGCGGGGGCGATTTGCTCGGGCGCGATGGCGGCGCCGAGCGCGAGCGGCGGGGTGTCGGCGGGCGCGTAGGTGGGCGTGATTTCGACGTAAACCATCGCCGGTTCGTCGAGGACGGTTTCGAGGGTGGCGGTTCCGGCGGCTGGATCGAGCGTGCCCGAGGCGAGGGGCGTGAAGTTGTTCTTCTTGATTTGGTAGGTGTAGCTCTGTGTGTCGTCGGCGGAGAAGGTCACCGTCCAGCCGACTTTTTCGCCGGGTGCGTAGAGACCGGAGGGATCGAAGGGCGTGAAGGTGGGTGCGGCGAGGGCGGTGCCGGCCAGTGCGAGGAGGAAGACGGCCAAGGCGCGGTGAAACCGGGATACCGAAAAACTCATGCGAAAAGGAGGCGTTGGCTCGGAGACGGACGTCGGCAGTAGCGGACGAACGGCCGACGTGAAAGTTGCCCGGCACTCTCACTTGAGAATGGCGGCGGGGCCTTCGGTAGATTCCCCAAACCGAGGTGCGACGACGACATACCGACTAGAAGCGTGGTAACTTTTTCCAAAACCGTCTTGCGCGGGGGGGAGGCGCCAACAACCCTTCGGGGGATTTTCTCTTTTCACATCCGTTTACCCGATGGTCTCGTCGAACACAGAACTAGCGTATCAAAGCCAGATCGAAGGCGGTATAATCGTCTCGAAGGCGGACGCCGTGGTGAACTGGATCCGCACGAACTCGATCTGGCCGATGCCGATGGGCCTCGCGTGTTGCGCGATCGAGTTGATGGCGGTCGGCAACGGCCGCTTCGATATTTCGCGGTTCGGCGCGGAGGTGATGCGTTTTTCGCCGCGGCAATCGGACTGCATGATCGTGGCGGGCAGCGTGACTTACAAAATGGCGCCGCAGGTGCGTCGCATCTACGATCAGATGATGGCGCCGAAATGGGTGATTGCGATGGGCGCCTGCGCGAGCTCGGGCGGAATGTATCGCAGCTACGCGCATATGCAGGGCGTCGACCGGATTTTGCCGGTGGATGTTTATATCAGCGGCTGCCCCCCGCGCCCGGAGGCGATCATCGATGCGATCATCAAGCTTCAGGCGAAGATCAAAACCGAACGCGCCGCGAGCAACCTCTTCAAAGCTTCAGCCTAACATCAAACGCGATCCTGTCGCCCGCCCACGCCTGACCCACGCATGACCGCACCCGCCGACGCCGCCGCCCAGATCAAGGCACGTTTCCCGCAGGTGACCGATCGCGCCAGCAGCGATCACCCGGCCGTCAACGTGCCGGTCGCCGACCTTGTCGCCGTGCTCACCGCCCTGCGGGACGAGCATGGTTTCGATCACCTCGCCGATCTCACGGCGATCGACTGGACCGAGGGCGTTTCGCCGCGTTTCACGGTGGTGTATCACGTCTATTCGAGCGCACGTGGCGACTACGTGCGCGTCGCGACGGATTGCGCCGACGATGCCGAGCCGGCGGTGCCGAGTGTCGTGAGCCTCTGGCCCGGCGCCAACTGGCACGAGCGCGAGTGCTACGACATGTTCGGGATCAAGTTCACCGGCCATCCCGACCTGCGCCGCATCCTGATGTGGGACGGCTACCCGGGCTGGCCCTTGCGCAAGGACTTCCCGCTCGCGGGCGTGGAAACCCCGCTGCCCGATCCCGAGATTTACGAGGAAACGAGCACGCCGGTGATCCCCGCGCCGATGATGGGCGGGCCGTTCGTCGCGTCGCCGGGCGAGATCAACCTCACCGAAGCCGAGCCGCGCGCGAAGGACGAAAGCTGGAACGAGCGCGTCGAGAAACCGAAGAACTGATTCAGCCCGCCGACCGCCGAGCGCCCACATGCCCACCGAACTCAACGTTTCCGAATCCGCCGCCCGCATCGCCACCGCCCAACAGGCCGGCGGCGGTTCGCCCGCGCTGCCCGATCAGGATGTGGTCGGCGAAAAGATGTCGCTCTCCATGGGGCCGTCACACCCGTCGACGCACGGCGTGTTGCGCATCCAGATGGAGCTCGACGGCGAGATCCTGACGAAGGCGGATCCAATTATTGGATACCTTCACCGCGGCGACGAAAAGATCGCGGAAAACATGACCTACAACCAGTTCGTGCCCTACACGGACCGGTTGGACTACCTCGCGCCGCTGGCCAACAACATGGCCTACGCGATCGCGGTCGAGAAACTCGCCGGCCTCGAAGTGCCGCCGCGCTGTCAGGCGATTCGCGTGATCACCGCGGAGATGGCGCGCATCTCGTCGCACCTGATGGGCCTCGGCGCGTTCGGCCTCGACGTCGGCGCGTGGACCGTGCTCGTGCTCTCGCTCAACCAGCGCGAACACCTTTATCGCCTTTTCGAAGAACTCACCGGCGCGCGTTTCACGACGAGCTATACACGCATCGGTGGCGTCACGCGCGACATCCCCGACGGCTGGCTCGATCGCGTGGGAAAATTCTGCGACCAATTTCTCCCGGCGCTCGAAGAGATCCTCGCGCTTCTGACGCGCAACAAGATCTTCACCGACCGCACCGTCGGCGTCGGCGTGATCACGAAGGAAGACGCGATCGCCTACGGTCTCACCGGCCCGAACGCCCGCGGCAGCGGCGTCGCGATCGACCTGCGCAAGGACAAGCCTTACTCGGGCTACGAGCAGTATGAATTCGACGTGCCCGTCGGCACGAAGGGCGACAGCTACGATCGCTACCTCGTCCGCGGCGAAGAGATGCGCCAGTCGGTCCGAATCATCCGCCAAGTCATCAAGACGTTCCCGGGCGGCGACTGGTATGCGAAGGATGCCCGCAAGATCTTCGCTCCGCCGAAGGACAAGATCCTCTCCTCGATGGAGGAGTTGATTCAGAACTTCATGATCGTGACGGAGGGTCCGCAGATGCCTCCGGGCGAAGTGTATTTCGAAGCGGAAAACCCGAAAGGCATTCTCGGCTTCTTCGTGGTGAGCAAAGGCGGCGGCGTGCCCTACCGCCTGAAGATCCGCTCACCCTCGTTCTGCAATCTGTCGATCGTTCCGAAGATCTGCACCGGCATTCTGATCTCCGACGTCGTCACCATCCTGGGCTCGCTCGATTTCGTGATGGGCGAGTGCGATCGGTGAATTTTTGAAACGACGAAATACACGAAACACACGAAAATGTCCGAGCCGCTGAATTCCGAAGCCCAGATTCTTTCGTGTATTTCGTGTGTTTCGTGGTGAAACCCATTTCTAGCGTTCGATGAATCTCAAACCTGAAACTCTCCAGCGTATCGACGAGGTAATTACACACTACCCCGTGAAGCGGAGCGCGACGTTGCCGTTGCTGCACC
>Ga0065721_10049205_pt1 | contig 41856 bp, 37 predicted proteins | sample Mesricmetagenome_FD_59108 | JGI IMG/M metagenome (GOLD analysis project Ga0065721, IMG submission 59108) | Mesophilic microbial community from rice straw/compost enrichment Sample: eDNA_1 v2 (version 2) | ecosystem: Engineered > Solid waste > Grass > Composting > Bioreactor | place: USA: Davis... | reverse complement strand
GAAGTCGGGGAGCGGATCGGCCGCACGTCGGCCGCCTGCGGGTTCAGATGGAACAGCTGCGTCCGCAAAAGGTACGAGGAAGCGATCCAGATCGCAAAGCAGCAAAGGCAAAAACGCAGTTATTTAAAGAAACAAGCGGCCGCCGCGGCTCCGCAAGTATCGTCCATCGCCGTCTACGAAGGGGAGGATCGGACGTACAAGTCCGATGCCGGAACGCTGGACGAAGGATTGTCCATTGACGCCGTCATCCGTTTTTTGCGCGGCTGGAAAACGACGTATCAGGATTTGTCGCGTCAAATTAAAATGTTCGAGAAAGAAATGAAAGAGAAGGATGACGAGCTTGCGCAGCTCCGCAGCGAGAATGAGAGATTGAACAAGGAAATCAACAGCGCGCAAACGGACTATCGGGCGGTTAACGACGATTACAAGACGCTGATTCAAATTATGGACCGCGCCCGGCGATTGACGGTGCTGTCCGGCGAAGAAGAGGCAAAGCCGCGATTCAAGATGGACGCCAACGGCAATCTGGAACGCATTGAATAATGATATTGCTGCCGGCAGGGACACGGCCTGCCGCCTGGAACGTTCCGCTGGCGGAACTTCGGGCGGCAGGCCGTGTCGTTTGTTGGGCTGACGATTGCGAATTCGCCGGTCTGCGGCTTATAATACGGTCAACGAAACCAGACGAGGGGCGGAATGGAAGCCGTGCGCATTCATATTGTAGGAGGCGGGGCGATCGGCCTTCTTCTCGGAGCGAAGCTTGCCTTGAGCGGAGCCGGTCCGGTCATATGGACCAGAACCGGGGAGCAATGCCGGGAGCTGCGGGAGGGCGGTCTGGAGCTGCTGGAAACGGACGGCACGCGGTTGCGGACGAACGCGGCGGACTTCCAATGGACCGGCCGTCCGGAGGCCGCGGCCGAAGCGGCGGGACAAGCCCTGGATGAGCGGGAGCCGGTTGCGGTGGCGCTCGCCGTCAAGCAGACGCATATCGACGAAGGACTGGCCGCATTTTTGCGCAAGCTGACCGGCTCGGCCCCGGAGAGGTTCGCCGTTTTTTGCTTTCAGAACGGCATCGGGCATATGGAGCAATTGTCGGCGGAGCTGCCGGGCGTGCCGCTGTTTGCCGCCGTCACGACGGAGGCGGCCCGGCGCGAAGCCGAGAGCGTCGTACATCATACCGGCTCCGGCGGCGTATGGATCGGTTCATCGCGATACGGGGCGAAGGAGGCTGAAGAACCTCGCAAAATGGGTCCGCCGCCGCAAAAAATGTTCGCCGAAGCGCTTGTGCAGGCAGGATTTTCCGCTTTTCTGTCGAATGACATCCATAACCGCGTTTGCCGCAAGCTGCTGGCAAACGCCGTCATCAATCCGCTGACGGCCATTTTCGACGTAAAGAACGGAGAGCTTCCGGGTCACCCCGCCCGTCTTGCGTTGATGGAGGCGCTTCATCAGGAAACGGCAACGGTATTGTCGAACGAAGGATTGGCCCCGTCGCCGCGGCTGTGGGATGAGCTGCTGGACGTGTGCCGGCGGACGGGGAGCAACGTATCGTCGATGCTCGCCGATGTTAGGGCGGGCAGGCCAACCGAGATCGACGCCATTAACGGGGCGATCGCGAGGCTGGCGGTCCGTCACGGGACGACGGCGCCGCTTAACGAGGCCGTAGCCGCCCTTGTCCGGGCGATGAGGCGTTGAGCCGGCGGGAAAGGAGTGAACGGATTTGGGCACGATATGGAACAGTATCCAGTATGCATATACCGCTTTGGCACTTATCCCGATCCTGCCGTTCGCCATCGTATTGTTCGGTTACGGGGCGATTATTCAAGACCGCAAGAAGGCGCTTCGCATGGCGATGGACGTCTCTACGGCGTTTTTTATATTGTGCGTGGGCGGGCTCATCCAGCTGCTCTTCAACACCAATTTCGGATTGTACGGCATCTTGCTGTTTATGCTGCTCGGGGGCGGCTTGCTGGGCAACGCCCAATATCGGAAACGGGGCAGCGTCGACGTCAAGCGCATATTCAAGATGGTATGGAGGCTCAGTTTTTTTGCGATGAGCTTTCTCTATGTCGTATTTATGCTGTTTATCGTAGGGAAGCTGATCATTCAGCCCGCTTGAGCCGGAATTCCGGCTCCGATTGAAATAAAATAGGGTTTACGGTTAACGTCTCTGCGCGCCAGGGACGTTTCTTGCTTTGACGGGCGGCTTCTTCTTCCTGTAAAATGACTGTGGCGTTATCCATTTGCAATATGCGCATCTGCACAACGATCATAATAGATACAACGGGAGGCTGTAACATGACGACAACCAGGTATGAACTGCCTATCGCCCAGCCGTTAACGGCGGCGTACATACATCGCAGCGATCCTTCCGTCGACGAGCTGTACGGCTATTACGCCGGCCGGGAGCAGGATTGGGAACGGCGTCTAGGCAAACTGAAGGAGGGCGCGCAAGGGAGAGCCGCGGCGGCCGAGGTGGCGGCCGCGCTTCGGGCATACAACGAGCGCTTGGAAGCCGCGCCGGAGGTTGCAGCCTCCATCGCCGCCATCGGCGGCGGCGCGCCGGTCGTCGTCGGCGGCCAGCAGGCCGGGCTGTGGACGGGACCGCTGCTGGTCATCCATAAGGCCGTGTCGGTCATTTTGGCCGCGCGTTCGGCTTCGGAGCAGCTTGGCACGTTTGTCGCGCCGGTCTTTTGGATCGCGGGCGAAGACCACGACTGGGACGAGGCGAATCATGCCTTCGTCGTCACGGCGGAGCAGGAGCTGCGCAAGCTGACGCTGGCCAGGCCCGAAGGCCCGAGAACCTCGGTCAGCCGGACGGCCGTGTCGGAATCGGATTGGGAATCGCTGCTGGCCGAATTGGAGCAGGCGCTGCCGCATTCGGAATTCAAGCCGGGCTTGCTGGAGAAGCTGAGCGTCATGAGCCGGCGGTCCCGTTCGCTGTCGGAGATGTTCGCCCGGCTGCTGACGGAGCTGTTCGGCGCCGAAGGGCTGGTGCTGCTCGATTCCGACGATCCCGGCATTCGCGCGCTGGAAGCGCCGATGTTCCGCTCGATGCTGGAGCGGAACGACGAGCTGGAACAGGCTTATGCGGCCTCCGCGGAGCTGATCGGCAAGCTGGGTTATCCGCTTCAGGCGGACGTAACGCCGGGGAGCGCCAATCTGTTTCTGTTCCACCCCGGCCCCGGCGGAGAGAGGACGCTCCTGCACAAGCGGGACGGCATGTTCCAGGACCGGAAAGGAACCGTTTCGTGGACGCCGGCCGAGCTGCTGGAGCTGGCGGAACGGGAGCCCCAACGATTCAGCAACAACGTGCTGACCCGGCCTCTCATGCAGGATTATTTGTTTCCCGTGCTGGCGACGGTTCTCGGTCCGGGCGAAATCGCCTATTGGGCGCTGACGGGCGGCGCGTTCCGGACGCTCGGCATGGAAATGCCGATTATTGTGCCGAGAATGTCGTACACGCTGATTGAAGGCACCATCGCCAAAAATATGGCGAAATACGAATTGTCGTTCGCGGACGTGATGGAACGGTTCGAGGAGCGCAAAGCGCAATGGCTCGCCGCGCAGGACGAATTGGCGCTGGAGGAGAAATTCGGCGAAGCGAAATCCCGCTTCGAGCAGATGTACCGGCCGCTGCTGCAGCTGGCCGCGTCGGTGCAGCCCGGTCTGGCGAAGCTCGGCGAGACGAATCTGGCGAAGATCGTCGAGCAAATGCAGTATATGGAGACGAAGACGATCGACGCTTACCAGAAGCAGTTCGAGGCGTCCGTCCGGCAGCTCGACCGGGTCCGGCTGTCGGTCGCTCCTTCGGGCAAGCCGCAGGAACGCGTGCTGTCGATGCTCGGCTATTGGAACCGTTACGGCGACGCCTGGCTGCGCAAGCTGCTTGAAGCGCCTTACAGCCGCACGGGCGGCCATGAAATCGTATATTTATAGTCGGAGGGAGCTAACTTATGAATACGTTGGGCAAAAGCATCATCGCCGATCCGTCGCTGGCGCCGGAAGGGCATTTGAAGATCGATTGGGTCCGCGCGCACATGCCGGTGCTGAACCGCATTCGGGAGCAGTTCGAGAAAGAGCAGCCGTTCAAGGGGCTCAAGGTGACGATCTCGCTTCATCTGGAAGCGAAAACGGCCTACTTGGCCAAAGTCGTGCAAGCCGGAGGCGCGGAAGTGACGATTACGGGAAGCAATCCGCTGTCTACCCAGGACGACGTGTGCGCGGCGCTCGTCGAAGACGGCATCACCGTATTCGCCAAATACAATCCGACGGACGAAGAGTTCAAGGCGCTCAATATGAAGGCGCTGGAATGCAAGCCGGATTTGCTCATTGACGACGGCGGAGATCTCGTCACGCTGCTTCATTCCGAAAGCAAGGACATGGCCGTCAATTTGCGCGGCGGCGCGGAGGAGACGACGACAGGCATTATCCGTCTGAAGGCGATGCAGAAGGACGGCACGCTGAACTTCCCGATGGTGGCGGTCAACGACGCCTTCTGCAAATATTTGTTCGACAACCGCTACGGAACCGGGCAGTCCGTCTTCGACGGCATCAACCGGACGACGAACCTGGTCGTGGCCGGCAAGACGGTCGTCGTTGTCGGCTACGGCTGGTGCGGCAAAGGCGTCGCCATGCGCGCCAAAGGTCTCGGAGCCAACGTCATCGTGACCGAAATCGACGCGATCAAGGCCGTGGAAGCCTATATGGACGGCTTTACGGTCATGCCGATGCTGGAGGCGGCCAAGGCCGGCGATCTGTTCGTGACGGTGACGGGCAACCGCGACGTCATCCGCGGCGAGCATTACGCCGTCATGAAGGACGGCGCCATTCTGTCGAACGCGGGCCACTTCGACGTGGAAGTGAACAAGCCGGAGCTCGAATCGCTGTCCTCGGGCAAGCGCACCGTCCGCCGGAATATCGAGGAATACCGGCTGAAGGACGGGCGCAGCATCTATCTGCTGGCGGAAGGCCGCCTCGTCAACCTGGCCGCCGGCGACGGGCATCCCGCCGAAATTATGGATATGACGTTTGCGCTTCAGGCGCTGTCGCTCCAATATGTGAACGAGAACTACAAGACGATCGGCAAGCAAGTCGTCAATGTGCCTTACGAGCTGGACGAACAGGTTGCCCGGTTGAAGCTGGAGTCGCTCGGCATCGGCATCGACCGGCTGACGCCGGAGCAGATCGCTTACCTCGACAGCTGGGACGAATAGCAAGAGCGGAAAATTAACCCAATAAAATATTTTTTCAAAAATCCTGCTGACAAAGCAGGATTTTTATTTTAGGTGGCGAACTAGTCTATCTAAGTGGGGGAAAGTGGGGCAAAGTGGAGGATTAGGGGGAAGGGGTGGAGCGGAGTCATGTTTTTGGGGGAATACCAGCATAGCATCGACGAGAAGGGCCGGCTGATCATTCCTTCGAAATTCCGCGAAGCGCTTGGACCTTCTTTTATCGCCACCCGCGGCCTCGACAACTGCTTGTTCGTCTACCCGATGAGCGAATGGAGCGTACTGGAGCAAAAGCTGAAGTCGCTGCCGCTTATGAAATCGGATGCGCGCGCCTTTACCCGGTTTTTTTTCTCCGGGGCGACGGAATGCGAGCTGGACAAACAGGGAAGGGTAAACATACCCGCCCATCTGCGCGAATATGCCAAGCTGGACAAGGATTGCATGGTGCTCGGCGTATCCGGCAGGGTGGAAATATGGAGCAAGTCGACTTGGGACAGCTATTACGAGCAATCGGAGCAGACGTTCAACGAGATTGCCGAGAAGCTCGTCGATTTCGATTTTAACTTTTAACGCATGGACAGCAGCTAGAACGGGCAGCAATAATGGGAGGACAGGGCCGTGTTTCAGCACACAACCGTATTATTGGAGGAAGCGGTGGACGGATTGGCCGTCAAGCCGGACGGCATATATGTCGATTGCACGCTGGGCGGAGCGGGCCACAGCGAGTTGATCGCTTCCCGCTTGGGAGAACGGGGACGTCTGATCGCCTTCGACCAGGACGATTGGGCGCTGAACAACGCCAAGGTTCGGCTCGCGCCGTATGGGGATAAAGTTACGCTGATCCGGAGCAACTTCCGGTATTTGGAGCAAGAACTGAAGGAAGCGGACGTGCCGATGCGGGACGGTCTGCCGCAGGTGGACGGCATTTTGTTCGACCTGGGCGTGTCCAGTCCGCAGCTGGACGAGGCGGAACGCGGCTTCAGCTACAATCACGACGCTCCGCTCGACATGCGGATGGATCGCGAAGCGGAGCTGACCGCCGGCGATATCGTGAACGAATGGGAGGAGCGGGAGCTGTCGCGCATTTTGGACCGTTACGGCGAGGAACGGTTTGCCCGCTCCATCGCCCGAACGATCGTCAAGGCGAGAGAGCAGGCGCCGATCCGGACGACGGGCGAGCTGGCGGAGCTGGTCAAATCGGCTATACCAGCGGCTGCGCGGCGGACCGGGCCGCATCCCGCCAAACGTTCGTTCCAGGCGCTGCGCATCGCCGTCAACGACGAGCTGGGCGCGGAGGAAGAAGCGCTGGAGCAGGCGGTCCGATGTCTGGCGACGGGAGGAAGAGTATCGGTCATTACGTTCCACTCGCTGGAGGACCGGATATGCAAGACGCTGTTCGCGAGTCATGTGGGCAAATGCGTCTGTCCGCCGGACTTTCCGATTTGCGCCTGCGGCAGCCGGGGGACGTTGAAGCTGATTACCCGCAAGCCGATCTTGCCGAGCGAGACGGAGCTGGAGCGTAATCCTCGCGCCCGCAGCGCGAAGCTGAGAATTGCCGAAAAATTGTAAGAGGGGGATTGTTCATGGCATACGTTAACGGAAATTTGGCGCTTCAGCCGAAGAGCAAGCCCGAGGAGCAGCATGTCATCCGCGAGAAGAAGCGGGTCGTCGTCAAGCGGAAATCGCTGCCCGTAGGAGAAAAGCTTTTATATTTGTTTACCGTTCTGGTTTGCGCGGTTGTCGCCGGAGTCATTATTTTCCGTTATGCGCAAATCTATGATATGAACCTTCAAATCAAGAAGCTAAACTCCGAATACGGCGCGATCAGAGTCGAGATGGAAGATTTGAAGAGGCAAGTGGAAATGCTCAGCGATCCGGAGAGGATTCGCCAGATGGCGGAGTCGCAAGGCATGGTCAGCAAGATGGACGACGGCATTACGCTCCGGGTAGGCGGCAACAATACGTCGACCGTCATGCGCGAATAGGGTGAGGGCTTATGATTAAACGAATTCGGCTGCGCACGCTGTTGTTCGGAGGGATCATGACCCTCCTTTTTGTCGTTCTGATCGGCAGACTCTTTTTTGTTCAAGTCATAGACGATAGTTATTACGCGATGGCGAAGCAGCGATGGGCTGCGTCGGAAGTGCTGCCGGCCAAACGCGGCTCGATAACGGACAGGTACGGCAACCTTCTCGCGATGGATACGATCGCGTATAACATTTCGGTCAATCCGCGTGTCATCAACGAGGCCGGCATTCAAAAAGAAGTGATCGACGGCTTGAGCGAAACGCTGGGCATCTCCCGGGATTACGTGGAAGACGCCGTGATGGCCCAGAAGGAAGACGGACAGTTTTACGGGCAGCGGGAGCTCCGGAAGGGGGGCTGGCAGATCGAGAAGGCGGTCGCCGAAGAGGTGATGCAGCTGCGGGACGAACTGTCCGCCCGGCTGCTGAAGGAAAAGCGCGGGAGCGATTCGGGCATTATTATACAGGAGACGCTTAAACGGTTTTACCCGCGCTACAATCTCGCCTCCCAGGTGGTCGGCTACGTCAGCCCGGACAAGGAGCGGATGACCGGCGCCGAGGCGTATTTCAACGACAAGCTGAGCGGCGAGGACGGCTACATGCGCTATGAGAAGGACGGCAAGCTGGTGCAGCTGACGGGCAGCGAGGTCGATTACAAGCCGGCGAAGGACGGCTATGACATCGCGCTGACGATCGATTACGACATTCAGTTTTACGTCGAGGAAGCGCTGCGCGACATCGTAAAGCAATATAATCCGAAGAGCGCGACGGCGATCGCCGCCGATCCGAATACGATGGAAATATTGGCGCTCGCCAACATGCCGGATTTCGATCCGAACGAATATTGGAAAAGCGGCAACGAAAGCTTCTACAACCATGCGGTCTGGTCACTGTACGAGCCGGGCTCGACGTCCAAAATTATGACGCTGGCCGCGGCGGTCGAGGAAGGCGTGTTCGATCCGAACGATGTCTACCATTCCGGCTCGATCGTCGTCAAAGGCGACCCTACGCCCATCCGCGACCACAACAAGGTCGGCTGGGGGACGATTACGTATCTGGACGGACTGAAATATTCCAGCAACGTGGCGTTCGTCAAGCTCGGCTTCGAGCGGCTGGGCGGGGAGAAGCTGCGGGAATATTTCACGAATTTCGGTTTTGGCCAAAAAACCGGGATCGAGATGGCGAACGAGCTGTCCGGCTCGATCCGGTTTCAGTGGAACCGGGATATCGCGACGGCCACCTTCGGCCAGGGACCGGTCCTCGTTACGCCGATCCAGCAGGTCGCGGCGGTGGCGGCCGTCGCCAACGGCGGCAAGCTGATGCAGCCGCATATCGTCAAGAGCATGACCGACCCCGCCACGAAGACGACGACCGTAACGGAGCCGAAGCTCGTGCGGCGGGTCATTTCCGAGGAAACTTCGCGCAAGGTGAACGAATATTTGGAGCAGGTCGTATCCGACCAGGAGAAGGGGACCGGCCGCAACGCCTATATCGAAGGCTACCGCGTCGCGGGCAAGACGGGCACCGCCCAGAAGGTTATCGGCGGCAACTATTCCGCGGACAAATTCCTCGTTTCGTTTATCGGCTACGCTCCGGTAGAGGATCCGAAGATCGTCGTTTATATTCTGGTCGACGAGCCGAACGATCCGACCGCCGGCGGCGGTCGGGTAGCGGCCCCGGCCTTCCGGGAAATCGTGCTGAAGAGCCTGCGCAAGATGGGCGTGGCGCCAAGCCGGACGGCCGACGAAGAGGCTGGCGGCGAGGTCACCGTCACTGTCCCGGATTTGACCGGCATGAAAATTCCGGCGGCCAAGGCGAAGCTGAAGGCGGAGGGGACCAGCTTCGAGCTGGTCGGGGACGGCGGCGCCGTGCTGCGGCAAATCCCTTCGCCGGGAACGGCCGTTCATCCGACGCAAAAGCTGTATTTGATTACCGAGCAGGCGGACCGGCTGGCCGTGCCGGATTTGACCGGCGTATCGCTTCGCGATGCGGCGGAGCTGACCTCGCTGATCGGCGCCAGACTCGTCTATGAAGGATCGGGCTACGTCATCTCCCAAAAGGTGACGGAGAAGGACGGCAAGCGGCTGATCAGCGTCGTGCTGTCGCCGCCGGAAGGCGCCGAAGGGTATATCGATCCCGAATCGCTGCCGGCCGGCGACGAAGAGGCGGCGGAGCAAACGGAGAACCCCGAAGGAGAAGCGGCGGACGGCGCCGGCGACGGAGGAACCGCGGACGGCGGCGACGGCGAAACCTAATTGCATAGAGCTTGTTCTATCCCCCCCTTGTCCCGAATAGGCTGGGAATGAGCGTCCGCGTACGCTCCTTTCGAAGCAGAGGTGCGAGGGGGTAGGAGAATGAAAAAAGTTTCCAACGTGACGGTGAGGCGCCGGCTGTTTATCATTTTGTTAGCAGCCGGCTTTGCCTTTATTGCGCTTTGCGTCAGGCTCGGCTACGTCCAGCTCTGGATCGGGGGCGACCTGGCCGAACGGGCGGAAAATTCGTGGAGGCGCGACATTCCGTACGCCGCCAAGCGGGGCGAGATTTGGGACCGGAACGGCGTCCAGCTCGCCTACAACGTCAGTTCTCCGACCGTATGGGCGATTCCCGTCCAGGTGAAGGACAAGGAGGGAACGGCCCGTACGCTCGCTCCGATCTTGAATATGACGCAGGAAGCCGTGCTGCAGAAGCTGAACAAAAAAGAAATGATCGTACAGCTGGGCCCCGGCGGCCGCAAAATGACGCTGGAAAAAGCGGAGGAGGTGCGACGGCTCGGCTTGCCGGGCATCGCGGTGGCGGAGGACAGCAAGCGCTTTTATCCTTACGGCAGTCTGGCCGCTCACGTGCTTGGCTTTACGGGCATCGACAATCAGGGCTTGACGGGCATCGAAGCCAAATACGACAAGGAGCTGACCGGCATAAGAGGCAACGTGTCGTTTCTGTCGGATGCGGCGGGCAGGCAGATGCCGAATTCGTCGGACACTTACGTGGAGCCGAAGGAGGGGCTGACGCTGCAGCTGACGATCGACAAGGCGATCCAGACCGTCATGGAGCGGGAGCTGGATCAGGCGATGACCGGCTTGCAGGCCGACAGCGTCATCGCGATCGCGATGGACCCGAACAGCGGCGAAATTCTGGCCATGTCCAGCCGCCCGACGTACGAGCCCGCCCACTATCAGCAGGCGGACCCGGAAGTATATAACCGGAACCTGCCGATCTGGATGACGTACGAGCCGGGCTCCACCTTCAAAATCATTACGCTGGCCGCCGCGCTGGAGGAAAAGAAAGTCGATCTGAAAAACGAGCGGTTTTTTGACCCCGGGGCGGTTGAAATCGGCGGCGCAAGGTTAAGATGCTGGAAAAAGGGAGGGCACGGCAGCCAGACGTTTCTCGAAGTGGTGGAAAATTCCTGCAACCCCGGATTCGTCGTGCTCGGCAACCGGCTGGGCAAGGAAACGCTGTTCGATTACATTAAGAACTTCGGCTTCGGCGCCAAAACGGGCATCGACCTGTCCGGCGAGGAAAACGGCATTCTGTTCAAGCTGAGTCAAGTCGGTCCCGTCGAGCTTGCGACGACCGCGTTCGGCCAAGGCGTATCGGTGACGCCGATCCAGCAAATCGCCGCGGTGTCGGCGGCCATCAACGGCGGAACCTTATACAAGCCTTACGTCACGAAGGCGTGGATCAACCGCGAGACGGGAGAGACGGTGCAGAAGACGGAGCCCGAAGCGGTGCGGCAGGTCATCTCCGAGGAAACGTCGCAGGCGGTGCGCGAGGCGCTGGAAAGCGTCGTCGCCAAAGGTACGGGCCGCAACGCGTTTATCGACGGCTACCGTGTCGGCGGCAAGACGGGAACGGCGCAGAAGGTCGTAAACGGACGTTATTCTCCGAACGAGCATATCGTATCGTTTATCGGCTTCGCGCCGGCCGACGATCCGCAGATCGTCGTCTACGTGGCGGTCGACAATCCGCAAGGGATACAGTTCGGCGGTCTTGTGGCGGCGCCGATCGTGCGCAATATTATGGAGGATGCGCTGGAAATATTGGAAGTTCCGCCGCGCGACAACCAGATCAGCCGGCTGTACAAATACGGCGAGACGCCGGTCGTCACGGTGCCGAATCTGGTCGGCAAGTCCGTATCCGATCTGTATGAAGACTTGAACATGAACTTCAATCTGAGCTCCGCCGGCACCGGCAAGGTCGTCATCCGGCAGGCGCCTGCCGCGGGCTCGCGAGTCGACCGCGGCTCCACTATCCGGATCTATCTCGGAGACGAGGACGACCTGCCTCACTCCCACTAGCGTTAACCCCGAAACTCTGGGCGGCATATCATATTCCGTCAGAGCTATCGGGGAGGCGTGGAACAGATGGATTTGCGGGATATGGCAAAGCTGCTTATGACGGCGAGGCTGGAGGGCGACGGAGACGTTGCGGTGAACGGGGTGGTCATGGATTCGAGAGAGGCCGGGCCGGGAGCGCTGTTTATTTGCGTCAAAGGGTTGACGGCAGACGGGCACCGCTACGCCGAGGAAGCCGTGCGGCGGGGAGCGGCGGCCATTGTGGCCGAGAGGAAGCTGCCGGTCGGCGTGCCGCAATTGATCGTGCGTGACAGCCGTCTGGCCGCCGCCGTCATCGCCGATGCGGTATACGGGCATCCGAGCCGCAGCGTGAGGCTGATCGGCGTGACGGGTACGAACGGCAAGACGACGACGACTTACCTGATCGAAAAAATACTTAACGACGCGCAACGGCCGGCGGGCGTCATCGGGACGATCGAGCGGAGATACGGCGGACGGTCGTACCCGATGAGCGGCACGACGCCGGACGCGCTTTCGCTGCAGCGGTACTTAAGCGAAATGAGAGACGCCGGCATCCGGTATTGCGCAATGGAAGTTTCCTCCCATGCGCTGGAGCAGGGGCGGGTGAAGGGCTGCCGGTTCCGCACGGCCGTCTTCACCAACTTGACGCAAGACCATCTCGACTATCACGGGTCGATGGAACGTTATGCCGAGGCGAAAGGGCTGTTTTTTGCCAGGCTCGGCAACGATTACGGCGAAGGTCCCGAAGAGCGGACCTACGCGGTGCTGAACGCCGACGACGAAGCGTCGGCGCGCTATGCCCGCCTCACGTCGGCGGAGACGATTACGTACGGCTTCGATGCGGAGGCGGACGTGAAAGCTTCCAACATCCGGATGACGGCGCAAGGCACGTCTTTCCGGCTGACGACCTTCCGGGGAGAGGTCGAGCTGGCGCTGCGCCTCGCCGGGAAATTCAACGTCTACAATGCGCTGGCGGCCGCTTCCGCGGCGTTGGTCGAAGGAATCGGTCTGGACGCGGTCAAGGCGTCCCTGGAATCGATGCCGGGCGTTCCCGGAAGGATGGAAAGCGTGGACGCCGGCCAATCGTTTTCCGTTATCGTCGATTACGCCCATACGCCGGACGGGTTGGACAACGTACTCCGTTCCGTCGCCGAATACGCGGAAGGCCGCATTATATGCGTCTTCGGCTGCGGCGGCGACCGGGACCGGACGAAACGGCCCTTGATGGGCCGAATCGCGGCGCGGCATGCGAATACTGTAATCGTCACTTCCGACAATCCCCGCTCGGAGGATCCGCTCCGGATTATGGCGGACATCGAGGAAGGGCTGAAATCGGCCGGAATCGGCAAGGACCGCTGGCGGCTCGAGCCCGACAGGCGCAAGGCGATTGAAAAAGCGGTTGAAATGGCAAGCCAAGGCGATGTAGTATTGATTGCGGGGAAAGGTCACGAAACCTATCAATTGATCGGCAAGGACGTCTTTCCGTTCGACGATCGGATCGTTGCAAAAGAAGCGATAAGGAGATTGGAACATTGATCAGACGCACAATTGGACAAATCGCGGCTATGAGCGGAGCGCGCCTTCAGGGCGGCAATCCGGACGAAACCGTAGCCGGCATTATGACGGATACGCGCCGCGAGGGAGGCGGCCAGCTGTTCGTTCCGCTCGTCGGAGAGCGGTTCGACGGCCACGACTTTGCTATGCAGGCCGCCGCGAACGGGGCCCGGGCGATGCTGTGGCAGAAGGACCGCGAAATTCCGGAAGGGCTGGAGGACGTGTCGCTTCTGATCGTCAGGGATACGACGGCGGCGCTGCAGAAGCTGGCCGCGGCTTACCGCGGCGAGCTGATGACGCGGGTCGTCGGCATCACCGGCAGCAACGGAAAGACGACGACCAAAGATTTGACGGCGGCCGCGCTGGGCGCCCATTACAAGGTCGCCAAGACGGAAGGCAACCTGAACAACCATCTCGGCTTGCCGTTTACGATATTGGCGCTTGAAGAAGATACGGAGGTTGTCGTCCTCGAGATGGGCATGAGCGAATTCGGCGAGATCGAGCTGCTCGCCAAGATCGCCCAGCCGGACGCCGCCATTATCACCAATATCGGGGACGCGCATTTGCAGCAGCTGGGCTCGAGGGAGAACATCGCCAAGGCGAAGCTGGAAATCGTGTCCGGCCTCGGAGACGGAGGCTTGCTGCTGTACAACGGCGACGAGCCGCTGCTGCGGGACGGCCTTGCGAAGATGCCGCTTCCGGAAGGACTGACGCTCCGCACGTTCGGCTTCGGGGCCGGCAGCGAATGGTCGGCCGGCGCCATCGAGCTGGAGCCGTTCGGCTGCCGCTTCGAGCCGCTGCACGGCGGAGAGGCCAGCAGTCTCGGCACCGTTCATATTCCGGTGCCCGGCCGACATAATATTAGCAACGCCCTGGCGGCGATTGCGATGGCGCGGCATTTCGGCGTTCCCGCCGAGCGGATCGCCGAAGGGTTCAAGTCGCTGAAGCTGACCGGCATGCGCATCGAGCCGAGCCGGGCGTTCAACGGCGCCGTTGTATTGAACGACTGCTACAACGCCAACCCGACCGCGGTGCGCGCCGCGATCGACCTTGCCGGCGCGCTGGAAGGCTTCCGGCGCAAATGGCTCGTGCTCGGCGATATGCTGGAGCTGGGGCCGGAGGAGGCTTCGCTGCACCGGGAAATCGGCGAATACGTATCGCCGGACAAGGCGGACGCCGTTCTGACGTACGGTCCGCTGTCGGCGCATATTTCGGAAGGTGCGGCAAAGTCGCTGCCGGCGGCGGCCGCGCAAGGGCTTGTCAAACATTTCGACAGCAAGGATGAACTTGCTTCGTGGCTCAAGGATCGCATGGAACCGGACGATCTTGTGCTTGTCAAAGGATCGCGCGGCATGATGATGGAGCAGATCGTCCGCGATTTGGAGAAGGGGTGAGACGATGGACATGATGGTCATCTTGTTGTCGACCGGGGTTGCCTTTCTGCTGACGGTGCTGCTCGGGCCTTTGTTCATACCGCTCCTCCGCCGCTTGAAGTTCGGACAGCAGATTCGGGAGGAAGGACCGCAGAGCCATCAGAAAAAAAGCGGAACGCCGACGATGGGCGGCATCATTATTATGATCGCCCTGCTGATCGCGTTCCTGCGCTTTTCCGACAAGACGGACGAGTTTTGGGTGCTGCTGACAGCCTCTCTTGGCTTCGGCCTGGTCGGCTTTCTGGACGACTACATCAAGATCGTCTTCAAGCGGTCGCTCGGCTTGACGGCGCTGCAGAAGCTGCTGGGCCAGCTCCTGTTCTCCGTCATCGTCTGCGCGCTGCTGTACCGGATGAACCACAGCACCGAAATCGCGGTGCCCGGCACGGACTGGGGCTTCGACCTGGGCTGGTTCTATTATCCGTTCGTCATCATCATCATGTTCGCGGCCAGCAATTCCGTCAACTTTACGGACGGCCTGGACGGCCTGCTGGCCGGGACGAGCGCCATCGCGTTCGGCGCGTTTACGATCGTCGCGCTGCAGACGTCGGCTTACGAATCGGCGGTGTTTTCCGCCGCCATGGTCGGCGCCGTGCTCGGCTTTCTCGTCTATAACGCGCATCCGGCCAAGGTGTTCATGGGCGACATGGGCTCCCTAGGCATCGGCGGAGGCATTGCCGCCGTCGCCGTGCTGACGAAGACGGAGCTGCTGCTGATCCTCATCGGCGGCGTGTTCGTCATCGAGATGCTTTCCGTCATCTTGCAAGTATCCTCGTTCAAGCTGCGGGGCAAGCGCATCTTCCGGATGAGTCCGATCCATCATCATTTCGAACTGCTCGGCTGGTCGGAATGGAAGGTCGTCTCCGTCTTTTGGCTGGCCGGTCTCGTGCTGGCCGCCGCCGGATTGTGGTTCGTCATTTAGCGGCAGAGGATATGCAACCTAAACCTGCACCAACTTACATCTTTGGCTGGCAAGCGGTTCTCATGCGCGGGAACCGCTTCATGCGTCCATAGAAAGGGCTGTCAATATGAATCATCCGTCAACTTACAAAGGCCGGCGCGTCGTCGTGCTCGGTCTGGCCAGAAGCGGCGTCAGCGTCGCCAGGCTGTTTCATCGGCTGGGGGCCGACGTCGTCGTCAACGACAGGAAGGAGCGGGAGGCGTGTCCCGAAGCGGACGAGTTGTCCGCCCTCGGCATCCCCGTTCTTTGCGGCGGCCATCCCGACGATCTCGTAGACGCCGATACGGCGCTGCTGGTCAAAAATCCGGGCATTCCGTACAGCGCTCCGCCGGTCAAAGCGGCGCTGGAGCTGGGCGTCGAGGTGGTGACGGAAGTCGAAGCGGCTTACTGGCTGTCCCCCGCGCCGATTATCGGAATTACGGGATCCAACGGCAAGACGACGACGACGACGCTGATCGGCGAGCTGCTGTCCGCGGCGGGCATGAAGCCGATCGTGGCGGGCAATATCGGTTTGCCGATGTGCGACGCGGTGACGGACGCGGCGGCGGACAACTGGATCGTCGCCGAGCTGAGCAGCTTCCAGCTGAAAGGAACTTCGGCGTTCCGGCCGCGCATCGCGCTGCTGCTCAATCTGTTCGAGACGCATCTCGACTATCACGGCGGCATGGACGATTACGCCGCTTCGAAGGCGAAGCTGTTCGCCAACCAAACGGAAGACGACGTTGCGGTGCTCAACTGGGACGACCCGTTCTCGCGGTCGATGGCGGGCAAGATCCGCAGCCGGACGCTGCCCTTTTCGTTATACGAAACGCTTGAGGAAGGCGTCTTCCTCGATCCGCCCTTGTCCAGAGAGGAGGAAGGGGAGGAGAGAGCGTCCGTCCGCCGCATGATCGTATGCCGCGTGCCGGGCAGCGCCGAAGCGGCTGCGGCGGCCGTCCCCGTCATCCCTCTGGACGAGCTCGGCATCCCGGGACGCCATAATGCGGCCAACGCCCTCGCGGCGATCGCGGCGGCGGCCGCCGCCGGAGCCGATCCGGCCGGCCTCGCCGGCACGCTCGCTTCGTTCAAGGGCGTGGAGCATCGGCTCGAATTCGTTTGCGAACGGAACGGCGTCAAATTTTACAACGATTCCAAAGCGACGAACCCGGCCGCCACGACGATGTCCGTCCGCTCGCTTCCAAAGCCGGTCGTTCTGATCGCCGGCGGGCTTGACCGGGGCTCCGACTATATGGAGCTGCTGCCGCTGTTCAAGAGCCGAGTGAAGGCGCTTGTCGCGCTGGGCGAGACGCGTGGCAAGCTGGCGGGCGTCGCCGCGCTTGCGGGTTTAACGGCCGTCGAAACGGTCGAACCTGAGGAGGACGCCGATCAAACGCTGGAGCGGGCCGTCAGGGCCGCAGCGCGGCTCGCCGGACCCGGAGACTTCATCCTGCTGTCGCCCGCCTGCGCGAGCTGGGACATGTTCTCGTCCTATGAACAACGGGGAAGCATTTTTAAAAGATCGGCGCATACCTTGTAAGTAGGGGGGTTGTCCCTACTTTCGCAAGTGAAGAGGTGTGTACGCTATGGCTAAAGCGCGGTCTGCCCCGGATTTATGGCTGCTAGCCGCCATCGGCCTCATCCTGGCCATCGGTATCGTAATGGTGTACAGCGCCAGCGCTGTGCTTGCCTTTCATGAATTCGGAGACCGCTTCTATTACGTTAAGCGGCAGATGCTGTTTGCCGTGCTGGGTGCGGTTGCGTTACTATTTACTATGAACATGCATTATTCGGTATGGAAAAGATGGGCGCCCGCCGCTCTGATCGTCTGCTTCGGGCTGCTCGTCATCGTGCTTATACCGGGCGTCGGCGTCGTTCGCGGCGGGGCGCGCAGCTGGCTGGGCATCAGTTCCTTCGGCATTCAGCCTTCGGAATTTATGAAGCTGGCCATGGTGCTCTTTTTGGCCAAATGGCTGTCGGACAAGCAAACCGCCATTACGCAGTTCGCCAAAGGGCTGCTGCCGCCTCTCGGCCTCGTCGGCCTCGCCTTCGGCCTGATCATGCTTCAGCCCGATCTGGGCACCGGCTCGGTCATGGTAGGCGCTTCGCTGCTGCTCATCTTTACGGCCGGCGCCAGACTGGCGCACCTGGGGGCGCTCGCGCTGGTCGGACTGCTCGGGCTGGTCGGCCTCATTCTGGCCGCGCCGTACCGGCTGGACCGCATCACGTATTTTTTGGACCCGTGGGCCGATCCGCTGGGCGGCGGGTATCAAATCATTCAATCGCTGTTTGCGATCGGACCGGGAGGGCTGGTCGGGCTAGGTCTCGGCATGAGCCGGCAAAAGTACAGCTATTTGCCGGAGCCGCAAACGGACTTTATTTTTTCCATATTGGCGGAGGAGCTCGGCTTTATCGGAGGCTCGGCGCTGATTCTGCTGTTTTTGGTCGTCGTGTGGCGGGGAATCCGGACGGCGGCGTCCGCGCCCGATACGTTCGGAAGCTTGCTTGCCGTCGGCATTACGGGCATCATCGGCGTGCAGGTGCTGATCAATATCGGCGTCGTCATCGGCATGATGCCGGTCACCGGCATTACGCTGCCGCTCGTCAGCTACGGCGGCTCCTCGCTGACGCTGCTGCTGACGGCGCTCGGCATCTTACTTAACATATCCCGCTATTCGCGGTAACGCAGGCTGACGCAGCCCCGGCCGTGCCCTTGGGGGCTCGGACCGGGGCGTCTGGGCGATTGTCACACAACCGCCGATGGGGGCATAAGATACTCTATATTCGCGACCATCACACCCGGCAGGGATCTCTCACCCGGACGCCGCGGTTGCGGCGGCCAGCGTCAGCCCCGGCACGAAAGGAGGAATTGCGCAATGAAAGCATTTATAGCGGACGCGGAGCAGGCGCAGCTCGGGGAACTGCTCTATGGCGAACCGCTTTCGAAACATACGACATGGAAAATCGGCGGACCGGCGGATCTGCTGATCCTCCCCAAAGGCAAAGAGGAGCTGACGGCTGCGGTGAAGCTGCTGAACAAGCATGGCATTCCGTGGATGATCTTGGGACGAGGCTCCAATATGCTCGTCAGCGACAAGGGCGTCCGCGGCGCCGTCATCAAGCCGGCCGGAAGCCTCGATTTTGTGCGCTTCGAGGGAACGACCGTTACGGCGGGCGCTTGCTACTCGTTCATCAAGCTGTCCATCATGGCAGGCAAGCAAGGTTTGACCGGGCTGGAATTCGCGGGGGGAATTCCGGGGACGGTCGGCGGAGCGGTCTACATGAATGCGGGAGCTCTCGGGTCGGATGTGTCGCGTATTTTCAAGTCTGCCGACATTGTACTGGAAACAGGGGAATTGGTCCGCTACGATCGGAACGACATGCATTTCTCATACCGTCATTCCGTTTTGCAGGAACGAAAGGGAGTCGTGCTGGAAGCCAGCTTCGAGCTGGCCGAAGGTGACCGGATGGAAATTGCGTCGGCGATGGCTTCGTACAAGGAGCGGAGGTTGAGAACGCAGCCGCTGCAAATGGCCAGCGCGGGCAGCGTGTTCCGCAATCCGGAAGGCGATTACGCCGCCAGGCTGATTCAAGAGGCGGGGCTCAAGGGATTCCGTATCGGGGGAGCGCAAGTGTCTGAACAACACGCCAATTTTATTGTAAACACCGGGCAAGCGACAGCTAGAGATGTTCTCGCCCTCATAGCCCATATTCAAAGCGCCGTGGAAGAGCGAAACGGCGTCCGGCTCGTGCCGGAAGTATTGGTGGTGGGCGAGCGGTAATTCGGAGGTGATACATTGGACAAATTGGTGATTGAAGGCGGGAAACCACTCTCAGGAACCATAGTTATCCAAGGAGCGAAAAATGCCGCCTTGCCGATATTGGCCGCCAGCATGCTGGCCAAAGGCACGACGACAATCGACAGCGTGCCTCATCTGCTCGATATCGAAGTCATGCTTAACATTTTGTGCGAATTAGGATGCCGGGCCGAACACAAGGGCGAAACCGTTGTGCTGGATACCGCCGCCGCCTCGACGTCCCACGTGCCGGAGGCGCTGATGAAGCAAATGCGCTCCTCCATTTTTTTGATGGGACCCCTGTTGGCCCGCTTTGGGGAAGCGCAAGTGTATCAGCCGGGCGGATGCGCCATCGGCGAACGGAAGATCGACCTGCATCTGCAAGGGCTTCAAGCGCTGGGCGCCTCCATCGAGGAGACCGGCAACCGGATCATATGCCGAGCCGACAAGCTGTGCGGGGCCGACATCTACTTGAGCTTTCCTAGCGTCGGCGCCACGGAAAACATTATGATGGCCGCAGTGCTGGCGGAAGGACGGACGACGATCAGCAATGCGGCGCGCGAGCCGGAAATCCAGGATTTGCAGCGCTTTCTCAATCAGATGGGCGCCAAAATTATGGGCGCCGGCACCGATACGATTACGGTCGACGGCGTCAAGGAACTGACGCCGTGCCGATACCGCATCATTCCGGACCGGATCGTAACGGGAACGATGATGGTGGCGGCTGCGGCGACGCGCGGCCATGTCACTCTTCAAAATACCGAGCCTGCCCATCTGTCCTCTCTCATACACGTTCTGCGCCGCGCAGGTGTTCAAATCGCCGTGGACGGTGATATAATTAAAGTTGGCGGAAGCGCCAGGCCCAAGGCGGTGGAGCGCATTGTCACGTCTCCTTATCCCGCTTTTCCCACCGATCTGCAATCGCAGGTGATGGTGCTGCTGGCGCTGGCGGACGGCGTGAGCATCATGAAGGAAACGATCTTCGAGGGCCGGCTGAAGCATGTGGGCGAATTGTCCCGCATGGGGGCCGATATACGGGTCGACATGAATGCCGCGTTCATCAGGGGAGTTCCCCGGCTGTACGGCGCCACCGTCGAAGCGACCGACCTGCGGGCGGGAGCCGCGCTGGTCATCGCGGGGCTCGCGGCGCAAGGCCGAACCGTCGTGGAACAAATTCATCATATCGACCGCGGCTACGAGCAGATCGAAACGCTGCTTTCCAGGCTTGGAGCCCGCATATTCAGATTTACGCCAGTGTCGAATAAAGAATCGTATGCTTAGCGCAAAGCAAGTTCGAAACGAAAGGCTTCCTCTCCCTGAAGGGATGGTATGCGAGGAAGCCTGCGTTTTACGCGAAAAGAGGGACAAGCCATGAGCACGCAGATGCCGGTGCTGAAGGAGCCCGCCAGCAAGCGCAAAAGCAACAAAAAGCTGCTTGCCGTACTGCTGCTGCTTTTTGTCGCGCTGCTGGCCGTGCTGTTTTTCAACTCATCCTTAAGCAAAATATCCGAAATCCGGGTTACCGGCGCCAACCTGGCGACGAACGGCGAAATCGCCCAAGCGGCGGGCGTGAAGGCGGGCGACGCCTTTTTCCAGACGGCTTCTTCGGCGATCGCGGAGCGGGTGGCCGAGCTGCCTCAAGTCGAGTCGGCCATCGTCGAAAAAGTATTTCCCGGCCTGGTGAAGATCGCCGTGCAGGAATATCCGGTCGTTGCTTTCGAGATCGGCAGCGAAGGAGAGCTGACGGCGCTGCTGGCGAACGGCACGGCCGTCAAGGAAGGCAACCGCGCCATTGCGCTGGCGGACAAGCCCGTCCTGACCGGCTGGGAGCCGAACGATCCGGTCAAGCTGGAGCTGACGAAGCAGCTGGCCCTTATTCCGGACAAGCAGCTGAGCGACCTGTCGGAAATATCGCCGATTCCGTCCAATGCGTATCCCGACCGGATCCGGATTTATACGAGAACGAAATTCGAGGTTGTGACGGCCGTTTCCGTGCTGACCGACAAGATCGAGAAGCTGAACGCCGTCGTCGAGACGCAGGCCCCCGGCAAAATTACGATGCTGCTTGCCGACACTTACGTTCCTTTTGAAAGGGAAGAGCTGGAAAATGTTGAATCTGAGTAAAAAGATACTACTCAATGGCTTGAAAGAATGGTAGAATTTTAATGATATTCACCCTTTTTTGCTTCGCTCATCTTGCTGATCCCCATGGCCGGCGGGCGGCCGCTTTCGGGCTTCGCGGCCCGCGCTGCGGCGCGTTCGACACCAAAACAAAAGAATAATGAAAATTTTGTTGAAAAAAGAGGGAAAATATCAGAAGCGTTGAATAAGTAGAGAGGCTGAAGCAAAATCCGATCTCATTCTAAATATAAGAATGTATAAGTTATAGTCATGGTTATGCCTTATACCGTACTTATATCACACTCATATTTATAGAAACGGAGGTGCCGCGAGTTGAGCAGCAATGACATTATCGTCAGTTTGGACATCGGTACGTCCAAGGTTCGTGCTATTATTGGCGAAGTGAACAACGGAGCCATTAATATTATTGGAGTTGGATCTGCCGACTCGGAAGGTATTCGCAAGGGAGCTATCGTAGACATTGACCAGACCGTGCAGTCGATCCGCAATGCGGTGGAGCATGCGGAGCGCATGGTCGGCATCCAAATATCCGAGGTGTACGTAGGCATTCAGGGCAATCATATCGCCTTGCAAACGAACCGGGGCGTCGTCGCCGTATCGAACGAGGACCGGGAGATCGGCGAGGAAGACATCGAACGGGTGCTGCAGGCCGCCAAGGTGGTGGCGCTCCCGCCCGAACGCGAAATTATCAATCTCGTGCCGAAGCAATATTTGGTGGACGGCCTGGAGGGCATTTCGGATCCGCGCGGCATGATCGGCGTCAGGCTGGAAGTGGAGGCTACGATCGTAACCGGAACGAAGACGGCCATACATAACTTGATGCGCTGCGTGGAAAAGGCGGGACTTCGCATCTCGGGCGTCATCTTGCTGTCGCTGGCGTCGGGCATGATGTCGCTGTCCAAGGACGAGAAGATGATCGGCACCGTGCTGGCGGATATCGGAGCGGGCTCGTGCACGATCGCCGTTTACGAGCAGGGCGGACTGGCCGCCGTGTCGACTTTGCCGATCGGCGGGGAATACGTCACGAACGATATTGCCTACGGCTTGCGCACGCAAGGCGATCAAGCCGAGAAATTCAAGCTTAAATACGGCTGCGCCAATACAGCGGATGCGGCGGAGGACGTCAAGTTCAAAGTGACCCGCATGGGCAGCAATTTGGAGAAGGAGTTTTCCCAGCGGGATTTGGCCAGCATTATCGAACCCCGCATGGTCGAAATCTTCCACCTTATCCGTCAGGAAGTCCGACGGCTCGGCTACGGCGACAAAGTGAACGGCTACGTGCTGACCGGCGGCACCGTGTCGCTTCCCGGAACTCTTCCGCTCGCTCAGGCGGAGCTGGAAGCATCCGTGCGCATTGCGGTGCCGGACTACATCGGCGTGAAGGATCCCGCATACAGCAGCGGGGTGGGCATGATTCAATACGTTTCGAAATATATGGGCGCCCGGGGAACCGGCGCCGTCAAGAAAGCTCCAAGCCGCAAAGCGGGTCCCTCAGCTCCAACTAAACCCGGTATGTTTGAGCGGATCAAAAATATGTTTAACGAATTTATTTGACTGGGGGAAAATGAGAGATGTTGGAATTCGATTTGGAGCTTGAACAGCTCGCGCAAATAAAAGTAATCGGAGTTGGCGGCGGCGGCAGCAACGCGGTCAACCGCATGATCGAAAACGGCGTCAAAGGCGTCGAGTTCATAACGGTGAATACGGACGCCCAAGCGCTTCATCTGGCCAAGTCCGAGCACAAGCTGCAGATCGGCGACAAGCTGACGAGAGGGCTCGGAGCGGGCGCGAATCCGGAAGTCGGCAAAAAGGCGGCGGAGGAATCCCGCGACCTGATCAGCAATCAGCTGAAAGGCTCCGACATGGTGTTCGTCACCGCCGGCATGGGCGGAGGCACCGGCACGGGAGCCGCTCCGGTAATTGCGGAGATCGCGCGCGAATGCGGCGCGTTGACGGTCGGCGTCGTGACTCGTCCGTTTACGTTCGAAGGCCGCAAGCGTTCCGGACAGGCAGAGCTTGGCATCGAGGCGCTGAAGGAAAAGGTCGATACGCTGATTGTCATCCCGAACGACCGCTTGCTTGAAATCGTCGACAAAAAGACGCCGATGCTGGAGGCGTTCCGCGAGGCGGACAACGTGCTTCGCCAAGCGGTGCAAGGCATTTCCGACCTGATCGCCGTTCCCGGCCTGATCAACCTCGACTTTGCCGACGTGAAGACGATCATGACGGAGCGTGGCTCCGCCTTGATGGGCATCGGCGTCGCCACGGGCGAGAACCGTGCGGCGGAGGCGGCCCGCAAAGCGATTATGAGTCCGCTGCTGGAAACGTCGATCGACGGCGCGCGCGGCGTCATCATGAACATTACGGGCGGCAGCAACCTGTCGCTGTACGAGGTGAACGAAGCGGCCGAAATCGTCATTTCCGCTTCCGATCCGGACGTGAACATGATTTTCGGCGCGATTATCGACGAGGAATTGAAGGACGAAATTAAAGTAACCGTCATTGCAACGGGCTTCGAGTCGAAGGCGGCTTCGCTGCCGAACCGCCGCCCCGCGCAGCAATCGTCGTCAGCCGAGCAGCAGGAGTCGAGAACCGCGTCGACCGGCTCGACCAGCAACGTCAAGCCGTTCAGCGGCAACGTGTCCAGCGATCAGCTGGAAATCCCGGCATTTCTGCGCAAGCCTCCTCGCGGCGACAGATAAGCGTCTGCGGATTACCGGCACTTTTTTCCATAATAACCGCTGTCGGCTTCCTCTTTGGGGGCGGCCATTACAGCAATCCTATCAATCAATCAAGCCTTTCCGGCATCGCCGGAGGGCTTTTTATTTTATTTTAGACCAAGAAGTGCTCTGCGGCTGCTGCTGTTTTTGAAGATTTTTATTCATCCCCTCGACAAAAAAAGAGGGCTTATACCGTCATGAATAGACAGACTTTGGAATAGGATTGCCCTATACTAGTCTCAATCGTTCTCCCTGTCGCGGAGGCGGGCAAAGGCAGCGAAGCGAAGCGGCTGGAGGAAGGCGGCTGGCATGGCGGTTTATATCGATATTCTTTTTTTGCGGGAATTGCTTGTCGACGGCGCCGTATTGTCGGTGACGGCCTGGGTGCGCCATATTAAGCCGAATCGTTGGCGGCTGCTGGGCGCCTCGGCCTTCGGCGCCTGTTATGTTGTACTTATGCTGTTTCCCGCGCTGTCATTCCTGTTTTCGATAGCGGTCAAAGTCCTATTTTCGTTCGCGATGCTCTGGATCGCGTTCGGCTTTCAGTCGCTGCAGCATTATATCCGCAACTTGGCCGCGTTTTATTCGGTTAATTTCGCGGCGGCCGGAGCCGTTCTCGGACTGTATTTTTTGTTTATGCAAGGCTCGGGAGAGGTGTGGCAGGCAGTCACGTTCGCCGGCGGTACCGTCCGGACAGAGCTGAAGCTCGGCTTTTTTTATTTCGCTGCGTCGCTCGCCGTCGGCCTGTACGTCTATCGGGCGGTGTGGGCAGGCAAGCGGAAGCAGGAATTGATCCGGTCGCATCTCGCCGAAGTCCGAATCGTGATCGGCGATCGGGAGCATCGCTGCGTCGGTCTGGTCGATACCGGCAACCAGCTGTACGATCCGCTGACGCGTACGCCGGTCATGGTCGTGGAGGCATCCGGCTGGGCCGACGTGTTCCCGCCGTCGTGGCTCGAAGGCATTCGCGGCGCCCAGGTGGACCGACTGATCGCGGGAATGGATGCGGAGCCGTTCGTCTGGCAGGACCGGCTGCGGCTCATTCCGTTCAGAGGGGTGAACCGGGGCTCGCAGTTTATGCTGGCCTTGAAGCCGGATTCGGTCACGGTCGACATGGAGGGCAAACGATACGAAACAAGCCGCGTGCTGCTTGGGCTGGACGGCGGCAGGCTGGCAGCCGATGGGGCCTATCAAGCGATAATCCATCCGTCAATGGTAGACACGCCATAATCGTCCGCACAATTCATCAAGGAGGGATGGGCCACATGCTCGTCAAGTATAAGCTGATATTGCAACTATATTATTATCGGATTTTATTTTTATTCGGACTAAAAAGCGAAGAAATCTATTATATCGGAGGCAGCGAGGCGCTGCCGCCCCCCTTGACGCGCGAGGAAGAGGAATATTTGCTGCAGAAGCTCCCATCCGGCGATTCGGCCATCCGAGCGATGCTGATCGAGCGCAATTTGCGTCTTGTCGTCTACATTGCCCGCAAGTTCGAGAACACCGGCATTCATATCGAGGACCTTGTCTCGATCGGCACGATCGGCTTGATCAAAGCGGTCAATACGTTCGATCCCGAGAAAAAAATCAAGCTTGCGACGTACGCCTCGCGATGCATTGAAAACGAAATTTTGATGTACCTGCGCCGCAACAGCAAAACGAGGACGGAAGTGTCCTTCGACGAGCCGCTGAATATCGATTGGGACGGCAACGAGCTGCTCCTTTCCGACGTGCTCGGTACGGAAAACGACACGATCTACCGCAACATCGAGGAGCAGGTCGACCGCAAGCTGCTGCACAAGGCGCTCGACAAGCTTTCCGAACGGGAACGGATTATTATGGAGCTGCGCTTCGGGCTCGCGGACGGGGAAGAAAAAACGCAGAAGGACGTCGCCGATATGCTGGGCATATCCCAGTCGTACATTTCCCGGCTGGAAAAAAGAATTATTAAAAGATTGCGCAAAGAGTTCAACAAAATGGTGTAGTCTGAACGGTTTGCGGCTTGCCGCGCCCGATGTCGAATCATGTCTGATCGGGAATAAAACGGGTGCCCAGGGAGATAATGAACATTAATGTTTCTCCTTGGGAGGTAATCACGTTGACCCGTAACAAAGTCGAGATCTGTGGAGTGGATACCGCAAAACTGCCTGTCCTGACCAATGCCGAAATGCGGGAGCTGTTCACGGCCCTGCAGACGCGCAACGAGTGGGCAGCGCGGGAGAAATTGGTGAATGGAAATTTAAGGCTTGTGCTAAGCGTTATTCAGCGGTTTAACAACAGGGGAGAATTTGTGGACGACCTGTTTCAGGTTGGCTGCATCGGTCTCATGAAGGCGATTGATAATTTCGATCTAAGCCAAAACGTCAAATTTTCGACTTACGCGGTGCCGATGATCATCGGGGAAATTCGCCGCTACTTGCGGGACAACAACCCGATTCGCGTATCGCGAAGCTTGCGGGACATCGCCTATAAGGCGCTTCAGGTTCGCGACAGCTTGACGAACCAATATTCGCGCGAACCGACGATATTCGAAATATCCGAGGCGCTGAACGTTCCGAAGGAGGACGTCGTGTTCGCGCTGGACGCGATCCAGGATCCGGTATCGCTCTTCGAGCCGATCTACCATGACGGCGGCGATCCGATTTACGTCATGGACCAGATCAGCGACGATCGCAACAAGGACGTATCCTGGATCGAGGAGATCGCACTGCGGGAAGCGATGCACAAGCTGAACGACCGGGAAAAAATGATTTTGTCCATGCGGTTTTTCGAAGGAAAAACCCAGATGGAGGTTGCCGACGAAATCGGCATCTCGCAAGCTCAAGTTTCCCGGCTGGAGAAGTCGGCCATATCCCAAATGCAGAAGCATGTCAAAACGTAACCGGCAAGCGGCGGGCCATCGGACTCCGCCGCTTTTTTGGCGCTTCGGAGGACATATTGGGCGGATCGAACATATAGTAATAATAAGAATAAGCCGTATCGACTACGACGGAAAAGTGGTGATCGACTTGAAAATATCCGATTTCCAAACGAAGGACGTCATTAATATCGTGGACGGCAAGAAGCTGGGCCAAATCAGCGACCTGGAGCTGGACCTGCGGCAGGGGCGCATCGATTCGATCGTCGTTCCCCAATATACGAAGGTGTTCGGATGGTTTGGAAGCAGCGGTACGGAGGTCGTCATACCTTGGCGCAACATCGTCAAGATCGGCGCGGACGTCGTGCTCGTCCGCATGGACGAGACGAAAGCGCTGCGAAACGAAGAAGACGATTTGCACGTTCGGGCCTAATGAGGGTAAAATTTAGGCAGAGGTGATGGGGATGGAACCGTTTCTGCCGTCAGCGAAGGAGCCTTCGCTTTTTTTGTTGCCGCGCTTGTCGATCGAAGGAGTAACGGCCGGTTTTACCGGACGCGCCGGGGGAGTCAGCGGCGAGCCATGGGCAAGCTTTAATATGGGGCTGCACGTCGGCGACAGCGACGAGCATGTCGTCCGGAACCGCGAACGGTTAACGGAGACGCTCGGGTGGCCGTTCGAAGCTTTCACATGCGCCGAGCAGGTGCACGGCAATCGCGTATACCGCGTAACCGAACAGGACAGGGGCAAAGGCAGGCAGTCGCTGGACGATGCGATCGCCGGTTGCGACGCGATCATGACGGATGTGCCCGGCGTGCTGCTCGTATCTTTTTATGCGGATTGCGTGCCTTTATATTTCTATGACCCCGTGCGGCGCGCAGCTGCGCTCGCCCATGCGGGCTGGAGAGGAACGGCCGGCAAGATCGCCGAGGCAACGGCGCGGGCGATGCACGAGGCTTACGGCTCGAGACCGGACCAATTGCTGGCGGCAATCGGACCGTCGATCGGAGGATGCTGCTACGAGGTGGACGGACCGGTCATCGGCGAGATGAACCGCGTCATGGAGGAGCTGGCGCTGTCCGAAACGGCGAGGCGGGTTTGCATGAAAGAGCTCGAAAACGGGAAAGCTGCGCTCGACTTGAAAGAAATTAACCGACAGATTATGATAAAAGCAGGAATTTTGCCGAGCCGTATCGAAATGTCTACTTGGTGCACCGGTTGCAGAACCGATCTTTTTTATTCGCATCGGATGGAGAGCGGCCGCACCGGCCGAATGGCAAGCTGGATCGGCATTGCGGAAAGGTGAAGAAAACGATGTCCATGCAACAAAGAATGGAAGAGGTCGAGCGGCGGATTCAAGCGGCCTGCAGCCGTTCCGGCCGCAGCAGGGAAGACGTGAACGTCATTGCGGTTACGAAGTACGTATCCCTGGAAACGACGGCCGAAGCGTACCGGAGCGGGCTGAACCATTTGGGGGAGAACCGCGTGCAGGACGCCGCCGACAAATGGCGCGCGCTCAGCGGCGGCGGTTCGGAAGAAGGCCCCGTCTGGCATTTTATAGGCTCTCTGCAAACGAATAAGGTTAAGGATGTCATCGGAAAGTTTACATACATTCATTCGCTGGACAGGCTGCCGCTGGCGGAAGAGATCCAGAAGCGCGCCGCCCGTCTGAATCTGACCGTTCCTTGCTTTATTCAGGTCAACGTATCCGGAGAGCAGTCCAAGCACGGATTGTCTCCGAACGAGCTGTCACCTTTTGTCGACGCTTTGAAGGCGTTTCCTTCGATCCGCCCGGTCGGATTGATGACGATGGCGCCGTTCGAATCCGATCCGGAACGGACGCGGAGCGTGTTTCGGGCTTTGAGAACGTTGAGGGACGGGCAGCTCGAGCGCCAGGGCGCGGGCGGTTCCATCCGCCATCTGTCCATGGGCATGTCGAACGATTTTGAAATCGCGATTGAAGAGGGCGCAACCTGGATCCGATTAGGCACGATACTAGTGGGGAAAGAGGAGGAATGAAACGATGAGCGTCATGAACCGGTTTATGAACTTTCTTGGCTTGCAGGAGGAAGAAGAAGTCGTCGAGCGGGAGCGCGTTGCGGCAACGGAGGAGCAAGAAACTGAAACCACCCCCTTCGAAATGCGTAAAAACAGTAGAAGCAGCGGGATTGGCCATAATAACAATGTAGTCAGCATTCATACGCAGAAGAACATTCGCGTCGTGCTGAACGAGCCGCGTTCCTATGACGAAGCGCAGGAGATCGCGGATCATCTCCGTTCGCGCCGCGCCGTCATCGTCAATTTGCAGCGGGTGCGCAGCGATCTTGCGCTTCGGATTGTCGATTTCCTCAGCGGCACGGTTTACGCTTTGAACGGAAGCATCTCCAAGCTCGGCCCCAACATTTTTCTGTGCACGCCCGAATCTTTCGAGATCCAAGGTTCCATATCGGAGATGCTGGCAGAGGAGAACGATTACAACAAAATGAGGTGACCTTCGGTTGGAACATACCATTATCGGTTTTGTAGGCTTTGCACTGCGCATTTACAGCTATTTGATTATCGGATACGTCTTGCTGTCCTGGTTTCCGAACGCCCGGGAAAGCTTTATCGGCCAGCTTCTGGGCCGAATCGTGGAGCCTTACTTGAGCATTTTCAGAAGATTTATTCCGCCGCTTGGCGGCGTGCTGGATTTGTCTCCGATCATTGCGATTTTTGCGCTGCAGTTCATCGCGCTCGGATTGCAAGCGGTCATCGGATTCATTTTCGGTCTCGGGTAAGGATGGCGGCATGACGAAGGAAGCGCTGTATCATCATTTCCATGCCGAAGAAAAGCCGTTTGTAGACAGAGTGTTGGAATGGGTAGAGCGGTCCGCGCAGCTTCATGAGCTGAGGCGGACCGATTTTTTGGATCCGCGCCAGCAGGAAATTGTAGAAAGTTTGGCCAACCGGAACGGTGATGTGGCCGTCAGAATGGACGGAGGATACGCCGAAGCCGAACGGAAGCGGGCGGTCGTCGCCCCCGACTACAGAGATTTGGAGCGGGAGGAGATCGGATTGTCCGTGCTCGAAGCGCGGCTGCCCGCCATTACGGGAGCGGAGCTGGATCACGGCGATTATTTGGGCGCGCTGCTGGGGCTGGGCATTAAGCGCGATCGGATCGGCGACATCCATGTGCATCCGTCCTTTGCCCATATTATCGTTTGCGAGGAAATTGCCGACTATTTGAATATCCACCTCCGTCAGGTGCATCGGGTTCACGTACTGACGGAGATGCTGCCGCTGGACCAATTGCAGCCGTCGATTCCGAAGCTGGAAGAGATGAGCCTGAGCGTCGCGTCCATGAGGCTGGACGGCATTGCAAGCGACGTATACCGGATCAGCCGGTCCAGGATCGTCGACCCGATCCGCGCAGGCCGGTGCCGGGTCAATTGGCGGACGGAGGAGGATCCGTCCCGGATGCTGCGCGACGGAGACGTCGTCTCGTTTAAAGGGCTTGGCCGCTTTAAAGTCGTTTCCGCGGACGGAGTGACAAAAAAGGGCAGAATTCGGGTCCGGATCGGCAAATTTATTTAAGAGATTGCAGGAAATAAACGGGGCGCTGTCGAATGTGTGTGATACAGCAAAGGCGGCGCTTTCGGATTTGCCGCCGCATGCGCCGGATAAATCAGCTCTAGGAGGTGCGCCAATGCCGTTAACGCCATTGGACATACATAACAAGGAATTTTCGCGCAGACTGCGCGGCTACGACGAAGACGAAGTGAACGAGTTTCTCGACCAGGTCATCAAGGATTACGAGTCGCTGATTCGGGAAAACAAGGAGCTCCACAACCAGATGCTGGCGCTGCAGGAGAAGCTGAACCACTTTGCCAATATCGAGGATACGCTCAGCAAAACGATTATCGTGGCGCAGGAAGCGGCCGACGAGGTTCGGAACAACGCGAAGAAGGAAGCACAGCTGATCATTAAGGAAGCCGAGAAAAACGCAGACCGCATCGTCAACGATTCGCTCAACAAGTCCCGCAAAATTGCGCTTGAGGTGGAGGAGCTCAAGAAGCAGGCGTCCATCTACAGGGCAAGATTCCGGACGCTGGTGGAAGCCCAGCTCGATTTGCTGTCGCAGGACGGCTGGGATACGCTGGAGTCGCCATCGAACTCGCGCGACGCCGAGCACGAGCTGCTGCGGGGATAAGCCCCGGGCATTAGGCTCCGTCGATTTCTGATGCCCGAATCCGCCGGCGGCGATTGACAACCGGCCATACAATGCGCTATAACTATAATCATTACGAACAAAGCTAACCTTCTGCGACGAGAACGAGTACGCTTTGCCTTCGATCCCCAGAGAGCCGGCGGTTGCTGCAAGCCCGGCGTTCGAAGCTCAGCGGAATATCCTCTCCGAGAAGCGGCGCCCAACCCTTGCGACAAGCCAGTAAGCGCCGACGGCCGTCCCCCGTTACAGGGAACGCGAATCGAATCGATTCGCGCTTGAGATGCCGCAATCCTGCCCGTCCCCGTGAGGGCGCAGGCGGAAGGGCTGCACGTTTCGCTGTCGGCGAAGGTGCAATTGTGCGGAACAAGGGTGGTAACGCGAGCTTCGCCTCGTCCCTTATCGGGACGGGGCTTTTTTATTTTATTCGCAAACGACGAAAGGAGCGATGCGTCCATGCAGCGCGTAGACGTGAAGGAGCGCGCCCGCAGCCGCGAGCTGAGGGTGCTGAATCAGTGGAAGGAACAGGATACGTTCAAACGATCGATCGACAACAGAGCCGGCAAGCCGAATTTCGTCTTCTACGAAGGACCGCCGACGGCAAACGGCGCGCCGCATATCGGCCATGTGCTGGGCCGGGTCATCAAAGATTTTATTTGCCGCTACAAGACGATGGCGGGTTACCGGGTTGTCCGCAAAGCGGGCTGGGATACGCACGGCCTGCCGGTCGAGCTCGGCGTCGAGAAACAGCTGGGCATTTCGGGCAAGCAGGAAATCGAAAATTACGGCGTCGAAGCGTTCGTCAAAAAGTGCAAGGACAGCGTCTTCGAATACGAGAAGCAATGGCGGGAGCTGACGGAAGCGATCGCCTATTGGACGGATATGGATCATCCGTACATTACGCTCGACAACCGCTATATTGAGAGCGTATGGCATATTTTGTCGACGATCCACAAGAAAGGGCTGCTGTACCGCGGCCACCGCGTCAGCCCGTATTGCCCTTGCTGCCAGACGACGCTGAGCTCGCACGAGGTGGCGCAAGGATACGAGGACGTGAAGGACCTTAGCGCCACGGCCAAGTTCAAGCTGACGGATTCGGGCGATTACGTCCTCGCATGGACGACGACGCCTTGGACGCTGCCGGCGAACGTGGCGCTGGCGGTCAACGCGGAGCTGGATTACGTCCGCGCGGCCAAGGACGGCGAGGTCTATATCGTAGCGGCCAATTTGGCGGAAAAGGTGCTGAAAGAAAACTACGAAGTGCTGTCGACGCTGAAAGGCTCCGAATTGGCGGGACGCTCCTACGAGCCGCCATTCCGTTACGCGACGGTCGAGAAGGGACATGTCGTCATTACCGGCGATTTCGTCAGCGACTCGAGCGGCACCGGCATAGTCCACATCGCTCCGGCGCACGGCGAGGACGACTACAAGGTCGCCCGCCAGAACGGCATCGGCATGCTGAGCGTCGTCAACAACGCCGGGCGCTATACGGACGAGGTGACCGATCTGGCCGGCCGGTTCGTGAAGGATTGCGACGTCGATATCGTCAAGATGCTGAGCGAGAAAGGGCTGCTGTTCGCGAAGGAGCGCTACGAGCACAGCTATCCGTTCTGCTGGCGCTGCAAATCGCCGCTGCTCTATTACGCGACGGAAAGCTGGTTTATCGAAACGACGGCGGTCAAGGATCAGCTCATTGCCAACAATAACGGCGTCGACTGGTATCCCGGCCATATTCGCGAAGGACGCTTCGGCAAGTTTTTGGAAGATCTGGTCGACTGGAACATCAGCCGGAACCGGTATTGGGGCACGCCGCTCAACGTATGGGTGTGCGAGGCGACGGGCAAGGAATACGCGCCGGAGAGCATTGCCGACCTGCGCGCCCGCGCCGTGACGGAAGTGCCGGAGGACATCGAGCTGCACAAGCCGTACGTGGACGACATTTTGCTGAAGTCGCCGTTCGCTGAAGACGCCGTCATGCGCCGCACGCCGGAAGTGATCGACGTCTGGTTCGACAGCGGCTCCATGCCGTTCGCGCAGCAGCATTACCCGTTCGGCGACAAGGCGCAATTCGAGGAGCAGTATCCGGCGGACATTATTTGCGAAGGCATCGATCAGACGCGCGGCTGGTTTTTCAGCCTGCTGGCCGTGTCGACGCTTTATAACGGCAAGGCGCCGTACAAGGCGGTCATTTCGACCGGCCATATTTTGGACGAAAACGGGCAGAAGATGTCCAAGTCGAAGGGCAACGTCATCGATCCTTGGGAAATCATCAACGAATACGGCACCGACGCGTTCCGCTGGGCGCTGCTGGCCGACAGCGCGCCTTGGAACAGCAAACGGTTTTCCAAAGGCATCGTGGGCGAAGCGAAATCGAAGGTGATCGACACGATCGTCAACGCGCATGCGTTCTACGCGCTGTACGCCTCCATCGACGGGTACGAGCCGGAGAAGCATCGCGGGGCGGGTTCGGACAACAAGCTGGACCGCTGGATCGTCTCGCGGCTGCACAGCCTGATCAAGACGGTGTCGAAAGGACTCGAGGCGAACGATTTCCTGAACCCGGCGAAGGCGATCGAAACGTTCGTCGACGAGCTGAGCAACTGGTACATCCGCCGTTCGCGCGACCGTTTCTGGGGCAGCGGCCTGACGGAGGACAAAATTGCGGCATATACGACGCTGCGCGAGGCGCTGTTGACGCTGTCCCGCCTTATCGCACCGTATGCCCCGCTGCTGGCGGACGACGTTTACCGCAACCTGGGAGGCGCCGACAGCGTCCATCTGGCCGATTATCCGCAAGCCGACGAAACGCTGATCGACGAGACGCTGGAGCGGGATATGGAAAGCGCCAAGGGCATCGTCGAGCTGGCCCGCACCGTCCGCAACGAGACGGGCATCAAGACGCGGCAGCCGCTGTCCGAGCTGATCGTATCGCTGGACCGGGAGTTTGCAATCGGCGAGTACGAGGACATCATCAAAGACGAAATTAACGTGAAGTCGATTGCGGTGCAAAATTCCGAGGACGGCTTCGTCGATTTTACGCTGAAGCTGAACCTCAAGATCGGCGGCAAAAAATACGGCAAAAACGTCGCCCCGATTCAAACCGCGCTGAAGGAGCTGTCCGCCGAGGAAGCGGCCAAGGTCGTCGCCGAAGGAACGTTTCCGTTCACGTCGCCGGAAGGCGAGACGTTCGGCATACCGCTCGAGGAGCTGCTGGTGGAGAAAAAAGCGAAGAGCGGCTTCGCTTCCGCGTCCGGCGGCGGCATCACCGTCGCGCTCAACACGGACATTACACCGGAGCTGGAGCGGGAAGGCTGGGTGCGCGAAGTGATCCGGGCGGTGCAGGACACGCGCAAAAAGCTCGATCTTCCGATCGAGAAACGGATCGATCTTGTGCTGGACGCCGATGCCGAGCTGCAGGCCACGCTCGAGGCGTTTGCCGGGCTGCTGCGCGAAAACGTGCTCGTCCGCAACGTTTCGTTCGGTTCGAGGCCGGAGATGGAGAGAGTCGCCGCCGGAGACAAAGAAATCGGCATTTTCATCGAAGGTTAAGGATATAGTAATAGAAGAAAGCCCGCTTATCCGCTTTGCCGGCGGAGCGGGCTTCTTTACGACTATGGACGCAAATGGAGTTAAATGCGATGAAAATAAGACCGGACGGCCGCAAAGACGGCGGCGACAAGCCCAAGGATCTCCCGGAGCTGCAGCAATCGCTCAGCGCGCTGGACAAAAGGCTGCAGCATATCGCAAGCGAGATGGAACGGACGCATATCGCCGAATATGTCGATTTGCTGAACCGCCCGCTTTCGCTTATGTGGCGCAATTTGCTTGCCGGTACGGCAAGAGGCGTCGGCATCGCCATCGGCTTTACGTTTTTTGCGGCGACGATTCTGTACTTTCTGCGATTGCTCGGCGCCCTCAATCTGCCGATCATCGGCGATTACATAGCGGACATCGTCCGCATCGTACAAATTCAGCTTGAAGGGAAAACGTACTGACCGGAAAAGGTAAGCGGGTCCCCGTTACGCTTCGTCTATCGCTTCGAAAAGGGGGTCGCCCTCGCCTCGCTCCATGTAGTTTTTATATTCGCGGTTGCGCACGACGGATACGTGTCGCCCCGTTATATCGGTGGCGATGAAGCTTTCGTATGCCTCGACGTAGCCGTCGTTTTCCTCCGCTTCGATGCCGATATGATCGTAATCGTCGGCGTCGCGGTTTTCGGACATGGCCGGCGAGTCGGAGTTGCCCCATTGCTCGACGACTTGCCAGCTGTCCTCGCCGTCGAAGCCGATGCTCATGTCTTCATGCTCATCCAGGCTTGTGCGGCCGAACGGAGGCCGCAAAACGTTTTCTTCCTGCGGCCGCCGGTCGGAGACGTCCCGTCTGCGAGCATGCTCGACGCAAAACAGCGATTCGGGAATCGCCTCGAGCCTTTCATATGGAATGTCGGCGCCGCAGACGGCGCATTGGCCGTAGGAGCCGTCCCGGATGGCGGCAAGCGCCGCGTCGATCCGGTTTAGACGAAGCTCTTCCTGCTCCAGCAGCGAAAGGTCTTTGCCCCGTTCGTATATTTCGGTCGCCAAATCGCCGGGGTGATTGTCGATGGGCGACAGCTCGCCGGTCGAATCGCGCAGCGAATTGGCGAGCCCGAAGCTGCCGTTGCCGCGAAGCCGGTCTTCCGCGGCTCTCCGCTGCTCCTCCAGCCGAGACCGCAAATGCGCGAGCTGCTTGTCGTTCAAGGATGTCATTGTCGCATGCTCCTTCCTTACCCGTTTATCGAGTGGCTTGCGATTGAAGCGCTATTCATGAATGCCCACAGCTGTAGCTTTAGCTTGCTCCGGCGGAGGCCGTTTCAATATGGACATGCTTGGCAAGGGACAGGCTGGACTGGTGCGGCGGCCGAGCGATATGCTACACTAATGAACGATGGATAATTTGGAAGAAGAGTTTTCGGTTAATTTGCATGCATACCGCTATAGGAGTGATTCGATGCGTTACTGGTATTATTATTTGATCGCCGCGTTGGTGATCGCCGTCGATTTTATCACCAAAAAAATCGTCGCCACCCGAATAAATCTGCATGACGAAATCAGCGTCATCGGCAATTTCTTTCTGATTACCTCGCATCGCAACACGGGCGCCGCCTTCGGCATATTGGAGGGTCAGCGCTGGTTTTTTGTCGTCGTCACCACCATCATTCTCGCCGGCCTGATCTGGTATATGCAATCCGTAAGAAAAACGGCGAAAGCGACGCTGCTCACCGGGCTTGGATTGGTGTTCGGCGGCGCGATCGGCAACTTTATCGACCGGGTGCGGTTCGGCGAAGTCGTCGACTTTTTCAAGTTTAACTTCGGCAGCTACACGTTCCCGATCTTTAACGTCGCCGATTCCGCGATTTGCATCGGAGTCGGCCTTATTTTGCTGGATACGCTGCTTTCCGCGAAGGAAGAGAAAAAACAGGCGGCAGCCGGAGAGGACAAGGAACAACGCGAGCATGGACAACCGGCATCTTGAAGAAGAGGAATACGAATGGACGATCGACTCCGGGCAGGCCGGGGAACGGCTCGACGTCTTTTTGACCCGGGCGCTGGACAGCGGCTCGGTATCGCGCACGCAGGTGCAGGAATGGATCAAGGGCGGATGGGCCAAAGTAAACGAAGCGGCGGCAAAGCCGAACAGCAAGCTGAATGCGGGCGACCGGGTGGCGCTTCAGGTGCCCGAATCGTCCGAAGCCGAAATTGCGCCGGAGCCGATTCCGCTCGACGTCGTTTACGAGGACCGGGACGTCATTGTCGTCAACAAGCCCCGCGGCATGGTCGTTCACCCCGCGCCGGGCCATTACAGCGGTACGCTGGTCAATGCGCTCATGCATCATTGCACCGACTTGTCGGGCATCAACGGCGTGCTCCGGCCGGGCATCGTGCACCGGATCGACAAGGACACGACGGGGCTGCTCATGGCGGCCAAAAACGATCTCGCCCATATGTCGCTGGCGGAGCAGCTGAAGGAGCATTCCGTCACGCGCAAGTATATTGCGCTTGTTCACGGAAACTTGCCGCACGACGCGGGAACGATCGACGCGCCGATCGGCCGGGACGCAAGCGACCGGAAGATGTTTGCGGTGACGGATCGCGGGAGCAAGCCGGCCGTCACGCATTTTGCGGTTCTGGAGCGGCTGGGCGGCGACTATACGCTGGTCGAGCTGCAGCTGGAGACGGGCAGGACGCATCAAATTCGCGTCCATATGAAATATATCGGCCATCCGCTTGCGGGAGACCCCGTATACGGCCGCAGCAAGACGGTGGCCTTGAACGGACAAGCGCTGCATGCGGCGGCGCTCGGCTTCACCCACCCGCGCACGGGAGACCGTCTGCAGTTCGAAGCGCCGCTGCCGGCGGATATGGAACGGGTGCTGGACGCGCTTCGCAAGCGGTAAGAGGCAGGATGCCGCCTCGTCCGGCATAGGCGGAATAATGCAAACTTTTACGCACTTCCTTCATTATGTTGCCGGGGGAAGTGCGTTATTCTATTGCTGAACGAAGCCAAAGGACAGGTGAAACAATGACATCCATTAACCAAAATTATTTGGAATTGCAAGGCAGCTATTTATTTTCCGAAATTGCGAAGCGCCGCACGGCATTTATGTCGGAACATCCGAATGCCGAAATTATAAGCCTTGGCATCGGAGACGTGACGCGCGGCCTGCCGGAAGCGGTCCTTAAGGCGATGCACGGCGCCGTGGACGAGCTGGCGGCTCCCGGCACGTTCCGCGGCTACGGCCCGGAGCAAGGCTACGATTTTCTCATTCAGGCGATCATCGAGAACGACTATAAAGCGCGCGGCATCGACATCGCTTCGAACGAAGTGTTCGTCAGCGACGGCTCGAAATGCGACGTAGGCAACATCCAGGAAATTTTCAGCGAAGACAGCGTGGTGGCGGTGCAGGATCCCGTCTATCCGGTATACGTCGACACGAACGTCATGGCGGGCCGCTCCGGCCGCTTCAACCCGGAGACGAAACGGTACGACAATATCGTTTACCTCGAGTGCACGGCGGAAAACCAATTCAAGCCGGCGCTGCCCGGCCGCAAGGTCGATCTGATTTATTTGTGTTACCCGAACAACCCGACCGGCATGACGCTGACGAAGGAAGAGCTGAAGGCGTGGGTCGACTACGCCAAAGCGAACAATTGCCTCATTTTGTTCGACTCGGCTTACGAAGCGTTCATTCAGGAGAAGGACGTGCCGCACAGCATTTACGAGATCGAAGGGGCCAAAGAGGTGGCGATCGAATTCCGCAGCTTCTCCAAGACGGCCGGCTTTACGGGCGTGCGCTGCGCCTACACGGTCGTGCCGCGCGAGCTGAAGGGGTATGACGCCGCCGGCAGCGCAGTATTGATCAACGATCTGTGGAACCGCCGCCATACGACGAAGTTCAACGGCGTATCGTATGTGACGCAGCGCGGGGCTGCCGCGATCTATTCGCCGGAAGGCCGGGAACAGATCGCTTCCCTGGTGCAATACTACATGTCCAACGCCGCCGTCATCCGCGACGGTCTAGCCTCTCTCGGCCTGGAAGTGTTCGGCGGCGTCAACGCGCCGTACATTTGGCTGAAGACGCCGCAAGGCATGGATTCATGGACGTTTTTCGACAAACTGCTGTCCGAGGCGAATATTGTCGGAACGCCGGGCGTCGGCTTCGGCCAAAGCGGGCAAGGCTACTTCCGTCTGACCGCCTTCGGCAGCCGGGAAAATACGGAAAAAGCGGTGGAGCGGATACGCAAGCTGAGTCTGTAAACCGGAATCCGGGGCGGCTGGGGCCGATGCTTAAGGCAGCTTGATCGTTGTTGCACCCTGTTATGATTCGTTGTTTGCCTGTTTCGCGCGCCTGTCAAGGCACTTGACATCTCTTGTCGAACATGGGATAATTCCTTTGATACAGAGCAGTACCTTTAACTCAGTCCCGTGAGGCTGGCAAGGTAGCGTGAATAACAGGTCATGAACGAATAAGGGAGAAGCGCCGGCGCAGACGGTCAGTCTGCGAGCGAACGCCGCTTCCCGTCTTTCACGACCGTCACAAACTCCTTGCAGTCTTAGACTGCAAGGAGTTTTTTTGATCTGCAGGCCGCGCCTCCAAGCTCCAGGCTAGGGTGCCGGCGGCTACGCTTGAAGCCATGCACGACAATCCGGATGAAGGAGGAGAAGTGGAATGCCGGGAGAACAGCAGCTGGTCATCATGGACGAGACCGCGATCCGCCGGGCGCTCACGCGCATCGCGCACGAGATCGTGGAGAAGAACAAAGGCATCGACGACTGCGTCGTTGTCGGCATCCGGACCAGAGGCATTTATTTGGCGAACCGGATCGCGCAGCGGATCGAGGATATCGAAGGCAAGCCGGTGCCCGTCCGGGAGCTGGACATTACCCGCTACCGGGACGACCGGCTGGCGACGGATGCCGACGCCGAAGCGGCAGCCGCCATCGGGGAAGGCGTCGAGGCGCCTTTTTCGGTGAAGGACAAACGGGTCATCCTGTTCGACGACGTCCTGTATACGGGACGCACGATCCGCGCGGCGATGGACGCGATTATGGATTGCGGCCGGCCGCAAAGCATTCAGCTGGCCGTCCTGGTCGACAGAGGCCATCGCGAGCTGCCGATCAGGCCCGACTTTGTCGGCAAGAACGTCCCCACCTCCAGACAAGAACAGATTCAAGTCGCTTTATCGGAAATCGACCTAATCGACCAAGTTACGATCATACATCAGAGGGGGCAGGGCGGATGACGTTTACGCAATTGAAGCAGCGCAGCTTGCTGGGCTTGAAGGACCTGGACAAGGAAGAAATCGAATCGATACTGGACCGCGCGTCCCATTGGGAAAGTCATCCGCGCAAAGTGCACGACGCGCTGCAAGGCAAATTTGCGGCCAACATGTTTTTCGAGAACAGCACCCGCACCCGCTTCTCGTTCGAAGTGGCGGAAAAACGGCTGGGGGCGGAGGTGATCAACTTCTCCGCGGCGGCCTCGAGCGTCCAGAAGGGCGAATCGATCTACGATACGGTGCGTACGCTGGAGTCGATGGGCATCGACGTCGGGGTCATCCGGCTGAAGCCGATCGGCGTGCTGGCCGAGCTGGCCGAACGGATCCGGGTGCCGCTCATCAATGCCGGCGACGGCAACAACGAGCATCCGACGCAAGCTTTGCTCGACCTGTATACGATGCGCAAGCATTTCGGCTCGCTGCAAGGGCTGAACGTCGCCATCGTCGGCGACGTGCTCCACAGCCGGGTGGCGCGGTCCAACCTGTGGGCGCTGCGCAAATTCGGCGCCAACGTATCGTTCTGCGCGCCGCCGAACATGAGGGCGGAGGAGCTTGACGCTCCGTACGTGCCGATGGAGGAAGCGCTGCTGGCCGACGTCGTCATGATGCTGCGGGTGCAGCTGGAACGGCACGAGAGCGGCATGCTCAGCTCGGCCGAAGCTTACCGGGAGCATTACGGCCTGACGGCGGAAAGAGCGGCCGGCATCGGCAGACACGCGATTATTATGCATCCGGCTCCGGTGAACCGGGGAGTCGAAATCGACGACGAGGTCGTCGAGCATCCGCAGTCGCGCATATTCCCGCAGATGGAAAACGGCGTGCCGATCCGGATGGCTGTAATCGAACGGGCGCTGAGCTGACAAAGGCAAGTACGCACGTACCGGGCTGCCAGGCAGCCGATACCGCTTCGGTGGAATAAATTCGGAGGTAGAACGCACATGTCATTATGGATTATGAACGGCAACGTATGGAACGAAGAGACCGGCAAGCTGCAACCGAAACATATTTACGTCGAGAACGGCGCAATTGCGGCTGTCGTCGACGGATCGGAGACGGTCGATGCCGGAGGCGCCGAAGTGCTCGATGCCGCGGGCAAGCTGGTTTCCGCCGGATTTATCGATATGCACGTGCATTTGCGCGATCCGGGCTTTGAACATAAAGAGGATATCATCAGCGGTTCCCGTTCGGCGGCGAAGGGCGGATTTACGACGATCGCCTGCATGCCGAATACGCGTCCGGTGACGGACACGCCGGAAACGGTCCGCTACATTATAGATAAGGCGAAGGACGGCGCCCTGGTTAAAGTGCTGCCGTATGCCGCCATTACGAAGAACGAGCTGGGCCGGGAGCTGACCGATTTTGCCGCACTGAAGGAAGCGGGGGCGATCGGCTTTACGGACGACGGCGTCGGCGTGCAAAACGCGCAAATGATGAAGGACGCGATGAAGCTCGCGCAATCGCTCGACATGCCGGTCATCGCGCACTGCGAGGACGACTCGCTCGTCAAGGGGGCGTGGGCGACCGAAGGCGCCTTTTCCCGCAAGCACGGCATTAAAGGCATTCCGAACGAATCGGAAGCGATTCATGTCGGCAGGGACGCGCTGCTGGCCGAAGCGACAGGCGTCCATTACCATGTCTGTCACGTCAGCACGGAGCAATCGGTGCGGCTGATCCGGCTGGCGAAGAGCATCGGCGCCCGCATTACGGCGGAAGTATGCCCGCATCATCTGGTCCTGTCCGACGAGGACATTCCGGGACTGGACGACGCCAATTGGAAGATGAACCCGCCGCTGCGCACGCCGCGCGACGTGCAAGCGGTCATCGA
>Ga0065721_10004106_pt1 | contig 41858 bp, 28 predicted proteins | sample Mesricmetagenome_FD_59108 | JGI IMG/M metagenome (GOLD analysis project Ga0065721, IMG submission 59108) | Mesophilic microbial community from rice straw/compost enrichment Sample: eDNA_1 v2 (version 2) | ecosystem: Engineered > Solid waste > Grass > Composting > Bioreactor | place: USA: Davis... | reverse complement strand
CCGCGATCGGTCGGCCGATCGCGCCTTCGTCTATCAGTTTGCGGCAGGTCTGAATGCCGCCGCCGAGGAACGTCTCCGGTGCGCAGGCTATTCGCAGCCCCTTGGCTTCCGCCAGCGCCACGACGCTACGGCCGTCCTCAAGATCGACGGCAAGCGGCTTCTCCAGGTACACATGCTTACCCGCGTCGAGCGCACGTCGGCTAATCTCTGCATGCGACGCGGGAATCGTCAAATTCACGACGATATCTACCTCTGGATCGGCCAGCAGATCATCCACTTTGCATGCCTTGGGCACGCCGAATTCCTCTGTCCGAGCCTGAGCGCGCGCCAGGTCGATATCCGCGCAGGCGACGATCTCAACATCGGACGATGCCATTAGGTTTTTCAGGTAAATTGTGCTAATATTACCGCAGCCGATCAAACCGACCCGCATCTTGCTTACCTTCATGATTGTATCCCCTTCACAAGTATAATTAATTACTTTTACCATTATATCCTTTATCTCCGCATGCTTTGCTGCCGAATCTTTGTTCGATTTGGTCGTAATCACGATAAGCAGTTAAGGATTCCAGTTAGAATCGATCGAACCGTTAGGGGATTGTCAAAACAAGCGGCTCAGAGAAGAAAGATTTGTCTGTTCGACGTGTTTGAAGCGGCTTTCATCCTTATTAAGTTATCGATCCTCGTGACTCAAATAAAACAACTCCAGTTTAGCGTACATATCTTCCAAAATAAATCGCACATCAATATCACGATAAACCCTAATTTTTCTTTCTGTTTGGTGATGGTCATAACTCATATCAGGAGATATACGAGGGGCGGGCTTCCAATCATAATCAAAAGGCTGCTCGTCCATTAATAATCCTACCGTAGGTGAATCTCCCAGGATCCACATTTCTCCTCTTGGCCAACCAGGACTGTTTGCCCAACTGAGATTGAATTCCATCAATTGTTGATATAAATATCGACCGATCGGGCCACATGGTTCAACTCTTCGCTTCAATTCCGCGAGACTAACTCGCATCTTGGAATATACGTTTACTGGAATCTGCCACACTGGGATGTTCGATCTCAACACGACGTTCGCTGCGTGAATATCGTTCAATAAGTTGAACTCCCACCCGCCTTCAGGCCAAGCTCCTCCTCCGATCCAAACCGCTGTCAAGCGATCGGCGATTGCCGGATTCATAAGATAAGCGGTTGCCATATCGGTAATGGCACCAAGAAAAATCACGAATAGCGGTCTTTGATCATCCGACATCGCTTCTCGAACAATAAATTCTGCGCCCTCGGATACTGCCGGCGTTAGTTCGTCTTGCAAGGCACGTTCCGCCCCGCATAAGACTTGATATTCTCCCAACATGCCCATAAGATTCAGGAGAAGCTCGATTTCCTTCACGCTTTCCAGCATCGAGGTAGCACTTCTTGCTTCACCAAAATGGGTGCCTATTAGACCCTTCACTATAAACTGCGGCGTTAATAACGCATGAACAATTGCGTATTGGTCGTCCGCTTCGTTCTTGGCATCACTGTTCACGATCACACGTATCTTTTTGCTGTCTGGCACATCGAATGGAAGAATCATGATTCCACCTCTTCTTTATTAATCCGTATACTTCTTGGGGCGTGAATGGCAATTCCGGAACGGCCGCATGACCAGTGCCAATTAGCTGTATGGCGATCATCATGATGGCTGGCATGGCTGGCATGGCGTACCCATCTTTACTTATGGATTGATTGCAATATACGCTTCAAGTTGCTTTTGGAGGTCTTGCATCACTTTGTCCAACCCGGCTTTCTTGGCGGCTGCTTCAAATTTCGAATAAGCAGTCTGGTAGTCAACCAGACCAACGCTTGCCGGATTCATATATTGTTGAGCAAGAGTTTATTGCCGCCACTTCGTTTTTCGCGTTTTCACTATACCGCCCACGAGCATGTGGTCCGTCAACCACTTCATTTCAAGCCTTCTGCCCAGCCATACGTGCCGAATACCTTGGCCATCGTACATCCCTTCTTCTTAGGATCCAAGTGTGCGAGGGATGAGGCCATCTTGCCAAGACCGTAATTGAAAAACTCAGCATCCGCTTCTCCTGCGAACCACTGGAATGGAAGTTCATCGAAACCCGGCACAAGCTGCTAGAGAACAACGTCAATTCCCGCCATATCCTGACCGCTAAAGCACGGAAAAAATGTCCGGTACCTGCGCCAAGTAGGGTATGGGCGTTATTGTCTTCGATAACATGTCCGATATATTCAATGCCACGTTCTATATAGACTGCTCACGATATCCATGTAATGATAGCGAATCGGCGGCGAATTCATTCCTTGATCATGCCATGCCACCACTTCGACCCCAGAAAATCGAATCATCCAATTGACCTCCTCCGCCTAAGGAACTTCTCCAGTCAAGTTAGAATCATGCGAGCTCTTCTCCCATTCATTATTATTCCAAGGCCATTTTATCTCTTGTACCTCGAGCTTTATACCACACCGATGCTAATACAGTGCTAATACAGTTCCACGCGGAGCGCAGATGGTTGACTGCCGATTGCCAAACCGTAAGCAGCTTCATCTCCGTTCAGGACGCGCCCGCGAACCCATTGATCCTGAACGAATTGGCCTTCCTCGATGCGAACGTACCCCGATTTCGAATCACCGCCGCGCGGTAAAAATTCAACGGAAAAGCCAATACCAACTAAAATAAATTCGTTATCCGCCACCTCGATCACAAGTCCTCCGGAGACGGGTTTCCCTTCTTGCTTGAGCTTATAGCTCACTTTCAAATCGTATTTGGAGAAAGACAGCACGCATCCAGGCTCATCAATTTGAAGGAATCCCGTCATTTTTCCCGTTCCGCGATACGTCTGAATCACCCCTAGCATACCTCCGAGCAGTTCATAACTACGTGCAAGATAGGGGCCTGTCCCGCTTGCATTAAATGCGGAATAATCGATGTTGAGACTCATTAACAAACCCCGATCGATATCCGGGAATTCCCCTCCCTGGGGAGCTAAAAAGTCTTCAATGCCGAATGGTGCGTAACACAAAGCATTATGTTTGCCATACGCATAAAATACTTTCGCAACAGATGCAACGTCTCTTCTTGCCTCGGGTATAAACAGCGGATTTTCATTCCCAGCCGTATACTCCTCACAAACATCCGTAAAATTCTGAACATAGATATCCGGCGCATAGAGACAGATTGACGGAGCGACTGCCTTCCAGATCGGCATTACCTTTGCAATCGGACCACCGCTTGGATAAGATCCAGGGTTCCAAGGGAATTGCTCAAGCCATGCATTCACGAACAGGGGAAGCGGATATTCTTCGGCTCCGCTATGTGCGATCGATTCGACTGCCCGAGCATAATGATACGCCATGAAGTATTCCTCCGCGTCACCGCCAAACGCTTCTTTCCATGTTCCCGCTTTACCGAAAACAGCTCCTATCTCATCGGGGATGGAGCGGTTGAACTGATCATTCACAGCTTCCGAATAATCGCGATCACTCCCCAAGAAACCGATTTCGTTCTCTACTTGAACCATAATGACGGTATGGCGATCGCCGTCCACTGTTTTCAGATGGCCCATCAATTGCCGGAAAGCCTTTGCATCCGCATGAACCGCTTCTTCGCAGAACGGAGAAATCGTATCCGATACCTCTTGATTCCGATAGACCGCCCGGAAATAGGTCGCATCGTTTCTTTTCACCCATCCCGGTACATAGGAAGAGATGCCGTTTTTCCATAATCCGAACCATAAGAGTACCAATCGAACGTTTTCTTCCCGGGCTTGTTCGATGATTCCGTCGACGAGCCCGAAATCGAATTCACCTGGATTCGGTTCAATGAGCTCCCAATAGACAGGAGCGATGACCGTATTCAAGTTTAATCCTCTCAGGTTCGGCCAAACCTTTTGCCGCATGTAGTTTAGGTCGGACGCACTGGAGTTATGGATTTCTCCCGCTAAAGCAATATAGGGTTTACCATCTACGTAAAGGTTGAATACCCCTTCTTCTTTCTTTAAATAGGGCAGCGTCATGGAATAACTCTCTCCTTCTAAATGGTTATACGATGCTAAGCGAATCAATAGGTTCACTAATCATCCTAATCGATTACTTGGAGTACTTCGCCTTCGGCAATTCCTTGTTCATTAAAAGCGTCTACTCTAACATAAAGCGGCTGGCCCTTAATTAAAGCGCTTATGGTAACCCGATTACTGCCGAAAGTCATATAGCTGTGATACAGTTTATCCGGCGCAAAACCCCAAATGACGTTATGTCCGACCGCATCGTCTTTATCCCATGCGACCGAAAGATCAAGCTCGCTCATTCGATTCAATTGGATACCGCTCGTAGGCTTGGGCAGTGGACCTGTTCCGATCCCAAACACCCTCAGACCGGAGATACAGGCGTTTTGGCCGTAAGGGAGTTCTTTAACCGTGCACCTGATATATCTAGCTTTGACTCCATCCTCATTGACAATCAGATCATGTGGCAAATCGGAATTCGCTTGCGATTTATCCTCCATAACGAAATAGGCTTCTCCGTCTACCGAACCTTCGAGAAGCCACCTGGTGTAATGTCGGCGCTCTTCGATATATCTTCCTTCAAGCAAAGTTGCCCCTCCGGGTAGATCCAATCCAAGCAAATCATCCGCGAAATTGATTTGTACGGCATGCACATCGCACACATGCCTCAGGTCGACTTTGAGCCATTCACCGGGCGTATTCGAAGCTGCTCTCCACCATGTTTGAACATTCTCATCTGTGGCCTTCGTCGCATCTTTTCCCTCTTCATAGGAGGATGCCTTAGCCGGCTTGCCATAAGAGAGAAGCATCCATTCGGGATTGTTCCATGGATTCATGTTTGCCTGTTCGATCTTGAAGGGCCAGTCTCCATATCGTTGATTGCAGAATAATTCCCCATCTTGATCGAATCCCGCCGGCCATAGTCCTAAACGTCTTTCAAAAACGTGATTTACGCTGATTCTCATGGTTGCCGCATGCCAAAGGTTACCGTGGCCATCTTCAACGGTCGACCCGTGACCGGCACCTGGAATAAAGCCACCTGGTTTATAGGAATAAGGATTGTTTTGGGCCAGGGTAAACGGTCCCAGCGGTTTGTCCGATACGTAAACCCCGTCCGAGTAAACGTTGTATTCCGTTCCGGGACTGGCGTACTGAAGATAGTACTTCCCATTGTGCTTGTTCATCCACGCTCCCTCGATAAAGGGATTGTTGCTGATGGAATTTCTCAAGATTTGAAGATACTCTTCCGAAATGCCAGGGTAGCGGATCACGAAACCTTGAACGATTGCCTCAAGCTCTTCCGGCGTTTTGGCGATATGATTTTCAAAGTTTCTTTCAAATCCATGTTCCGTTATATTTCCATAAATGAGGGCGACCGGCTCTCCTTTTGGCTTCAGATCCCCCGGTTGGAGTTCGACTCCATAGATTGGATTCACATTCGAACATCCCCAATAGAAATAAATTCTGCCGTCCTCATCTTCGAACAAGTGGGGATCCCAGAATGGAAAAGTCCCCTCAATTTCTTCAAATTCGCCGTGAATCGGATCCTTTGTTCGATAAAAAGAACAGTTTTTCGTGTTGTGCGATGCGCAAAAATAAATATATTCCCCGATGACCCGAACATCCGGCGCATAATCGTAAATCGGCAAATCCTTCAGCGGATGGAACGTCCAATCTACGAGATTTTCCGATACAAGGAATCCGGCCGTCATCGAGGGAAAAAGATAGTGCTTTCCCTTAAACCAAATCACGGATGGGTCCGCCGATTCCCGATTAACGACCATCGTGCCCCCGCTATGGATAAACTGATATTTATACTCGATATTGAGCGGGTTGCATCCATACATGCTCTGTGTCACTCCCTATAAGTGCTTTTTAGTTCTTACAAGTAAATGCTAAAAGTTTACTTTGTTTCGGTGCTATGGCTCTGCTCTGCAAACGACTTTCCGTTATTCATTTGACGACGTTACTTCAGTCCGGGTCTCCTCCAATACGACATCCATGTCATGCCACCACATCGATCCCAGAAAATCGGGATGTGGTCTTGCCTCTACGCATAATGCACGAATTCCGGATTCATACAGTCGTTCGATTTCTTCACGAAGAACCCCTTCTTCCTCCCCACGTGGCCAGAATGCCGAGTTGGGAAGAGACCCGCAGCATAGCCGCTGGGGGTCTTCTTAACTAGGAGTTAAAGATTAAGGGTTGTTAGCCTTGTACGCATCAATCTGCGCCTGCAGGTCCTTAAGCACTTTGTCTAAACCGGCTTTCTTGGCAGCCGATTCAAATTTCGCAAATGCGGCTTCGTATTCAACCAAACCGACGCTGGCCGGATTCATATATTGTTCGGCGAGGTTGTTAATCGCCGCTTTTTCGTTCTTTACATTAGCATCACTGTAAATAAAATTAGCGCCATATGGGTATTCGTGTGCTACCATACGATAATCTTTTAATTCTTTGACTATTTCGTCAGGTGTCTCGACGCTCCATCTTTCGTTCGGTCCACGCCAGCCCCAAGGGTCGTTCGCTCCTGGCGGATATTTAGGGGAATCCGCAAGTGATTTGAAACGATCGTCGCCGACAGGTTCCCAATGTTTACCTTCAATGCCATACCAGGTCAAATCCGAGTAAGCCTTATTCCACTTCAACAGGTCAAGGAACATGAGAGCACGCTCGGGATTCTTCGATCGCGCATTAATGGCGACACCATTTTGCATGTAGCTTGAAGGAGGGAAGTTTAACTTCGGAATGAATAATTCGGACTTCCATTCCGGATGGGCTTTGTTAACGGCCACAGCTACGTTGGATATCTGATCCAGCGACGAGAGCGCTACCGCAGATTTCCCTGTCTGAAACAGTTCAGATGAATTTTCTTTCTGCGACAACGCATTTTTTGAGAGAATGCCGTCTTTCTGCCAGCGGAACATGGTCTTTGCAAAGTTTTTATATTGCTCACCCGAAAAATGATTGATTGCATTCATTCCTTCTTTACTAAATATGTTCCATGCCGGAGGAGAGTTGGTTCCTGCACTTCCGGATTCATAGGCTTGCGGGTTCGGATCAAATAACCATTTGAAGTACGCTTCATTTGAAAGTTGATAAGCAAATGGGGTAATCCCTTGATCATTCTTGGCAATCGCCGTTAAATAGGCATCGAATCCTGCCATGTCGTTTACCGGCGGAATCTGATATTTTTCCCTTAAATCGCCGCGCAGCAAGAATGCCATTGCCCCATTCTCCTGCACCGCCTGAGGCACAGCATAAACCTTGCCATTAACTTTCGCTTGCTCCCAAGCATCTTTCGGTGTTTTCTCCCAAGTAATCGGCGCGTTTTGGGATAGCAGGTCCTCCGTCAACTCCAGAAATCCGTTCTTACTCGCATAACCTTGATAGTCTGTCCAATTCGAGGCGTAAATCAGGTCAAAATTCTCTCCGGAGGAGAACAAGAGGGGATACTTTTGCGCCCACTCGCCCCACGTGAAATTCGTAACTTCGATATTGGCATTGATATCTTTCTTTGCCATTTTGCTTAATTCCTGATAAACGAGATCAGCATCGGCCGGCTTGTCCCCAAGCAAAATCATCTTTAATGTGACTTCTTTCAAGTTGGCATTATCTCCCTTGCCCGCTTGGTCCTCATTCGTGGAAGTGCCATTCGGCGTGTTGGAGGCCGACTCGCTTGACTGGGAATTGTCCTTGTTTCCGTTGCATGCCGTCAAGAGAAATGCACATACCATGACAACTGCAAGAGCGACAAAGCATTTGGACTGTTTGTTTTTCATATTGACCCTCCATTTTGTAATTATGTTAAACCGGATCAACCGGACTTAACCCTTTACGGCGCCCAGCGTCAAGCCTTTCACAAAAAAGCGCTGAATGAACGGATACAGCAAGAGAATTGGACCGGTAGCGATCATGGTGACTGCCATTTTGAGCGAGTTTTGGGGCATGCTGCTCAAGTCCACGGATGCTCCGCCCCCCGAAAGCTGCATAATCCTTCTCAGTTCATCGGAGTTTGTCACCAAGTTGTAGAGAAGCAACTGCAGCGGACGCAGTTTTTCTTCTGAGATGAACAGCATGGAGAGATACCAATCGTTCCAGTAGGACAGGGCTACAAAGAGAGTGATGGTGGCAAGCATCGGTTTGCAAACTGGCAGCATGATGGAGTTAAATACACGAAATTCATTCGCGCCATCTATAACTGCGGACTCGCTTAGCGCCTCAGGCACTCCTCGCATAAATGCTTTCATAACTATCATGTAAAAGACATTGAATAACGCAGGCACAATAAGGACAAGCAGATTGTCTTTCATGTTCAAGTACTTCGTAATCAGGATATACCAGGGAACCAGGCCCGCATTGAACAGCGTCGTAAAGAAGAAATAGAAGGACAATCCGTTCGCTGGACGGAAATTGCGTTTATGAATGACGTAAGCCGTCATGGACATGAGATACACGCTAGCGAGGGTACCGACTACTGTAACGAATATCGTAACTCCATATGCTCTGAGGATGACCAACGGGTCCTGAAGAGCGACCTTGTAAGCTTCAAACGTCAAGGATTTCGGGATTAGAGTATACCCGTTCCGTACAATCTCCTGCTCGTCGGTCAAGGACGAGGATAAGACCATGAGAAACGGTACAACGCACAAGACTGCGAAAACACCAAGCAGTAAATAAGATAGGGTATTGAAGATAACAATATCGGAAGTTGGTTTTCTCATGTTAGCGCCTCCTTTCTAGAACAATGAATAATCTTTGTCGTATTTCTTAACCATAAAATTCGCAGCAATAATCGTGATAAAGCATAGAGCCGATTGGTAGAATCCCGCAGCCGCCGCCATGCCTTCCTCCCTCGTTGTAAGCAGGGAACGGAAGACGAATGTGTCGATTACGTCGGTCTTATCGTAAAGCACGCCGTTATTCTGGACCAGCTGATAAAATAAGCCGAAGTCGCCTCTGAATATGTTCCCGATCGCGAGGAGGATCAAGATGACGATGGTAGGGACTAGATGCGGTAGCGTTAAATGCCAAGTCCGGCGAAAAATGTTCGCGCCGTCAATTTGCGCCGCTTCAGAAACTTCGGTATCCATATTCATAACTGCTGCCAGGTAGTAAATCATGCCGTAGCCTACCGACTTCCATGCACTAACCAGGATGATTAAAAACGGCCAATATCCCGGTGTATTGTAAATATCGATCGGCTCGTATCCGCTCGTTCGCAAGAACCCGTTAACGATGCCCGTATCAAAATTAATGAATCCATAGACTAGCATCCCTACGGTTACCCAAGAGATAAAGTAAGGTAAGAGCATCAAGGACTGCGTTACCTTGCGAAACCACTTTCCCGTTAGTTCAACGAGCGCGATTGCAAAAACAATCTCCAGTATGTTGTTCACGATAATAAAGGCGATGTTGTATAAAAAAGTGTTCGTCGTTACAAGCAACGCCTTGCCTGAAATAAAGAAAAACCGAAAATTATCTAATCCCGCCCAGGGACTGCCGAAAATACCGTCTTGGTAGTTGTATCGCTTAAAAGCGATTACCAATCCGGATATGGGCAAATAACTGAAAATCAAGAAGAAGATAATTGCCGGCAGTGACATCAATACCAATAGCCGGTTCTTGATCAGATGTCTCAGCAACGGCTCTTGTTTCATTGTTGAAGCCCCCAGTTCACATTGTTAGTACGAAAGCGATAGCCTTAGTATGACGTTTCGCCCCTACATAATGAACCAGACAGAATTGTAATTTAGCCAAATAAATTGTACAAACAGAAACTCGGCCATTTGATTATGGAAGGATTTAAAAAAAGCTGCCCCCCGATATGAAGGGGGTACAGCTTCTTCTCAAGCATTATATAGTGCACTCGCTTACTGTTTTTCCAACAGGAAGTGTACAGCAGGGATATTTCCGTCCAGCACGAACGTTAAGCCTTCGGCAGCCTGAGTCCCTTCGATACGGGCGATTGGGGCGCCCACCGTGTCCAAGGCGGTAAGCGTTGCGGACTTGCATCGTACGAACAAAGTACCTTCGGGCGTATCAGCGTACAACTTCCCCTGATGGTCGACCGTCGTAATAAAGCCGTCCACGGTGAAAATGGTTTCGTCCATACCAGTCTCTCCGAGAATCGTCAGCAGCATCGTCGCTGCGCGTTCTACGGAAGAGCCGTTCACAGGCAGTGCCGCCACGGAGATCCGTTCGTTGCTTAGCGTCAGGGAAATCTCCTTGGTCAACTCGATCCCATTGACTGGATTGCCGCTGAAGTAGGAGCACCCTTCGGTGCGGATGCGGAAGGTTCCCGCTTCCGGGTCGAAGGCCAATTCGCCGGTATCCGAGACGAGGGCGTTACCAACTAGTCCACGGTCGTGAGACAGAAGACCCCAGCGCTTGAATGCGGCATCCAGATTCGCGGCGAACGCGGTGTAGTCACCACCTCCAGCCAATGATGCGATATCCGGGAAGACGAGCGTCTTGTCGCCAAGCTTTGCTCCAAGCAGTGTTTCGTCGGTCTCTGCAGCCAGCCGCTCCAGCCGTCCTCCGCCGGAAGCATGCCGCATGGCGTCCCGATAAGGCGACCATGCAAAGTATACGGCGTGCTTGGCTTGGGAAAGATCGCCGTTGTTCACAAAGCCGGCCGTAACCGCAACATCGGCGTCACCTGTATAAGTATCCCCTTGATCCATAAATACGTTGCGCACGTTAGTGATATAAGGAAGAAAAGTATTCGGCATACTAAAGGAATCCGGCAGGGTCTTCAGATCGTTCTTCGTAAATACCAGATCTACCCGGTGCTCTGCTGGGCGTACAAGTCCCTTCAAGAACAAGGCAGCCATAAAGCCGAATTGACAAATGAGGGACGGATCATTGTAAGCGTCGAAGATGTCAGTGATCACATCGTCGGGCTGATCGTTCCAGCTCTCAGACGTATGGAAGCAATAAAGCATGAGTCCGTCCCAATCGTTCAGACAGGCGTAAGCCGCCATCGAAAGGAACGCCGTGGAATGGAAAGGGTTCACTCCGTACTCGTTCCACTCGCTCAGGATAAAGGGCTTGTCCGCCACCGCTGCCGTACTGGCCATTTGGAGCATCTCCGTGCGCATGAAAATGCCATCCTTGTGTACCTTCAAAGGGTTTGATGTTACATATTCCCGCATCCCCGGCACAACCAACGTTTCTTGGTGAAATGGCGGCATCGGGTGATTAAAATACGTGTTGTTCTCCATAATATCGCCGTCTGCATGGCCGTACACATCCGCAGCGCCATTCAAGAGATTGCTTGTGTTGATTGGCACTTTCGCCCCCAGCGACCGAACGTGATCGATCATCGTGCCGTAATACTTCCGGTTCATATAGATACCGAATTCCGTAAAGTCGGCATAGCGAGCAGGACTGACGCCTTCGGTCCATTCCCCCATGGGATTATTGGTAACCTGATAGAAGCTGCCCTCGGGGAAAACAACGGTGCCCGCTTCCGGGTCTTCCTCCTCTCCAAGCGCGCAAACGCCATTAAATGTCCAAGCCTCGGCCAGATTCTTCCTAGTATCATACTTCGCAAGCAGGAACCGATTGAAGCGGCGTTGCAGCTCTTGCCGATACGGCGCAATCCCCTTCTCGTTCTTGACATCGTCCGTTCCTTTAATGACGGAGTCCTCGTTCGCGATCTGAATGGTCATGACCGCAGGGTCGTCGATGAGAGCCAGGCCAGTGTAAGGGTTCACGTGAGAAAGTAGTTTAGTCGCATATTCCTTTTGAAGTTGAAACAAACGTTCATTCACATGAGTGAAGCTCTTGAAGGGAAAACCCGGTGCGTTGGGATAATCAAGATCGTCCCCGTCCTGGAAGGCGCGGGCCACCAACAAATCCACTTGCACGTAAATGCCTTTCTCCTTCAGCTTCGCGACAAAATAATCAAAGCGATCGAGGCCTTTCTCATTGAAAAATCGGCTTGAACCGCTGTTATAATCGATCAGCGGATTATCGAGACTTGAACTCCAGCCGGAGGGGCCAAGAGGCGCATCGGCTGCATGAAGACGTACGACGTTAACGCCCAAGGAAGCCAAGCGATTCGCCAGACGCTCCGCTGTCTCATGATCGGGCGTATTGGACCGAGTAGGCATATTGAAGCCGATGAACTTCGCACGAGTGCCGTCTTCGAAGTACAACCGTCCGTCTTTCACTTTCGTGAACCCATGCTTGCCCGCGGGCGCGTCCAGTAGCCAAGAGAAATTAAGGGCTCCGGTATTTGGAGCGGTTTTATCAATTTTGATCCTCTGTTTCATTTGAATCCCCCTAGGCTTTGAATGAGCGAATCCCTTACAGCGTCAAGCCGCCGTCTACCGCAATGATCGAACCTGTCATGTAGCTAGACTTATCGGACGCCAGAAACACGACCATTTCTGCGATCTCTGAAGGTTTAGCGAAGCGCCCGATCCGCATGTTGGGAAATTCCTCCGGTGTATAGCCAGATTCCTGCATCATCATAGGAACGGATTGCGTCAGCGCCGTATCGACGCCGCCCGGACATATGGCGTTTACGCGAACCCCCTTGCGTACGTATTCGATCGCTGCCGCTTTAGTCAGTCCGATGACAGCATGCTTGCTTGCCGTATACGCGGCCATGCTATGCTCGGCGCGAAGTCCTGCCGTCGACGCCGTGTTAATGATCGAGCCGTACCCTTGGGCGCTCATTACCTTGAGCACCTTCTTCAAGCCCAGGAAAGCGCCCCGGACGTTAACATTCATAATGCGATCGAATTCGGAGGCATCGAGATTCTCGATCAGCGAGAACTTCTGCAGAATACCGGCGTTGTTGAAAAAGACGTCGATTCGACCGTAAACGTCAGTGGCAGCCTTAATGTACCGTTCGACGTCTTCTTCCTTGGAAACGTCGGCTTGTACAAACAGGCCTTCTCCGCCTTGCTGACGAATCAGATTCAGTGTTTCTTCGCCCGTCCCCGCATTAAAGTCGACGGCAACGACCTGATAACCTTCCTGGGACAGCTTAAGAGAAACCGCGCGTCCGATGCCTCCGCCGGCTCCCGTCACAATTGCGACCGAACCGTTTATTGTGAGCTTTATTTCTTGTTGATCGATCAGATCGTTCTCTTGGACACTTTTCATACCAACAGGTTGAATATTGGCTAAGTCCGACACTATGGCGGAAAGGAGTTCTTGGGATATATTGGCCTGAGGAAAGGCGCTCAGTTGCTTTAACGAGAAGCCTTTTCCCATACTTGCCATAGGATTTGTCGAAATGCCCGGCATGTGCTTTTCCAAAACTACTGAAGCTGCTTTGTCTGAGAGCAATTCGCCCAATTTCGAGTTTTCTGAAAAAATCATTTCCTTCACCTCCGTGAGTATAGGTTTATTTTAATACTCTGACCTCATTTGTTATGGTATGATTTTAATAAAAAGAGTATTTTAATATGATCTTGTGGAGTGTGAAGAAATGAATGCTGAAGAGCTTAACGAATTCCTCAATTCCACTTGTAAATTGATTTTGGAGACCTTAGAACTCCCCGTATATTACGCGTTGATGGATGGAGATGAAATTTACGATCTAACGAAGGAACGCGTACAAGGTAACCCTCTTTTTCCTAAGCAATCCGAACTTGCCCGGGTTCTTAAGCAGCAAACGCAACAACTTAAAGTTCCAAATATCTACACGACTAACTTTGGAGAAGTATTCGTTATTATTCCTTTATTCCAAGAGGAAGTCCTGAAAGCCAAAGTGATTATTGGCCCTTGTGTGTCCGTACGAATGACCGACGAGATCATTCGTGACATTCTAAGAGATTTTGAGCTCAACGAGACACCAGAATGGACCTCTTATCTGACGGCATTGCCGCTTGTCTCGACAAAAAGGCTGTACAATATCGGTATTTTGGTTTACCGCCTGTTAAATGGTGTCCTGCTAGATGTAAATGACATTATAGAAACCCATTTTCGGTTCGAGCAGCAGACCAAACTGCTGTCACATGCGGAGGTCATCATTTCTGACCGGCGGGAGTCTTTGGAATTTCGTGGAGTATTCGAGATTGAAAAGCAATTATTGAGATCGATCAGGAACGGAGATAAGACCGCCTTTTACAATATGACCTTATCCACTAATTTCGACGGTCCCGGCATACTGTCGAATTACAGCGAAATGCGAAATATCAAAAATCTCGGAATCTACGTGATCGCACTTGCAGCGCGGGCCGGAATTGAAGGAGGTTTATATCCGGAAGTCGCTTATACGCTCAGCGATCTTCATATTCAGTACATCGAAGAACTTCGTGACTACCGCGCGGTGGTGAACGCCATCGGCGAGGCCCTTATTGAATATGTGGACCGCGTCGCCGAAAGCAAAAGAAAGTATCTTTCCAAATCGATCGCAACAGTCCAAGAGTATATTTTCAATCATCTCTATGAGACCATCCCGTTGTCTCTTCTGGCGAATAAAGTCGGTTTACAAGAAAATTATTTATCGCAGTTATTTAAGAAGGAAACTGGAGTCACGATTACGCAATTTATTCAAAACGAAAAAGTGGAAGAGGCGAAAAAGCTGTTGGAATTAACCACCGAACCCGTTACCGCTATCGCCGCCAAGCTCAACTTCTACGATCAGAACCATTTCATTAAAATATTCAAGAGATATACTGGTTTGACACCAAATCGATACAGGAATAAAAACAAATTCGATAACGAGCATTGAATAAATACTGAATAAAAAATATTGGCTGGAACCACCTTATCTCACAGGTGATTCGCAGCCTATAGTTTTTGATATCCCTATGCGTACTGGCTTCTCATTCGCCAAGTAAAAGCTAAATAGTTGCCAGTTTTTGTGCAGGTATACGAATTGCCACATCCGTCCCTACCCCTTGTTGACTGTTAATGGAAAGGCCGTAATCGACTCCATAAAACAATTGAATTCGTTCATGAATATTTCTCAGGCCGAACCCGCTACCTTTCGTCTTATTATTGAGCTCGTTCGTGAGCAATTTAGGTAGGATATCGGGAGGTATCCCATCACCATCGTCAGAAACGTTAATCACAATAACCCCTTTATCCAGTACGCCTGTAATCCGAATCGTTCCCGCTTCCTCTTCGGAGCAAAGAATGCCATGGATTATAGCGTTTTCGACGATAGGCTGCAGAGTTATTTTTAAAATACCATAATCTATGATTTCTTCATTCACCTGAACGTCCAGCCGGATTTTATTCGCATAACGAGTACTTTGAATATGCATATAACTGCTCACATGAAGCAGCTCATCATGAATAGAAATGACTGTATTCCCCTTGCTTAAGCTGAGTTTGTAAAACTTGGAAAGAGAAGTTACAACCTGTCCGATCTCGTCTGTCATACCATTTCGAGACATCCATTTTATCATATCGAGTGTGTTGTAAAGGAAGTGGGGGTTAATCTGGGCCTGCAGCGCTTTTAGCTCAGCGCTTTTGATTTCTTGGCCGGAACGGAATTGATCCTCCATCAGTAATCCGATTTTACCGACCATATAATTGTAATTCTCGATCAATTCCCCGAACTCGTCCTTCGATGGCGGCAAAGTTAGCGCTACAATGTTGCCTTCTTGCACATTTCGCATTTTCCGCATAATCTGGGTTAAGCGCGAAGTCATATAGTTAGAGATCACAATGGATAATAGAAAAGCGATCAAAGCAATCGCGATGAGCAGAAGGAGCGAGTTTTGCAGCATGGCTCTGCTCTCGGAGGCTATTTCCTTAAACGGAATAACCGTAACCATATACCAATCGGTACCGGGTATCATTCTACTTTGAAGATAGACTTGTTGAGACGAATTCGCCAGTTTGACAAAATGAGGTCCCTTCACTGCAGAGTTAATGATCTCGTCATTACTCAGCTTATATTCCGTCTGAAGCGCGAGATTTGAACTGGCGACGTTGTCTCCGTTGGAATTTTGGATATACGTGAGACTATTTTTGATGGGGGCAGCGTTACTTAAAATATCAACGACGGCGTCTTCGGGAATGTCCAGTCGAACGATGCCCAGCAACTCTGAGAAATCTTTCGGATTGCGAAATGGACGAAGAACCGCAAAGAAAGGCTTTCCATCTGAATCCGATACAGTGAAATACGATCCAGGAGCCCATAGAATCCCTTCACCGCTGCTCATCAACCGATTGAACCAATCGGTCTGACGCGCTTTCTGCAGATTATATAAGTTAACATTCTCTTCTGAGAAAAATAATTGCTCGTTAACGAATAATTTCACGCTTTGGATGTCTTGCTGATCCTCGAAAGAAGATAAAAAAGGCCGTAAATCCAGAAAATCTTTGTACTGCGTGAAGAAGTCGCTGGTTGGCACGTCGGAGTTCATAACATCAGTAAGCATTTTCTCAGACATAAGAATATCGCTAACCGCACGAATTTTTTGAAATTTGTAGGATAAGAAAGCGAATGACTGATCAAAGTTACGTGCAACTGAAAACGATGTTCGGTTCAAAAATTGTTTATAAAGTTGTTCCGAAGATAAATAGAAGTAACCACCGAGCGGAAAGACAATGAGCATGAGAAAAGAAAGAATCAGTTTTTGCCTAAGCTTGAGATCGAAGAAAAATTGAAAGTAGCGAGCTGCCCTCAATCTCATCCTTTCAGTTCCTCCCTGTACTCGGATGGCGTGCGGCCGGTAATCTTACGAAAACACTTAGCGAAGTAATCTCCGTTGTTATATCCTACGCTGAACGACACATCGATTACCTTTCGCGAAGGATCGCGCAGCAGCTCCTTGGCTTTTTCAACCCTATATTGGGTAATATAATGATTGATGGTTTGACCCGTTTCTTGTTTGAAGCGATTGCATAAATACGAAGACGTCAACATGGTATGGTTGCTGATTTGACCAATCGACAATTGTATATCCGAGTAATGTTCATGCACGTATTGCAGTATGTTGTTCACAATACCGCTGTATGGGGATTGTTGTGTAATCAACGACGCATAGAGCTCCACTTTCATAACGAGAAAGTCCTTTAGCTCATTTATAGTATCGAATTCACTCATCATTCTCCACAAGAAACCCCAGCCATCCGCTTTTTCAAACAATGCGATGCCATGATCTCCTGCCACCCTGACCAATGATAAAAGGAGCTGGAGATAGGCTTCCTTTACATTGTTCACAATCGTATTCTTATGCTGTTTGATATCAAAAGTCAGACTGGAAATAAGCCTGATCGCTTGCCTTATTTGCTGATTCGAAAGATGTTCTTCGAACACTTTCGTTAAGTTGGGATCAAAGGTATAGGCTGGAGTTTGTAATTCAGCATACCCATATACGGAATAATTATTATAAAACATGTATTGTAAGGTAACCACGGCCGTGCGATAGGATTCTGCGGCACCGGCTAAACCTATGACCGGCTTGCCCGACGCGACGAATACCATATCTTTTCCAGGTAAGATATCCAATAGGTTAGAGGCGAACCGGTCAGCGGCATCCCGGAGATCATCCAAATTGCCGGAATTCACGTAGAGATGGATGATGATATGCGCATCATCTTTGACGGCGGCAATGCCGGTCGTCTGAGATTCCGTCAGCAAACTATATACTAAATTATAGATATAATCCGCCGTTAGCTCCGTTTGTTCGGGTTTTAACTGGTTTTTTTTACGGACTTTTACCAGTAGCGTTTGAAGGCGCATTCGCGCTGAAAAATGATAACCGGCCAATGACACTAACTCGTTGATTCGTTCTTTAACGGATTGCGCTTTCGTAATCGCTAGCGCAAGCTCACTAGAAATAATCGGCATGGCGCCTGAGTATACAATGATTTCGGCATTCGGATTCACATCCTTCGATCTAATTTGAGAAACAGCGAGCCGAAGAGCATCCTCCAGTTCGGTTAATTCGATTGGTTTTTCCACATAAGATATAGCTTTGAGTTTAATGGCAGATTTAAGATATTGCTTATCCGAAAACCCGCTCATGAAAATGATTTGACAACTCGGATTTAGCTCACGATACGCCGTCGCGAGCTCTATTCCATCCATTTTCGGCATTCGCACGTCTGTTAACAGGACTTGGGGACGCTCTCGGCCTGCGATATCCAATGCCTTACTCCCATTGCTGGCCTGCAACACTGTCTCGATGCCGAATTCTTCCCAAGGTATAGATCCGATTATCCCCTGAAGCGTAAATGGATCATCGTCCGCGATTAGAATTTTTAGCACGCAAGCACCTGCTTTCGTAATAGCCATGTGATCTGATAGTACAATATATTTGGCTACCTTACAATTCTGTAGGGTTCTTCATCCAGCAGCGTCCGCCGAGGGTCCGAACAGATAAATATTAAAATAAATAAGCTGTCTCCAAATGAAAATTGGAGACAACCTAAGCCAGAAGAATTACGCGATTATCTTTTTTTCATTAGGTGAAATCAACGAACTTTAGCGCAACGTTTTTAACTTCGCATCCAGCTCGTCGAGCTTGCTCGCATCCATCGGAAAGTGAGCGGCTAGTTCCCGAACCGAAGTATTTCCGATCTTCGACCAAAGCTCGCCCGGATCCAGCCCCAACCCGGGAGGAACCAAAGGAGCGACCCATTCGCGCGCTTGCTCGTTCGCGACCAGGTCGACCAGCGGCGTATACGTGCTTAGAATTTTGAGATAGCTCCTTGTCGGCATGTATCGGATCACGTAGCTGCCGCTTTCCAGCTCGAGCTTAACATTGTCGCCCTCCTGAATCGCGGGCGCGGCAGGCGCGGGACCGTCGATCTCAAGCAGCGCCGCCGCGGCGCGCGGCAGCCGAACGAGAGCCGTCGAATGAAACGGAATCTCGAACCGGAATTCGAGCCGCCCCTCTTCGTCGAATGCCCATTTGCTCTTATAGGTTCCCGCCGCGGAATCGATCTTGGCTCTCGCCCACCGCAAGCGGAAGTCTGGCTTCGGCGCCAGCACGATTCGGCGGAAGCCCGGTGCTTCTTCGGTAGGGTTTATCCCTGCGATCACCCGGTACATCCATTCGGCGATCGCCCCGAAGGCATAGTGGTTCAGCGAGTTCAAGCCGGGCGGGCCGATCTTTCCGTCCGTATTGATCGAATTCCAACGTTCCCAGATGGTCGTGGCTCCCAGTTTGACGGCATAGAGCCAGCTTGGATAGTCATCGTTCAGGAGTAGCGTGTAGCCGAGTTCTTCGCATCCGTTGTCCGACAAGGCAAAATTTAGATAAGGCGTTCCGACGAAGCCGGTTCGCAAATGATTGTTGTCCAACCGAAGCCGTTTGACTAATCCGTCCACGACGCGCTTCCGGTACGCCACCGGCACCAGGTCCATGTATAATGCCACCGCATACGCCGTCTGGGTATCGAGCGCGAGTCGTCCGGTCTTCGAGAAGAACTCATCCTCGATGGCCTGCCTGACTTCTCCAGAGATTCGTCCGTAATTGGACGCGTCCTCTTCTCGCCCCAATACTTTAGCCGCCTTCGCGACCAATCTTGATGAGTAGCAATAATAGGCGGAGGCGATGAAGTCCGTGTCGGTGCCCCCCATCGCGGAATCGGGATTGCTTCCGTCGAGCGCGAGCCAGTCTCCGAATTGGAATCCGACCGTCCAGAGCCTTCGGCCACCCGAGCCCTCATCGGCACGGATGATGAAGTCGACCCAGCTCTTCATGCTCTCGTACTGTTGCTCCAGAATCCCCTTGTCTCCTGAATGGAGATACACGTTCCAAGGAATTATTGTAGCCGCATCCGCCCAAGCGCTGGAACCGCCGCTCGGTACGTTCACGGCGGGTACGACCATTGGGACCATCCCTCCGCGATCTTCTTGTTCACGGGCCATATCATAGCCGAACTTTGAAAAGAACGCGTGTGAATCCATGTTGAAACAAGCCGCCCCGGAGAACACCTGCGCGTCTCCCGTCCATCCCATCCGTTCGTCCCGTTGCGGGCAATCCGTCGGAACGTCCAGGAAATTGCCCTTCTGTCCCCACACTGCGTTCAGAAACAACCGATTCACGAGCGGATCGCTCGTCTCGAAGCTGCCGATCTGCTCTAGATCGGAGTAGAGGACGCAGCCGGTAAAGTCGTTCGGATCGAGATCCCCCGGCCAGCCTTCAACCTTCACGAAACGGAAACCGTAGAAGGTGAAGAACGGACGGACAATCGCCTCCTCCCCGTCGGCCGTATAGACATATTCCGCCTTGGCCGTTCTCAGGTTCTCCCGGTAGAAGTTGCCGTCCTGCAACACCTCGCCGTGCTGAAGCCGGATCACCGTTCCCTTCGGAGCGCGTGTACGGAAGCGAATCCAACCAACCATGTTCTGGCCTATATCGAGCACCGTCTCGCCTGCCGGCGTGTGGATCACCTCAATCGGCTTCCGCTCTTCCTTCACGACGACAGGCAAGCTCAGCCTCGCCGTCAGGCGGTCGTAGCCGAGCTCACCTTCGCGAACCGCATACGTCTCCTCCGCCGCGAACGTCGCGTCGTAGACTTCTCCATCATACAGGTTACCGGCCATGACCCGGCTTCTCTTCGCCGTCCATTCTGTATCGGATGTCAGGACTTCCGTCGTTCCGTCGGCATACGTCACCCGAATCTCGCACAGAAGCGCGAACTCGCTGCCGTATAGCTCCTTCGAATGACCGTCGAACCCGAAGCGACCCTTGTACAAACCGTTGCCAAGACTGATCTCCACTCGGTTGTCGCCTTCAAGCAGTAAGCCCGTAACGTCGTACGTCTGGTATTGCAGCCACTTATGATAGGCGTTGAAATGTGGAGCAAAATATTCGTCGCCGGCCTTCATACCGTTTATTTGCATCTCGTACAATCCGAGCCCGCAGACATACGCCCGCGCAGAAGCGATCGTCCCGTCCAGCTTGAATGTCCGACCGAGCACAGGATGGTGCTCCTTGTCCATATCGGGGACAATCCACTTCGCCATCCAAGGTTCGTCTAGCTTCGCCGTCTCGAACCAGGCGATTGGGCTCACAGCATAGTCGCCGTTGTCCGCCCATACTTCTACCCGCCAGTAGTAGCGGGTTCTCGGCAGAAGCTGGATCGGCAGCTCGAAGGAGAGGCTGTCGATATCGGCGCGTTTGCCGCTGTCGAATACGACGGTCGAGAATGCCTCGTCCAGCGCGACTTCGTACCGGGCGGCCGTCTGCTTCTTCGCCTCGGTATCCGTCACGACGTAAGAAAGCCGAGGCCGAACGCCTAAGGAGTATCCCAACGGATTCGATATTCGATTGGTTTTCAGTTTCGTGATGATCATGCGTGCTCTTCTCCCCTTTATCGTTATCTCAAAGTCATTTTATCCCTTCCATCTCGCGTTTTATGGTACGATTCTTATTAATAGATTATGAAAACATGCGAAGCTAATTCTTGTCGGCAACCATCTTGATGCTAATAGTGAACAGTATTTTGATTCTGGATCAACCTTTAACCGCACCGACTGCCAGCCCTTTTACGAAATATTTCTGGAAGAAAGGGTAAGCAATCAGAATAGGTGCAATGCTGATCACAGCGATCGCCATTCGAAAAGCTTCGCTCGGAATCTGCTTTAAGGACTTACCGGCCAACGAACTCACATCACTATTGCTGGCCAGGAATTGAATGTTGCTCATCAGTTGATTCAACACATTTTGAAGGCTGTACAACTTGGGATTCGTAAGATAAATCAAACCATTAAACCAGTCATTCCAATACATTAACCCGTGCAACAAGCCAACCACGGCTAAGATCGGCAACGAAAGCGGCAATACGATTTTGCGGTATATCGTAAACTCTTTTGCACCATCTATACTCGCCGATTCTAGTACAGAGGATGGAATGGTCGTCATGAAGAAACTTCTCATCAGCAGCACGCTAAAACCGTTCATTAGTAGCCCCGGCACAAGAAGCGCCAACAGTGTATTCTTTATATGGAATATTTGGGTATAGATGATATAAGTCGGCGCTAGTCCACCGTTAAACAACAAGGTGAAGAATAAAAGAAAAACCACGAACAGGCCGCCGGGTAAATCCCGGCGCGATAATGGGTAAGCCAGCATGGACGTGACGATTAAGCTGGCTGCAGTGCCGAGTATGGTGATTAAAATCGTGATTCCATAGGCATTAAAAATTAATGACGATTGCTGCCAAATATATTCATAAGCCGCAAAGCTTATCTGTTCCGGAAAGAAGGAATACCCATTTCGAATAATCGACCGCTCATCGGTCAAAGATGAGACGACAAGAAGCACGAACGGAACCAAACAGGCTAGCGATAACAATAGCATGATGGTATGAGAACCCCATTGCCAAATGCGACTTTCGCGATACATCGTGATCCCTCCCATTAATATAAAGCACTATCCTTGTCTATTTTTCGTACGGCATAGTTCGAAAGGATGACAAGAAGGAAACCAACAACGGATTGATACAAGCCTGCCGCAGCCGACATTCCGATATCGCCGAGCTGCATAAGCGCTCGGAACACGTACGTATCTATGGTGCTCGTTGTGCTGAATAATGCCCCCGAGTTCATAGGCACTTGGTAAAACAGCCCAAAGTCCGAGTAGAATATACGTCCTATGTTAAGCAGTGTCATCATGACCAGGATGGGAGTGATCATCGGGATCGTAATCTTCAATATTTGTTGCCACTTGCTCGCTCCATCCAGCATAGCCGCTTCATAATACTCCTTATCGATTCCGATTATGGCAGCCAAATACACAACAACCGAGAAGCCAAGACCTTTCCATAAATTTACAATAACTAAGATGTAAGGCCAATACTTTGGCTCATTGTACCAAGAGATAGGGTCAATCCCTAAAGCCGGCAGTATCGTGTTATTCATCAATCCGACATTGACGCTCAAGATCGAATATACCAAGTAGCTAACCAAAACCATGGAAATTAAATAGGGAATCAGCAGAACACTTTGATAAAATTTTGCTGCAAACTTATTTTTGATTTCATTTAAGAGAATAGCCGTTCCGACGCCAACGATTAGTCCGATCACGATAAAGGACAAATTGTATAGAATCGTGTTGCGAGTAATGATGAAGGCCTCTGACGATTGAAATAAAAACTTGAAGTTCTCAACCCCGTTCCAATCGCTTCCCCATATCCCCTTTGCAAAATTAATGTTTTTGAACGCAATAGTGATTCCAAACATAGGCATATAGTTATTGATGAGCAAATAGGCAATACCCGGCAGCATCATCAGATAGAGGGGACTATATTTCCGAATACTCCCTCTCCTGCTTCCTAATTGATTATTCATTATTCCATTTGCACCCCTTGGATATAGAAACGGCCATGCAGTCGCATGACCGTTTCTACATTAAAGAATAAAATAACTATTTTTTTGCGTTCAGCCATGCATCCAGTTGTTTTTGCTTTTCTGCAACGACCTTGTCGATCCCCGCGGTTTTCAAATTATCTTTTAATTTCGGAAGGGTTTTGTCCGGGTCGATGCTTCCCGTTTCAAGGGGAAGGCGGTATTGGGAAAGAACATTACCGACGGCTGCAACCTCGGTTTTAACTGGCGTCGGGTCAAACGTAAACCCAAGTGCTTTGGATTTAACCGCTGTACTGTTATACTGTTTCATTTTCTCCCACAAATCAGGATCTGTCCCATTCCAGACATAGGAAATGAATTGATTTCCGAACAGCCACCCCATATTCAATTGATATCCCGAATTTTGAGCGTTGACACCTTCGGGAAAATCAATGACATTGCCGGACTTGACGACATAATGTTTGCCTTCAATACCCCAGATTAACAAGTTTACAATTTCTTTATCGGAGTACATCAGATTCAAAAATTCCATCGCCTTTTCAGGAGCCTTCGAGTTAACGGCTACCCCCCACATTGTATTCGTGATTTGGGTCGTCGTAGATACAGGAGGTAGCGAGAAAGTGGCAATTTTCATAGGTACACTTTGGGCGGATTGGGCGGCATTATCTCCATCATCGTATGGAAATGATCCGGGGTTCACAGGCGTTAAATAAGCGAACGCTCTTCCGGACTTCACCAGATCATCCTGACTCGTTTGATTAGTTGAAGCATCCTTCAGAATCAAGCCTTCTTGATACCACTTTCTGAGCACTTGCAGCTGTTTGGCATATTCATCTGTCTCGTAAAGATCTACCACTTTCAAATTATTGTCATAGTCGGGAAGCACACCGAGCGTATTGTCGAGTCTGTCATATGTCACGTAGTTATCAAGAATAGAGGCGCCTAGCGTCGGCACTAGAGGAGCCATATCCGGTTCGCCGGCTTTAACCGTCTTTAATACATCCTCTAAGTCTTCAAGTTTTTGAATTTTGCCGGTATCGATTTTGTACTTATCAACGATATCTTGCCGCATCGAAACACCATAAGCTGCGGCCATCTCGTGCAGGGTGGGTACGCCATAAATGGTGCCATTCACTTTTGCCGCATCTAGATAAGCGGGATCCAAGGCTTCGACAATTCCTTGCCCATATTTATTTAGCAGGTCGTCTAAAGGGATGAGTTGACCTTGAGCTACTGCAAGATTGTAGGTATAAAGAGTAGGCAACAGATCAAGTTTTTCGCCGCTGGAAAACATCAAATTTGTTTGCTGCTGCCAATTCGAGAAACTAATAGGAAGCATTTTAATCTTGACATTAATTTTCTCCACGGCGATTTTGTTCACCGCATCTTCGACCAATTGCAAATCTTTCGGTTGCACGCCGAAAATCGGGAACGCCACCGTTAACTCAGTCGGTTTTCCCGCTGGTTTTGCCGATTGGCTCGATTCCGACGGTGTCGCGCTACTGCTGCTGCCGTCTTCGTTTTTGCCGTTGCTATTGTTGCCGCTGCAAGCAGAGAATAGCATCATGGAACCGATGAGCAGCACGCTCAACAACTTGAGTCTCCTCTTCATGTTCTTACCCCCATAATGATTGACTTTCCACTCATGAAACCGTTCGCAAAAAGAAGGAATCAAGTTGTGGATAGCATCAGTTTACGTTAGTCGGCGACTCGTCACCGCTTTTTGAACGACCTTTCGATATTCATCTGACGACATCCGTCTGATGCAGTTGACGATATTCATTGGGATTTAAGTTTGTATGCTTTCTAAACATTCGGGAAAAATTCGAAAAATTCGCATAACCAATATGAGTCGCTACGGCACTGATTGGCATATCGGTTTTAGCGAGAAGTTCTTGGGCCATATTGACCCTTTCTTGAAACAAAAATTCCGATATGGACATGCCCGTTTCCTTTTTGAAGATTCGAGTCAAATAATCAGGATTTAGATAAACATGATTGGCGATTTCTTCTCGGGATAAATCCTCCGAAAGATGAAGCTTAATGAATTGTATTGCTCTTTGTACGACGCTTTGGGATTGTTCGAGTGATAACACGTATTCCTTAGCCCTATTTAAGATCTGCTTCACCCACTCCTGCATATCGGTAACTGAATGTGTCGCAGATGAGCCTAACTCTTGGGATTGTGCGTCACTGAAAAGTTGGTGTGCTTGAATTCCTTTTGTCTGTAAAACATAGTGCATCGTTTGTTGGAAATCCTGATAAAACCGGTTCAAATGACTTGCGTTTATGAGTTGCATCTCCCAGTCTATTAAATACCGATTCGCCTCTTTCCATACATCATCAAACTCTCCCGCCTTTAACATAACAGACCACAAGTTAAGGTCTGCAGGCTTATGTTCGAAGGAGTATGCTATAGGTTTCGATAGTAAAAAAACTTTATTATTGTTCGCAACATTGTTTCTAGCCATTTCATTGAGTTTGTTTACCATGCCCAGCAATTCATGACCCTTAACTTTATCCCCGATATAACAAGAAATATTGCAATAGAAATATTGACTGCATTTCTGAATATACTCTTGTCCGGTATTTTCTATTTCCGACAATTCATCTTTGCTGCTTTCTACCGACAATATTGCCAGCATTTTTCTATTGCTCAATGGAATTATCATTTTATCTTGTCTGGATCCAAGCAGAATTTCCTCTGCCGAATTTTTAAGGCCATATTCCAAAATCTTCTCTTCACGAAGGCTTAACGGCTTATGCCACCTCTGAATGCTAATGAGAATCGGAATAAAAGTCATTTCTTCGAAATACGGTATATTTCGATCCGCTGCAGCGCGGCTGATCGCTGCCGGATTGGATGGAACCGTTTGGTTCAGGATGTCCTGCCAGAAACGCTCAATTAACATGGGTTGATTTTGAAACCAGAATTGCACGACTTGGCTGTATTCGACCATTTTCGTTTCCTTATTTATCTTTTCTTTCGCTTTTTCGATTACTTTTTCGAGCTCGGCAAAAGGGATTGGCTTCAGAAGGTAGTCAAGGCTTCCTAAATGCATGGCTTGCTTGGCGTATTTAAAATCAGCATGACACGTTAAAAATATCGTTTCCGTTTTAGGATAGCGATCTTTAACCCATTCTGTTAATTCTAATCCTGTAGCCTGGGGCATTTCGATATCACAGAGCATAATGTCGATCCGCTCTTGTTCAAACAGTTCCTTGGCTTGTCGTACCGTATATGCTTTGAAAATAGTTGTAATCTCCAGATTGTTCCAATCAACTCCTGAGCATATTCCCTCGACAGCGTGGATTTCATCGTCAACGATTAAAACTTGATACATAGGGCAAACCGCCTTCCTGATATTAGTCCAATTGTTGATAGGGAATTCTAATTTCCACTACAGCTCCGCTAGGGTAACCGTTGTAACACGATATCGAGGCCGCTTCGCCATATAAGAGCTCTAATCTTTTACGTGCATTCCAGATACCTATATGTTCGCCTTGCTCATCTACAACTCTCCTCCCGGAGCGTATGTCCTCAATTACGCTTTCGGAGAAACCTTTCCCGGTATCGCGTATGATAATTTCAACATATGGCTCAAGAGCTGTTTCCACTAAGTCTAATTTAATGGATAAATGCACGGGTTCTTCTAACGTAACACTATGTTTTATTGAATTTTCAAGAAAGGTTTGAATGAGTAATGGGGGTACGGAAATGCGTTCCAAGAAAGGAGGCACTTCAAATGTGCTTGATAAATGGTTAGGAAAACGGAGTTCCTGAATCCGGATATAGTTTCGTACATGTTGAAGCTCCTCATACAAAGTAACGAAAGTAAGATTGCTTTGAAACATAAATCGAAAATAACGAACAAGACATAACGTCATCTCTTGAATAAGTTCATAATTCTTTACTTGCGCTAGATTAAACAGCATGTTTAATGAATTCATAAAGAAATGAGGATTAATTTGAAGTTGCAGATATTGCAATTCCGCTTTTTGCTTACTTAATTGTTCTTCATAGACGTTTATTTTTAAATCTTCTATTTGCGTCATCATAGTATTGAATGTGTGATTTACCATTATAAATTCATCGGAAGCATGGTACTCTTCAATTCGTATTTGGACATTGCCATTGTTGATTCTTCTCATTACGGTTATTAGTCGCTTAAGAGGCACTAACAAAGTTCGCCGAAGAAATATCAAGCTAACTGGCAATAATGCAATTGCAGCAAATGAGATGACTCCGATAATCCGGGAAAGTTGGGGAAGATTCTGTAGTATCTGCTTGCTCGGAATGACGGCCGCCAGACTAAAATCCCCATTTCGCGAGGATTCTCCCACTACCAGAAAATCATTCTTACTTCCGGTCATATAATAATGCTGAAAACCTCTCGACAGGTCAATTTTTTCGTCCTCCAATGAAAGGGTTGCAGCCATGGTTTCTCCTTGGGAGTCTAGAAGAAGGGCACTTCCATTTTGGCCTAAATTAATCAGTTGAATGGGATTTAACAAAGTGTTTGCATTTACCCAGGCGCCAATGATCTGGTTGCCCTTTTTTATCGTCCGGAGAATATAAAACTTCTGACCGATTTTTTTTACAAACCAATTGTTGACCACCTGCTCGTTTGAAGCCGAGAGACGGCTTAAATAGCTAAGCAGAAACTTCTCGACTTCGGTTCTCTCCGAGTAGTCAACCGACGATCGAAAGACATCAAGTAAATCTTGGCGGGGTTGATTATAGATAAAAAAAGCATCGACTGATTTATATAAAATAATGTTTTTAGTCATTGTTGTAGATACATTAAACTTAGCCAACATATACTCATCTTCTGAACTTGGAATATCCATCGATTGAATATCGTTATTGGCAAATGCCAAGCCAATTAAATTACGGTCAGCATCCTCCAGTTGGGAATCGATCTGGGCCATGTATAAAGAGATCAGGTTCTTGTTGGAGAGCGCCACTTGGTTCCGCACAACTTCAATGCTGTAATAATTATTGTAAATAAGCAGCGAAAGAAGGGGGATCATAATAAATAACAATCCGACGACCAGCTTAAACCGAATGGAGTTCCAAGATATTTTTGGTAGTCGCATTCCCATCATTAATCCTCCTCATCAGCTAAAAAAGACCGCCAAGAGCTTTCTCGGCAGTCCATATTTCTCCATTTCAACGAATGTAGCAAGAGCAGCATTGATTCTGTGAGACATATTTTAATGAAATAACGAATGCTCGTCTACCGATTCGACGACCTTTCACTATGCAATTGACGACTTATCTCTTAAAAACGAGCGCCAGAACCGACAACCGGCCGTCCATGTCCAAGAGGTTCGAGAGAATACAGCTTCTGCTGGATTGGCTTGAAACGGAATTCGCGAATCCCGCCATCGGATTGGCGGAGATGTCGCGTCTGCTTGAGATCGGCGAAAGGCAGCTCAACGAGAAATTCCGGGAGCTTTACGGCCTGACGGATTATGCGTACTCCCAGCAGGATTGGACCGTCCGTAAGATCGGGGAAGCCTTCGGGTTCCGCGACGCGAGCCAATTCGTCGCGACGTTCCGGAGCCTGGAAGGAATGACGCCGGATTTTTATCGGAAGCTGCATGGCGGTTGACTTGGTTTGGGGGAAGGATCATCACAACAAACCGCCTTCGGAGGGAAGGCGGCTTGTTGCCGTGCATGTCGTATCGTCCGCTACTTCATAATCTCGAACTCTAGCCTAAAGCCCGAGGAGTCGCCGGGGAGCATGCGCACTTCTCCGCCGCCGAACCGTTGTCTCCAGCAATCGCCACTCCCGATGAAGGGCCGCAGCGTCTCCCGAACGCGGTCGTCGCGGAGAAAATCGTCCGTCGCTAGCCAGAAACCCGCGCCTAATCTGCCGCTCGCCCTCCATGCTTCCGGTACCAGCCACGACGCGATGACGACTGTCGCGCCGGCGTCCGCGCATCGGCGTACCGCCGCTAGCGTCTCCTCGGCGATACGCGTTCCCGCGACGACGATCAGTTTGGGCCGGCCCAGCCGGTCGGCGCGGACTTTCTCGTCGTAGACGAGCACGTTGTTCATCGGCTGGAACAGCGGATGCACCCGCTCCTTCTCCGGCAGCGGCACGCCCGATACGAGCGGGAACGATTCCGGCGGGTAATCCGCCTTCAGCTTGTGCCGCGGGAACGCGTAGCCCGGGATGTGCATGCAGCTTCCGTGCGCCGGAATCCGGCCGTGGCTTAGCAGATGCCAGACGTGGAACACACTGGCGCTCTCTTCTCCAGCCGTCAGCCCGTGGTTCCCGTAGAGCCGTTCATTCTGCCCGTAATTGCTGTCGTCTGCGTGAATGAACGCGATATCGGGCGCCGCTTCCAGGTGCCCCCACGGCAGCGGGTTTTCCGGCACGTACTTACGAGCGAACTCCTCCCACACCTCTCCGAATTCCGTCTTGCGGAATGCAAGCCCTTGCCCTTGAACTTGAATTTGACCTTGGCCCTGCCTAGCCCACCGCTCCTGTCCATACTGCAACAGCGCGTCGACATTCTCGGCGAACAGATGCGAAGGCCCCATCCAATAACCCATCCGAAGCGCTGAAGCGTACTCCTCCGGCGAATGCCCCGGGAACCCGGACGTTCGGGTGAACCACGGTCCCGCGTCCGGCCCCCACAGATCCGCGCAAATCCACAGCTTGCGCCCGTACTGCTTCGCTGCTCCGAGAGCCGTCGACAGCTGCAGCGGCTGGAACGATTCCTTCATGATCTTCGGACATAGATCCATCCCGGCGCGAGCGTATACATGGAACATCACGGGGAATACGTGCTCGGTCACCAGCGTAGCCCCGCCGGCATCCAGTCCGCGTTCCTCCAACAGCCTGCGGACATGCGCCGTCCGGGCCGCCGCGGCATCGGCCACCGCTTGCTCGCTCCGTTCCAGGGTCAGCCCGTCCGTCGCTCCCCAATGCGGATAGAAGCCGTCCTTCCGATACTGCGACGCGTTGATCTGCAGGTGCTCGGGCTCGTCGTACAGCAACCCCATCAGACGGCCGCTCGCGGCGGCCTCCAGCACGGCGGCGTCCGGCACGTCGAACCGGTTGGTGCCTTCCGCATGCGGCCCGTTAATGTTGCCGTACTCGTTACCGAGGCAGACGTCCAGCCCATGAGCCTCGGCATCGCGGAGCAACTCGGCGTGACTCTCTAGTCCCGGAATCACGTGATGGACATAGAAGTCCGCACCCAGCTCCTTGATCGCTTCCATAAATTCACGCGGCGAAGGCGTCGGGTCCTGCGCCGGAACGATGCTTCCCGTGCCCGTGCGCATAATGGCTGCCGAAGGCTCCTCCGCCCAAGGGTCCAGCCAAGATACGGTCGGCCCCTGAATGCCTAGCCGCGGCCGGCGATCCGCTTGCTTCATCCGTTATCTTCCCTTCAAGTAGCAGTATCCTGGTCCATGCTTAAGTCGCTTACCGTTACCTTGCCGCCGCCCGCCGCGGACGACCGATAGGCCGCCAACACGAAGGCGAGCGCCGACCGTCCGGCCTCGCCGTTCACGGACGGCTCGCGATCTTCCAGAATCGCGCTCGCGAAGTCGGCGTATTGCGCGATGAACGCATCCTTGCCCATCCCCGCAGCCGGGTCTCCTCCCGCTCTCGTTCCGTCCGAAGCCGCACGATGCGCGTCCGCTTCATTAACCTCTCCGGTTCCATCGCCCTTGTTCAAATAAAGCTGCGTCAGCGCTTCGCCCTCCAGCACCGCCGAGCCGGCCGAGCCGACAATCTCGATCCGGCTCGCATAGCCAGGATATGCCGACGTCGTACAGGAGAACGTTCCGAGCGCCCCGCTCGCGAACCGGAGCACGGCCGTCGCCGTATCCTCCGTCTCCATCCGGTGAGTCATCGTCGCGGCATGGGCGGTCACTTCCGCAACGGTGCCCATCAGGTGCTGAAGCAGATCGACCGTGTGAATGCTCTGGTTGATCAGAACACCGCCCCCGTCTCCCGCCCGAGTCCCGCGCCAATCCGAGCTGTCGTAATACGCCTGATTCCGGTACCAGTGCACGGAAGCGGAAGCCAGCACGGGACGCCCCAACGCGCCGACTTCCAGCAGCTCCTTAAGCCGGACGACATCGGGATCGAACCGATGCTGCGAGATAATGCCCAGCTTCAGGCCTCGGCTGCGGAAGGCTCCGATCATCGCATCCGCCTTGTCCAGCCGAATGTCGATCGGCTTCTCGACAAGGGCGTGCTTGCCCGCTTCGGCGACGCGGAGCGCAATGTCCCCGTGCAGCCCGCTCGGCGTGCAGATGCCGACGGCGTCGATATCCTCGCGCCGCAGCAGCTCCTCATAATCGAGATAAGCGTCCAATCCTCCCCAAGTCTCGGCGAAGGCCCGAAGCCGATCGCTCGATCTCCCGGCAACCGCGACGAGCTCCGCCTCGGGCAGAGAGGAGATCGCCTTGGCGTGCGCCGAGGCGACAGCGCCGCAGCCGATCAGGGCAAAGCGTATTTTCGAAGACATATGAGATTCCTCCTCCTTCTAACCTGAAATACCGCTACGCTTCAAGGTTAGGCCTTCACGGCGCCGCTGGTCAAGCCGTCCACGAAATACTTCATCGCGAAGCTGATCACCAGGATCAACGGAACCGAAGCGAGCACGTAGGCCGCCATCATCGGGCCGTAATCCGTCGCGTAATCGTTCGAGAACGACATAATGCCGGTGACGATCGGCTTCAGCGCCTTGTCGTTGATCGTCACGAGCGGCCAGATGTAATCGTTCCAGGAGGAGTGGAAGTTGAGTACCGCTATCGTCCCGAGAATCGGCTTGGACAGCGGCAGCACGAGGCTTCTCAGGATGCGGAGCTCCTTGGCTCCGTCGATGCGGAAGCTCTCGAACAGATCCTCCGGCAATCCGGCGAAGAAGCTTCGGAGCAGGAAGACGGCGATGATGCAGCCGCCCGCGATCTGCGGAAGAATGACGACCGCATAGGAGTTCAGCATCCCCAGCGCGGCGACGAGCTTGAACATCGGGATGAGCACGAGCACGGTCGGAACCATCATCAGCGCGATGACCAAGTAGTAGAGAATCTCCCGGCCGGGAAATTTGTATCTCGCGAACGCGTAAGCGGCCAGAGAGGAGGCGACCAGCACTCCGGCGACCGCGCAGACGGCGATGAGGATGGAGTTCCACGCGAACGGAACGACCGTCTCGAACGCCCGGCTGTAATTGTCCCATTGAATCGCCTTCGGGAGATGGAACACGCCGAGGCTTACGTCCATTTTCGACTTGAAGGACGTCAATACCATAATCAACAGCGGAAAGAAGCTGAACAAGACGAACAGCGACAATAGTGCGATTAATACGAACGACACCTTCTTGCTTGCCCTTGAAGCCATCGATAAATCAACCTCCCGTCCGCGGCTATTCGTTGCCGGATTTGATCAGTTTGTTGGATACGAACGTCAGCGCCAGCATCAGAATCAGCATGACGAACCCGATCGTGGAGGCATAGCCGAAATCGTTGTACGTGAAGCCGGATTGGTACATGTACAGGCCGGGAACCAGCGTTTCTTCGCCCGGTCCGCCGTTGGTCATAATGAGCTGCTTGTAGAACGATTGCATGCCGTGCAGAATGCCCAGAATGAAGATCAGCTTCAGCTGCCCCGCGATCATCGGAATGTCGATGGACCGAATGCGCCGCCACGTGCCGCAGCCTTCCATGACGGAGGCTTCGATCAGCGACTTCGGGATGGCTTGAAGAGCCGCGAATACGATGAGCAGGTAGATCGGATTGATGAACGGGAACCCCGAGAAGATAATCGAGAACAAAGCGGTATTCGTTCCGCCCAGCCACAGCTGGGGAGAGATGCCGAACAAGGAGACGAGACTGTTCATGCCGCCCACGACCGGATTATAGAGGAATACCCACACCAGAATGACGATGACGGTCGGAACCGTGATCGTGGCGACGAACAGCGTCCGGAATACGTATTGCGCCCTCGCGCTCTTCAGATGGAACAGCAGCTCGGCGATGAACAGCGGCATCAGTACGCCGACCGTGCAGTCGAACAGAATGAACCACGACGCGTTCTTAAGCGACGCATAGAACGTCTGGTCCTTGAACAGCGCGACGAAGTTGTCCAGGCCGATGAAGATCGCCTCGTTGCCGCCCTTCCATTGATAGAACGACATCTTGAGCGCCATGACGATCGGATAATAGCTGAAGATTCCGAGCAGCGCGAGGAGCGGCAGCAGAAAAAGATAAGCGTGCTTGTAGCGATACATCGATCGGAACACGTTGATGCGGTATTGGTGCACGTGCGAACTCTCTCCCGTCTTTCCGCAGGCCGGGCCGACACGCGCCTCCGGCAATGCCGACAGAGGAAGGGTCTCCGCTGTCGGCAGCATCCGGCGTTCGGCTCCCGGATTGCGAATTACTTGTTGCCGTAGTCGTTATCCTTGGTCCAGCCCTTCTCATTCATCGTCTTCTGCGCCTCTTCCTTCATGTTCTTGCTCAGAAGGTCGATCAGCTGATCGGTGTCGATGTCGTTCAGCACGTAGCGCTGGATCTGCTGCAGCACGTACTGCCTGGCGTTGCTTCCGAGGATGGCTTGGGAGTTCAAGTCGATCTGGTTCTGCGGTCTGTACTTCGCCTGATAGCGTTCCAGATTCGCGTTCATCTCGACGCCGGTTATCGTCGGCGTAATCCAGTTCAGTTCGGCCAGCTGCTTGGCGATGTCCGGCGAAGTGTAGAACATGATGAAGTCCATGACCTCATCCTGAACGTTCTTCTTGATCGCTGAAGGCATGACGACGAACGCGTCGGCCAGGTCGCCGAACTCCGCGGGATTTTCGTTCGAGGTCGGGGCGATATCCTTCGTGATGACCGGGAATTCGAACGTGTCCCAGTTGAACGACGGCTTCATGTCGCTTGCGAACGGCTTGGCGTCGTTGTTGATCGTGAACGTGTGAACGGCTTTGCCTTGCAGCCACATGTCGCGGGCTTCCGTCATCGTCATGGAGATCGCGCCCGGCGCCCAGTAGCTCGTGAACTGCTTGAACAGCTCATACACGCCGCGGACTTCCGGCTTGCTTAAGTCGATGATGCCTTGATCGACCGCTCTGACGTATTCGTTCTGCTGGTACTTGTTGTTCTTGAACAGCGTGTCGATGAGCGGCACGTATTGCTCCTGCGTCTGCTGCGCGGCGAAGCGCGCGAACCAGTCCCATGCGGAGGTAACCTTCAGAAAGCCGGAGAACGGCTCCGTTCCGATCTTCGCCTCGCGAATCTTATCGAAGTTGGCGATCATCTCGGAGAAAGTCTTCGGGACTTGAAGCCCCAGTTGGTCGTAAATGTCCTTGTTGTACGCGATCTTCAAGGTGATCATCGAAGTGGCGATGTTGTTCAGCTTGCCGTTCTGCGTGGAGCGCATCAGATTAAGGTCGACGTCGCGGAAGCTGTCGCCCCACTTCTGGTTCGTGTAAGGGCTGATCTTGTCGAGGTACGGGTCCATCTCCAGCACTTTATAGCCCTTGTCGTTGTACTTGATGTAGGGGTTGTCGTAGCTGAAGTCCATGACGACTTCCGGCTCTTGGTTGCCGGCGAGCTGGGCCGCCATCCACACGTCGAAGTCCGCGTTGGACTGCGCCACTTCCTCGAAGGCGATGGTGACGTTCGGCTTGATCTTCTTGTACTCGGCGATGGCCAGGTCGAGGCCTTCCTTCTTGCCAGGGCCGGCCCAGGAGGCGATTTTGAACGAAACTTGGGGGTCGCCGTTGGTACCGCTTCCATTCGACGGCGAAGCATTGGAGCTGCTGTTGCCGTTGCCGCCGCAGCCGCTCATCAGCGACGTCGTAAGGCCGAGGATGACCAGCGGGGCGAGGATCGATTTGGCTGACGCTTTCATGTCTATGTTCCCCTTCCGAATATGAGCTCGCGAGCAATCCGCCGCCCCCGTCGAAGGAGGTTCGAATCCGGTTGCAATCGCTTACCTCAACGTTAAACGTTCGGCGGGAAATTGATAATGCGGCAATTCTGTCGTCCGTGTTTAAATTTTTGTCTTGCTCTTCTGATAGTCGCTGGGCGTCATGCCGGTATGCTTGCGGAACACCTGGCTGAAGTACCGCTGATCCTCGTAACCGACCTTGCCGGCGATCTCGTACACCTTGCTGGCCGGATGGCTCAGCAGTTGGCAGGCCTTGTCCATGCGGATTTTCGTCAAATAGTGCAAATAAGTCACGCCCGTGCTCTTCTTGAACACCTTGCAGAAGTAGCTGGGGTCGATAAAGAACGTCCGGGAGATCACGTCCAAGTCGATCGGTTCGGCGTAATGGGTTCTCATGAACAGCAGGATGCTGTCGATTTGCTCTCCGCCGGCATGCTCGGGACTCCGGTCGAAGTAGGCTCCTATTCGTTTGAAAATCGCGCCGAACCCTTGCCTCAGCTCGTCTAACGTTCCGTGCTTGGCCATTCCTTCGACGGATGCGGCGGGCTCCCCGACGAAGTCGTCGGCCGGCATGCCGATCTCGTTCAAGCCTTTGCGGATCTCGTACAGCACCTCCGAGCATATCCGGTAGACGGACTGCGGCGGGAGACCGCCCTGCCGGCGGATTCGGCCGAAGAACTCGTCCAGCTCCGCTCGCAGGTTCGGCTCGTTGTTCTCGCTAACGGCCGCGAGCAGACGGCGAGCCTGCTCCTGAGGGTCGTACGGCAATCGCTCCGCATCGTGCGAAAGCGCGCGATAGGCGTTCACGCTCCCGCTGCCGGTGTACATCTTGTACTCCAGCGCTAGCTTCGCTTGCTTGTACAAGTCGGGCAGCTCGGCCGCCGCCCCCGCGTTCGACACGCCGACGGTCAGGGACAGGCCGAGCCACTCCGATGCCTTCGTCATCATCTCCTCCAGCCCTTCTCCGAGCGACCGTTCGCCGTCCGGCTTGCCGTTCAGAAGCAGCGTCAGGCTGTCCCCTGCCCGCGCGATCATCGCATGTATGCCGCGCTTGCCGAAGACCGCCGTCATCATCTCCGTCAGATTCGGATCGGCCAGCAGCGTTCGGTCTCCTTCGACAAGCGCAACGCGGTTGCTCCTCCCCGACAGGCGAATATCATGGAGAGCTTGCTTGTCCGCGTCCAGTGACTCCGGCGGAAGCTGGCCGGACACGAGATCCAGGATCAACTTTTCCCGGATAAACGCATCGTTCTCCTTCGCCCTGCTCTCGAGCGCGGACCAATCCGCCCGCTTCCGTTCGGCTTCGCGAATCTGCTCGCGAATGCCGTTCAGGACGGGGATCAGCTTGTTCTCCTCGACCGGCTTTAGAAGATAGTCGGACACCCGGCTCTTGAGCGCCCGCCTGGCGTATTCGAATTCGTCGAAGCCCGTCAGCACGACAAAATGGGGCGACAGCCCGTCGTTCAGACAATCTTCGATCATCGACAGGCCGTCCTTGTACGGCATCTTGATATCCGTCAGCACGATGTCCGGCCGAAGCTCGCGTATCACCTGAAGTCCCTCTTCGCCGTCTCTCGCCGTCCCGACGATCCGGAAGCCTATGCTCGGCCAATCGACGAATTGCTCTAGCCCTCTGACGATCATCGCGTCGTCGTCGATAATGAGAACGGAGTGCATCTGCCTACCTCCCATGAATGCGTAGTGTGGTGGATAACGGCGTTGCCGCGCGTTGAGCAGCGCTGCGTGGCATGGCGTCAGGCTGGCCCTTCTTGCCAACGACAAGGAATGCGCACGTATACGTTCGTATGGCTGCCCGGTTCGCTGTCGACCGTCAAGCCGTACGGTTCGCCGAAATGAAGACGCAGCCTGCGGTGAACGTTGATCAGCCCGATATGATCCTTATCCGTGCTCGGATCGTCCAGGCTGCTCTGGATCTCGGCCAGCCGGTCCGGGGCGATGCCGGCCCCTTCGTCCCAGACGCGAATGACCGCGTCCTCGCCCGTCTCCGTCCGGGAAGCGGTGACGGAGATCCGCTTGGCGCCCCTTCGGCGGTTAATGCCGTGCTCGATCGCGTTCTCGACGAGCGGCTGCAGCACCAGCTTCAGCAAAGCGATGTTCAGAAGCGGCTCCGGAACGTCGATCCGCACGTCCAGCCGGTCCTCGTATCGGAGCTTCTGCAGTTGGATGTAGCTATGCAAGTAGGCCAATTCGTCTCCCAGCGTCGTATGGCCCTTCTGATCGGTGATGATGTATCGGAAAAGATGTCCCAGCGCCTTGATCATCTCCGCCGTGCCGGGGTCCTTATTGACGACCGCCAGCATGCGAACCGATTCCAGCGCGTTGTACAGGAAGTGCGGCTTGATCTTGCTCCTCATGGCATCGAATTCTGCCTCCCGCTTCATCATCTCCGCCTGGTGCATTCGGTTCTTCGTCTCGTTCAGATCGGCGACAAGACGGTAGAAGCCTTGGCCGAGCCCGGCGATCTCGTCCTGCCTCGCAGGCGCCTGAAGCGGCCAGAACGCGAAGTCCCCGTTCGCAATGCGCCGCTTGACCTCCTTGGACAGGCGCTTGAGCGGCAGCGTCATCCGGTGCGCCAGCGCCGCGGCCAGCATAAACGCGCCCACGACGCACAGCCCGGTGGACAGGACGATGATGTTCTTGATGTTGCGCTGCTCCTGCAGCAGCTGCTCGAACGACGAGGAGACGATCAGGCTCCAATCGCTGCCGGGGATGACGTCGTAGACGGTCAGCCGGCTGCCCGAGCCGGACCCGTAGACGCCGGACAGGTCGAGCTGCGTTCTCTCTTTTGTCAGCGGCAGTTCCTTGTCGGATAGCCGCTTGCCGACCGCGTCCGGATCCGTCCCGGATATCGCCGTCCCGTCCGCGCCGCCGATCAGAATCTCCGCGCCGTTCGCCAGGTTGACGGACGAATTGACCGAAGCGAAGTCTCGCTCCGCGAAGCCGATCAGCACGACCCCTAACGGGCGAAAACGATCCTCGGACTTGACATATTGCTGAATCTTGCGCGCGACGAAGATATAGCTGCCATTGTGGTCGTAGCTTCCCCAGTAGGGCTTGCCGTCCAGCTTGTCCATCGCCTCCCGCCAATCCGCATCGGCGACGTAGCGCGCGTCGAAGCTGTTCGAGCCGGCATACGTTTTATCCCCGGCCGTATTCAGGATCGCAATCTCCTTGGCCTGCACCCCATGGATCTTGAGCTCGTACAATTGCTTCTCCAGCAGGTTGGACGCCGCAATCCTCTGCTGCACGCTCCCGGGAGCGTCCGTGCCGAGCAGGGGATCAATGATGGCCGTGTTGGTCATGATCCTCAGAGCGGCATCCGCGGCTCCGTCCATGAAGCTCGTTACGTTCTCCTTGGAGTGATCGAGCGCCGTCTCCATCATGTCGATCCCGTTGCGCTCGATCATCTCCGAGAACTTATTGATCGTAAACGCCGATATAATCGTCGTCGGCGCGATAATGAACACCAGCAGCAGGATCAAGATCTGCGAGCGGACGCTGCCTCCGATCGTCCATCTCTTCATCATCCCGGGATCCCCCCTAGCTCGTAAGCGCTATCATGCCGCCTATTGTAACAGCATATTTTGCAATTTAAAAGCCAAAAAAAGCCCGCTTGCCCCCTATGGTATGGTGGTTGCAAACAGGCTTTGCGATTCCGCTTATATCTTGATATGTCTTCGTTCAATGCCAGCCACTGCACCGCCAACCCGAACTTGGTTGATTTCACCGCTCTCGCTCAGGCGCAATCCTGCCTTGATTTCAGAAGGACAATCCATCGAATACCCTTGCCTGAACATGACTTGCTCCGCTTCCCGCAAAGATAGTTGGCCTTGTTGGTACAAATAGCTGAGCAGGGCACCGTTGGATGTTCCTGTCGCGCTCTCCTCGGGAATATCGTACAGCGGCGCAAAATTCCGGTATTCCGCGGCAGCACCGTCTGGTGTATCCAACGTGAACAAATGATATCCAACCACATCATATTTTTTACTGATGGCGGTTATGGCGTCAAAATTCGGCTGAACCTCATTCAAGAGCTTCCTGCTGAGGATCGGGATCAAAATGTCCCGCAGCCCCGTCGAAACTATCTGGATGGGCAATCCGGTTTCCAGTTCCTCGGCATTCATCCCCAAAGATGGGGCGATTTCCTCGCAGGATATCCTTTCGAGAAATTGCGGTAAAGCCTGCGACAAATAAACAAGACCCCCGGAGCCAATATCGACATCCAAAATCCCTGCCTTGGTTTCTATTGTATAGGAGGTCCCTTCCTTCGCCAAACCCAACGAATACATTAGTCCAAATGCAGCAATCGTGGCGTGCCCGCACAGATCGACTTCGCTGGCGGGGGTGAAATAGCGGATTTTGTAATTCGCTAACATGGATTTCTCCATAAATGCCGTCTCCGAATAGCCCAATTCCTTCGCTATGAGCTGCATTTCAACAGCATCCAGCGAAAGGCCATCCTCCAAGACAACGCCTGCTGGATTACCCCCACTCTCCTCTTTCGCAAACGCATTTAACGTATACACTTCCACATTCATGTTCCGTTCGTCCTCTCCTTTGTCTCATCGTCACTACCGCCTAATGTTCGCGTCAGGACAATAGATCCGCAACCCGTTAGAGAGATTCACCTGGCTGTTCCTTCTTTAAAGGAATCTTCGCACGGGGTGAAACTCTTCATTCGGACTGCAAAAGAGCTGTACTTATCTGAGGATCGGATCCAATAATGTGCATCTTTACATCTGTCCAACAGATTACAAAAAATGAACAGCCTGCTAGCCTGCAGACTGCTCAATTAACCGCTCATTCTTAGATCAAGCCTAAATTTTAATACTAGTCCGTTCAATCTGTGATTCTAATACATCATATAGAGCAAGCTTATAGTTTATTTTGTCCAAATTAAAATAGAGATCCCTTATGCTTCTCTCTATTTCTTTTTTATGATTGAGCATCATCAATTTTCGTTCTGAAATTGTTGAGTCCCCTTCTTTGTATAAGTATACGTATTTCTGAATTTGGGCAATCGGCATTCCTGTTGCTCGAAGCGCAGTAACAAAGTGTATCCAGCTTAAATCTTCTTCGTCATATAACCGCTTCCCGTTTTCATTTCTCTTCACATGGGGAAGCAGCCCCTCCTTTTCGTAATACCGAAGTGTGGGAGCCGCTATTCCTGTCAATTCAGTTACTTCTCTTATAGTCAACATAAAGTAAACTTTCCTCCCCTTCTGTTAAAGTTCACTTTAAATAATTCTCTAACTTTTCAAACTAAATTTTCCTTATTTTCGCTTCGATTAATGGTGGAAATATGATTAAACCAAAGAATTCTTCTGTTTAATTATATCCTTATTATTTCATCAAAATAAACCTTGACTTCAAGTAAACTTTATCTTTTAAGATAACGGTGTAATAAATAATGATTCTTGAGAGGATGAAATGACAATGACAAATATCTCAATCGTTACGGGAGGCAGCCGCGGACTTGGTCGCAATACGGCCATCAGCATTGCGCGTCATGGCGGCGATGTCATCCTGACCTATCGTAGCCAAGCAGAAGAAGCACAGTCTGTTGTTGCTGAAATCGAAGCTCTGGGGCGTAAAGCTGTCGCTCTACAACTCGATGTTGGAAACATCGCCAGCTTTGCGGCCTTTGCCGAGACAGTCCGTTCGACCTTGCATTCTACTTGGGATAGCGCCACCTTCGATCATCTGGTGAACAATGCCGGCCACGGAGAAATGATAGACTTCGTCGAAACAACGGAAGCTCAGTTCGACGGCCTGTTCAATGTGCACGTCAAGGGCGTGTTTTTCTTGACTCAAGCCCTGCTGCCGCTTCTTGCAGATGGCGGACGTATTGTTAACTTCTCATCTGGCCTTACTCGTGTCTCTTATCCCGGCTTTTCAGCCTACTCTGCAGCTAAGGGCGCAGTAGAAATTCTCACCGTCTATATGGCAAAAGAGCTGGGTCACCGCGGCATCACCGTTAATACCATTGCACCTGGGGCAATCGAAACCGATTTTCTGGGAGGTTCTGTACGCGACATACCTGCTTACAATGACGCATTTGCCGCGATGACTGCCCTTGGTCGAGTCGGGGTGCCAGAGGACATTGGTCCNGCAGTCGCCAGCCTGCTTGGATCCGATAATCGCTGGGTTAATGCGCAGAGAATCGAAGTCTCGGGTGGTCAGAACATCTGATCGCTAGTAAAGACAGCAAAGAACCTTGGACTAGCTTGTCCGATTCGTACTAACACCATAGTTCACTAAGAATCAAAAATAAAACCTCCTATAAAAAGCAACTAATTCTAGTTTGCTCAAATAAGAGGTTTTAGACTGGTCTATTCAACTAGAGTTCCCCGTTAGTTGAATAAAATCAGGGGGCTTCAGCAGGATTCCTGCGGCTCCAAGAAGTGAACTCACAGTCTGCTAGTAGATTTCAATGTCGCAACCCTAGGCGGCTAACGGACACAAGAGACGCTTAGAAGCGCAAAAAAGTCATTTTCAAAATATAACGGACATTAGCGAGGCTGTCTATTTTCTGTGTGAAAAAGTAATACCCTGTCCTTTAGTTCTGTAAAAAACAGCAATACGGGTACTGCAAAGGTGATTTTGGGGAGCAGTTGCCCAGTCATTCGCTTTACA
>Ga0065721_10004322_pt1 | contig 41874 bp, 40 predicted proteins | sample Mesricmetagenome_FD_59108 | JGI IMG/M metagenome (GOLD analysis project Ga0065721, IMG submission 59108) | Mesophilic microbial community from rice straw/compost enrichment Sample: eDNA_1 v2 (version 2) | ecosystem: Engineered > Solid waste > Grass > Composting > Bioreactor | place: USA: Davis... | reverse complement strand
GTGAGGTTGACCGCATCGCGGTGACCGTCGGGCCGGGCTCCTTTGCCGGGATCCGCGTCGGCGTCGCCTTCGCCCGTGGTCTGGCGCTCGCTCTCTCCGTTCCCGCTGTCGGCGTCTCCTCGCTTCTGGCCATTGGCGCGCCGGTCGCGCAGCGCGAAGGCCGTCCGGTGCTCGCCGCGCTCGATGCCGGACGGGGCCGCCTCTGGGCGGCGGTGGTCGTCCCCGACGCGGCCTTCCTCGAACCGCCGGTCGAGATGGGGCCTGAGGACGCCTCCCACCTTCTCGCCGCACACGGCCAATTCCTCGTCGGCAATTCCGGCACGCTCCTGCGCGCGGCCGCGGCCGGCCTCTTCGCCGAAGGCGTGGAAATCCGGGAAACGACGCTCGAGGCGCCCGACATCGCCGAGGTGGCGCGGATCGGCGCCCGCCTTGATCCCGCTGCAAACTCCGCTGAGCCGGTCTACCTGCGCGCCGCCGACGCCAAGCCACAGGCCGGTTTCGCCGTCGCCCGGAGCGCCTGATGCCGATGTTTCCGAATTTCTTCCCCGGTCGGGACGCCTACGAGATCGTGCCGATGCGCTCGGACGACGCGGCCATCGCCGCGGGTCTCCATAGCGGCGCCTTCGCGCGGGCCTGGAGCGACGACGAATTCGTCTCGCTCATCACCCAGCCTGCCGTCTACGGCTTCCTGGCGCTCGATCCGGCCCGGCCGCGCAACCAGGCGGCGGGCTTCGTGCTGGCGCGCGAGGCGGCGGGCGAGGCGGAGATCCTGTCCATTTGCGTTGCCGCACGGGCCCGCGGCAGCGGCCTCGGATGGCGGCTGATGCAGGCGGCCATGCGCGAGGCCATCGCCCGCGATGCCGGGGAAATGTTCCTGGAGGTCGACGAGACCAACGCGCCGGCGCTCGCGCTTTACCGCAAGCTCGGCTTCGACAAGGTCGGCGAGCGNCGCGCCTATTACGACCATGCGGACGCGCCGCGCACCGCGGCNTTCGTGATGCGCCGCCAGCTAGCCGACGCNAGGCCATGATNGCCNTNCTGCGCATCGCCGTCATCGCCGCCATCTTCCTGTCGCTGACATTCGCGCTCCTGCCCTTGCAACTCATCGCGATGAATACCGGCATGCAGCTGATGCGCTATCTGCCGCGCTGGTGGCACCGCATCATGGCGCCGGTCATCGGGCTGAGGATCGTCACGCACGGGAAGCCCGCGCGCGAGCGCCCGCTCCTTCTCGTCTCCAACCACGTCTCGTGGAAGGACATCATCGTCCTCGGTGCCGTCGCCGACGTCGTCTTCGTCGCCAAGTCGGAGGTGAAGGACTGGCCGGTCTTCGGCTGGCTGGCGCGGCTGCAGCGCTCCGTCTTCGTCGAGCGCGAGAAGAAGCGCTCGACCACCACGCAGGTCGGCGATATGGCCGGGCGGCTCGCCGCAGGCGAGATCGTCGTCCTCTTCCCCGAAGGGACCACCTCGGACGGCAACGCCATCCTGCCGTTCAAGACATCCCTCTTCGGCGCGGCGGCGGCCGTGCTCCCGGACGTGCCGGGCAACACGGTGCACATCCAGCCCGTCACCATCGCCTATACCGGCATTCACGGCATGCCGATGGGCCGCTACCACCGGCCGATCGCCGCCTGGCCCGGCTCGGTCACGCTGGTGCCGCATCTCCTCAGGGTGCTGAAGGAGGGCGCGCTCGACGTCGAGGTGATCTTCGGCGAGCCCGTTGCGTTCGACGCGACCACGGACCGCAAGGCGATCGCCCGCCGCATCGAGGCCGAAATCCGCGAGACGCTCGCCGCGGCGCTCCGCGGCAGGGCGCGCGGCTGAAGGGTTTGCAACCCCGCGCTTTGGGCGATAAAAGCGGCGCCATGAGCGAGACACTCGACACAACCATACCCGCCGCCGCCTTCGAGGCCGGCGAGGCCGCCCCGATCCCGGCCCGCAAGGTCTTCATCAAGACCTATGGCTGCCAGATGAACGTCTACGATTCCGAGCGCATGAACGATGCGCTTGCCCGCGAGGGCTACGTGGCGGCCGAGAGCGTGCAGGATGCCGACCTCGTCCTCATCAACACCTGCCATATCCGCGAGAAGGCGGCCGAGAAGGTCTATTCGCAGCTCGGCCAGCTCCAGCGGATGAAACGCGAGCGCCGCGCCGAGGGCGGCGACCTCATGGTGGCGGTCACCGGCTGCGTCGCCCAGGCCGAGGGCCGCGAAATCGTGCGCCGCGCTCCCGTGGTCGACGTCGTCATCGGCCCGCAAACCTATCACCGCCTGCCGGAGGCGCTCGCCCGCGCCCGCAACGGCGAGAAGGTGGTCGAGACCGAGTTTCCCGCCGAGGACAAGTTCGAGGCCCTGCCCGCGACGGCGGCGAAGGACATCCGCGCCCGCGGCCGTCACCGCCTTNCTCACCGTGCAGGAAGGCTGCGACAAGTTCTGCACCTTCTGCGTCGTGCCCTATACGCGCGGCGCCGAGGTTTCCGCGTCCCGTCGACAGGATCGTCGCGGAGGCGATGCGGCTTGCAGCGGCCGGCGTGCGCGAGATCACGCTCCTCGGCCAGAACGTGAATGCTTGGCACGGCACCGGCGAGGACGGGCGCGAATGGGGGCTCGGCGAGCTTCTCACCCGGCTCGCTCGCATCGACGGCATTGCCCGACTGCGCTACACGACGAGCCATCCGCGTGACATGGACGACGCGCTGATCGCCGCCCATCGCGACCTGCCGGCGCTGATGCCCTACCTGCACCTGCCGGTCCAGTCGGGCTCCGACCGGATCCTGAAGGCGATGAACCGCCGCCACACCGCCGAGGACTATGTCCGCCTCGTCGACCGCATCCGCGCCGCCAATCCGGACATCGCCATGTCGGGCGACTTCATCGTCGGCTTCCCCGGCGAGACCGAGGCGGATTTCCGGGCGACGCTCGACCTGATCGAACGGGTCGACTATGCGGCCGCCTTCTCGTTCAAGTATTCGAAGCGCCCCGGCACGCCCGGCGCCGAGCTCCCCGACCAGGTCGACGAGGCGGTGAAATCGGAGCGCCTTGAGCGGCTCCAGGCGTTGCTCCTGCGCCAGCAGCGTGCCTTCGCCGCCCGCTGCATCGGCCGCACTATCGACCTCCTCATCGAGAAGTCCGGCCGCAATCCCGGCCAGCTCGTCGGCCGCTCGCCATGGCTCCAGCCGGTAATTGTTGATGCAAAGGCCGGGGAAATCGGTGACATTGTGAAGGTGCGAATCACGCAGGCCGGTGCCAACAGCTTCTTCGCCGAGGCGGTCGGAAGGTGACNGACCGGAAACGTCAGGAGCCNGACCATTTGACAGCGCAGGATCTGTCCCGGCCCGCCACGCGGGTCTCGCCGTCNGCAAACCCGGATGCGTCGCATATCGCGCTGACCTTCGAAAACAACCGGCTTGCCAGCGAGCTCTTCGGCCAGTTCGACCAGCATCTNGCGCTGATNGAACAGAAACTGAANATCGACGCCCGCGCCCGTGGCAACACCGTGACCCTGCGGGGCGACGAGATCGCCATCAACCAGGCCCGCCGCGCGCTCGATTTTCTCTATGACCGGCTGATGAAGGGCGCCTCGATCGAGGCATCCGACGTCGAGGGCGCGGTGCGCATGGCGCTGGCAGCCGACGACCAGCTCGTCCTGCCGACCCTCGAACGGAAGGGCAAGCTGTCGATGGCCCAGATCTCGACCCGCAAGAAGACGGTGATCGCCCGCACCCCTACCCAGGACGCCTATATCCGCGCCATGGACCGGGCCGAGCTTGTCTTCGGTGTCGGGCCGGCGGGCACCGGCAAGACCTATCTCGCCGTCGCCCATGCCGCCCAGCTTCTCGAGCGCGGCGCCGTCGAGCGCATCGTGCTCACCCGCCCAGCGGTCGAGGCCGGCGAGCGCCTTGGCTTCCTGCCCGGCGACATGAAGGAGAAGGTCGATCCCTATCTCCGCCCGCTCTACGACGCGCTCTACGACATGATGCCGGGCGAGCGTGTCGAGCGCGCGATCGCCGCCGGCGTGATCGAGATCGCGCCGCTCGCCTTCATGCGCGGCCGCACGTTGGCCAACGCCGCCATCATCCTCGACGAGGCGCAGAACACCACGCAGATGCAGATGAAGATGTTTCTGACGCGCCTGGGCGAGAACGGTCGCATGATCGTCACCGGCGACCCGAGCCAGATCGACCTGCCGCGGGGCACCACCTCGGGCCTCGTCGAGGCCCTGTCGGTGCTCGAGGGCGTCGAAGGCATTGTCACCTGCCGCTTCCGCGCCGCCGACGTCGTGCGCCATCCCCTCGTCCAGCGCATCGTCGACGCCTATGACGGCCGCGCCGACGCGCTTCCGGGAACATGAGCGGCGACCTGGTCGATCTTGCCTGCTCGGTCGAGGCCGAGGGCTGGGGGTCAGAAGACGCGGTCGAGCGGCTGGCCTCCCGCGTGCTGCCGGTGGCGGCCGCCTGGCTCGCCGAAGAGGAGGGCCAGCCTTTTCCCGATGGACCTGCCGAGGTTTCGCTGCTCTTCACCGACGACGCGGCGATGGCCGAGATTAACGGCGAATGGCGCGGCAAGCCGAAGCCGACCAACGTCCTGTCCTTCCCGGCATTTCCGATCGCGCCGGGCGGGATGCCGGGTCCGATGCTTGGCGACATCGTGCTCGCCCGCGAGACGATCGAGCGCGAGGCGGCCGAACTCGGCAAGCCGGTCAACGAGCACGTGGCCCATCTTCTCGTCCACGGCTTCCTCCATCTCTTCGGTTACGACCACATGGAGACGGAGGAGGCGGAAAAAATGGAAGGGCTCGAGACTCGCATTCTCGGCCGACTTGGCCTATCTGATCCTTACGGCGATATGGAGCCGGACCGACAAGACCTATGATGAGCGAAGCAGACGCACCGGGCGCGAGGCCCGAGAGAGCGCCGGAAGAGACCGGCAGATCCAACGAGGAGTCCGACGGAAGTCGACCTAGCCCCGCGCCGGCTGGTGCCGCGGAGCGGGGTAACGGGCTCTGGCAGAAGTTGCAGCGGATCTTCTTCCCGCCCGCAGATCGCGAGTCCCTGCGCGAGGACCTGACCGACGCGTTGCAGTCGGGCGGCGACCTGCACGAGGCCTTCACCGCCGGTGAGCGGGCGATGCTCCACAACATCCTGCGCCTGCGCGAGGTCCGCGTCGAGGATATCATGGTGCCGCGCGCCGACATAGAGGCGGTGGAGCAATCGGTCTCGATCGCGACGCTCCTGCAGGTCTTCGAGGAATCCGGCCGCTCGCGCATGCCGGTCTACAGCGACACGCTCGACGATCCGCGCGGCATGGTCCACATCCGCGACCTGCTCGGCTGGCTGACCAAGCAGGCGCGTGCCCGCAAGCGCTCCACGGCGAAGAACGGGGCGAGCCGCAAGCCGGCCCCCGGTGCGCTCGACCTGTCGCGCGTCGACCTGTCGAAGAGTCTCGCCGAATCCGGCATCATTCGCCAGGTCCTTTTCGTGCCGGCCTCGATGCTCGCCTCCGACCTGATGCAGCACATGCAGGCCTCGCGCATCCAGATGGCGCTTGTCATCGACGAGTATGGCGGCACCGACGGCCTCGTCTCGCTGGAGGACATCGTCGAGATGGTCGTGGGCGACATTGCCGACGAGCACGACGACGAGGACAAGACCATGATCGAGCGCCGCGGCGACGACGTCTGGGTCGTGGACGCCAAGGCCGAGCTCGAGGATCTCGCCGAGGAGATTGGCCCGGATTTCGACATCAGCGAGCCGAGCGAGGAAGTTGACACGATCGGGGGTATGATCTTCGCCGAGCTTGGCCGGATTCCGGCGCGGGGCGAGGTGATCCAGGCGCTGCCCGGCTTCGAGTTCCACGTGCTCGACGCCGACCCCCGCCGCATCAAGAAGGTGCGCGTCGTCAGGCGCCGGCCGACCAGCCGCCGGCGCGCCGGCACGCGGGGCGAACCGGGCGCTCAGGGGCCGGCGCCGCGCAGCGAGGAAGTGGCGGGCTGACCGCCGCTTTCCGGTACTTTCCCGTGCCGGCGGCCGCACTGCTCTCGACGCGGCGCGGCGCATTCGCCGGACAAATCCGCGCTTTTTTGTGAATATGCGGCAACTGATTCGCGCCGGGCCTGGAACTCCGGCAGCCGGCGCGAATCCGCGACGGCGTGCGGCAGGAAGGGGGCGGGTTGGAGCGCATATCCGAAAAGGTCATGCTCGCATGGGGCTTCCGGCGCGCCGTCATCGCTGTCGCCGCCGGGGCCATTGCCGTCCTTGCCCTGCCGCCGTTCAATTTCTTCGCGGTCCTCTTCGTCTCGATCCCGCTCCTTGTCTGGCTCCTTGACGGGGCGAGCGGAGCGCCGGGCGCGGGCTTCCTCGGCCGGCTCAGGCCCGCCTTCGCCATCGGCTGGTGCTTCGGTTTCGGTTATTTCACCGGCGGGCTCTGGTGGCTCGGCAATGCGCTGCTGGTCGAGGCTGACGCCTTCGCCTGGGCGCTACCGCTCGCCGTCTTCGGCCTTCCGGCCTTCCTCGCCCTGTTCTACGGACTTGCCGCCGCGCTCGCCCGCGCGCTCTGGTCCGACGGTCTCGGCCGCATCGCCGCACTCGCCGCCGCCTTCGGTCTGATCGAATATGCACGCGCCTCGGTGCTGACAGGCTTTCCGTGGAATGCGATCGGCTATGCGGCGATGCCGGTGCCGCTCCTTATGCAGTCGGCCGAGGTCGTCGGCCTTTTCGGCATGAGCGCGCTCACCGTCTTCGTGTTCGCGGCGCCGGCCCTGATCGGCACCAGGCGCGGTGCGGTGCCCGGCCTCGTGCTCGCGCTTCTCCTGTTCCTCGCCCATATCGGCTACGGCGCCTACGTGCTCCACGGCGGCGCGCCGGCCGGGCCGGTCCCGGACGCGCCGGTCGTGCGCATCGTCCAGCCGGCGATAGACCAGGGCGCGAAGTGGGACGGCGCCGAGCGCGAGCGCATCTTCGCCCACCTTCTCGAACTGACCGCACGGCCTCCCGCCGCGGGAACGCCGCGTCCGACCTACGTCGTCTGGCCGGAAACGGCGATCCCCTTTCTCCTGACCGACAATCCGGGAGCGCTCTCGCGCATCGCGGACGTGCTCCAGGTCGGGCAGACGCTGGTGACCGGCGCCGTCAGGGTCGAGGATGGGCAGGGTGGAGTGGCCGCGCGCTATTACAACTCGATCTATGTGATCGATGACGAGGGCGAGATCGTCGCCGCCGCCGACAAGGCGCACCTCGTGCCTTTCGGCGAATATCTGCCGCTTCAGGACATACTCGAGCAATACGGGCTTAGAACGGTGGCGCAGAGCTTCGGCGGCTATACCGCCGCCAATCGCCGCACGCACCTGTCGCTGCCGGGCGGGCTCTCGGCCGTGCCCTTGATCTGCTACGAGGCGATCTTCCCCGAGATGAGCGCCATCGATGGTCGTAGCGGCGACCTCCTGCTCAACATCACCAATGACGGCTGGTACGGGGCGACGCCCGGACCCTACCAGCACCTGCGCCAGGCGCAACTTCGCGCCGTTGAGACGCGGCGACCGCTGGTTCGCGCCGCCAATACCGGTATTTCCGCAGTAATCGATGCGAAAGGCGAGGTTTTGGGCCTGCTTTCTCTTGGCGCAACCGGAATTCTCGACGTCGAATTGCCGCGCGATGAACTCGCCGGAATGAGTATGAACAGAAGAGAATTTAACTTTTGGTTGATTTTCGCTTTAATGGTGTCGTTCTCCATCTATGCGCGCCTAGGTAAATAAGCGGGGCGTGATTGACGCAAAACCCCTAAAATTGCATAGTGATTTCCGTCAACCCGCGTTCCGTGCGCCCGCCTGCAGTGCTGATGGGGCAAACTTCACAATTTGAGCTGCAAGCAGTACGGGATAAAATCAACCTAGGGCGAAAGCCCTCTCTAGGACATCATAATGATTGAAAACAAGAAAAAACCCAACCCGATCGACGTGCACGTCGGCAGCAGAGTCAGGCTGCGCCGTACGATGCTCGGCATGAGCCAGGAAAAACTGGGTGAAGCGCTAGGGATTACCTTCCAGCAGATCCAGAAATACGAGAAGGGGACCAACCGAGTCGGCGCCAGTCGGCTTCAGAATATTTCAAAGATTCTGAATGTTCCGGTTTCCTTCTTCTTTGAAGACGCGCCGGGAGATTCGACCGGCAATCAACCGGGGATGGCGGAGGCGAATTCCTCCAACTATGTGGTGGACTTCCTTTCCTCTTCGGAAGGCCTCCAGCTCAACCGGGCGTTCGTAAAGATTTCCGACGCCAAGGTCCGCCGCAAGATCGTCGATCTCGTCAAGGCGCTCGCCGCTGAAAGCGACAGCGAATAAACCCGATTCCGGGAGCATGGTTCCGGCAGGCCTCCCACCTGCCGGACCGGTGCGGCCCCGTCACACCGTGTCCGAACGCAAAACCGTTGGCGCGAGCGCGATTTCGTCCTCGCGAAGCCCGGTTTCGTAGGAATTTCCTACTGATATCAAGATATATTTATATCGTTGTGACCTTGTCAGCATAATCGGCTTTCACTAAACAGGCTCGAACATTTCAACCTATGGAGCCTGGAATGGCGCGCGCCAACTACGTCTTCACGTCCGAGTCGGTTTCGGAAGGTCATCCGGACAAGGTCTGCGACCGCATCTCCGACGAAATCGTCGATCTGGTCTACCGGGAAGCCAGGAAGACGGGCGTCGACCCCTGGACCGTGCGCGTTGCCTGCGAGACGCTCGCCACCACCAACCGCGTCGTCATTGCCGGCGAGGTCCGCATTCCGGACTCGCTGTTCAAGCAGGACAGGAACGGCAACAAGGTCATCAATCCGTCGAAGTTCCGCTCGGCCGCCCGCAAGGCGATCCGCGACATCGGCTACGAGCAGAACGGCTTCTCCTGGAAGACGGCGAAGATTGATGTGCTCCTGCATCCTCAGTCGGCCGACATCGCCCAGGGCGTCGACAACGCCGCCGACCAGCAGGGGGCGGAAGGCGCGGGCGACCAGGGCATTATGTTCGGCTACGCCTGCAACGAGACGCCGGACCTCATGCCGGCGCCGATCTATTACAGCCACAAGATCCTCGAGCTCCTCGCCGCCGCCCGCCACAAGGGCGAGGGCGACGTCGGCCGCCTCGGTCCAGACGCCAAGAGCCAGGTGACCGTCCGCTACGTCGACGGCAAGCCATCCGAAGTCACCCAGATCGTGCTCTCGACCCAGCACCTCGAAGAGAGCTGGGATTCCATGAAGGTCCGCGAGGTGGTCGAGCCCTACATTCGCGAGGCGCTCGCCCTCGGCAATCTCGAGATCGCCAAGGACTGCAACTGGTACATCAACCCGACCGGCAAGTTCGTCATCGGCGGTCCGGACGGCGATGCCGGCCTCACCGGCCGCAAGATCATCGTCGACACCTATGGCGGCGCGGCCCCGCACGGCGGCGGCGCCTTCTCCGGCAAGGACACGACCAAGGTCGACCGCTCGGCCGCCTATGCGGCCCGCTATCTCGCCAAGAACGTGGTCGCTGCCAAACTCGCCGACCGCTGCACGATCCAGCTCGCCTATGCGATCGGTGTCGCCCAGCCGCTCTCGATCTATGTCGACCTGCACGGCACCGGCCACGGCGTTACGGAGGAGCAGATCGAGGCCGCAATCCGCAAGGTCATGGACCTCTCGCCGACCGGCATCCGCAAGCACCTCGACCTGAACAAGCCGATCTACGCCAAGACCGCCGCCTACGGCCATTTCGGCCGCAAGCCCGGTCGCGACGGGTCCTTCTCCTGGGAGAAGACCGACCTCGTCAAGGCGCTGAAGGAAGCGGTCCGCGGCTGAGCCGCACCGTCGGGCAGCAGCGCCCGGGGAGCATGCCATGACCGGAGACCCGAGAAAGAGCCGCGCGACCGAAGCTTTTTTCGGTCGCCGGAAGGGCAAGCATCTGCGCGACGCGCAGGCTGCGGCCATTGCCGCCATGCTGCCCTCGATCGCGGTCGACCTCTCGAAACCCGCCCCGGAACCGCTCACGGCGCTCTGGCCGATGCCCGTGATGCGCACGCGCCTCGAAATCGGCTTCGGCGCGGGCGAGCATCTCCTCTACCGCGCCGCGAGCGAGCCGGATACCGGCTTCATCGGCGTCGAGCCCTTCGTCACTTCGATGGGCAAGATGCTGGTGGCGCTCGACGAGCAGGGCTTGCGGAACGTCCGCGTCTACGACGACGACGCCACCCGCGTGCTCGACTGGCTGCCCGACGCGTCGCTCGACCGGATCGATCTCCTCTATCCCGATCCGTGGCCGAAGCGGCGGCACTGGAAGCGGCGCTTCGTCGGTCGCGTCAATCTCGACCGCTTCGCCCGCGTGCTGAAGCCCGGCGGCGAGTTCTGCTTCGCGTCGGACGTCGACACCTACGTCAACTGGACGCTCTCGCATCTCCTCGCCGATCCCCGCTTCGAATGGATGGCGCGCACGGCCGATGACTGGCGCAAGCCTTGGGCCGGCTGGCCGGGCACGCGCTACGAGGCGAAGGCTTTGCGCGAGGGCCGCACCCCCGCCTACCTGACCTTCCGCCGGCTTTGACAGGTTGGCGGCGCATTCGTTCCGAAATGTGCTAGACTGTCATTGATACGCCGACGCAGACGGGCTTTCCCAGCCGGACGCGGCGGCCTGCGAGCCGGAATTGCTGTAATTCTCTTGCATCCGGTGGGTTTTGCGACTATATCGCGGACAAATTCTTGGTCAGTCAGACGAAGAGTGGGTCCCCCGGGTCCCGCTCTTTTTTGTTAGCTTCGCCAGGCTGGCTGCGATGGAGCGGTAATCACGTGGAAGAACTGAACGCAGATGGCGCCGAGGCGCGGATCGTGACCGAGACGGGTCTCGACGCGCGCATCGCCGCGATCGTCGAGCCGGTCCTCGTCGCCATGGGCTTCAGGCTGGTGCGGGTGCGGATGTCCGGCCAGAACGGCCTGACCCTGCAGATCATGACCGAGCGCAACGACGGGACGATGACCGTCGAGGATTGCGAGGAAGTCTCGCGCGCGCTGTCGCCGGTGCTCGACGTCGAGGATCCGGTCGACAAGGCCTATCATCTCGAGATCTCGTCGCCCGGCATCGACCGGCCCCTGGTGCGCCGCTCCGATTTCGCGCGCTACGAGGGCAGCCTCGTGCGCTGCGACACGTCGGTGCTCGTCAACGGGCGCAAGCGCTATCGCGGCTTCATCCGCAACGTCAGCGAGACCGGCTTCTCGGTCGAACGCGAACAGCCGGTCGAGGGCGAGGAGAACGTGACGGAGATCCCGTTCTCCGCTGTCGCCGAGGCGAAGCTGGTGCTGACAGACGAGCTGATCCGCGAATCGTTGCGGGCGGACAAGGCGGCCAAGCTCGCGCTCGCCGCCAACCAGAACGAGCCGCAAGGCGAAACGGAATAGTCGGGACGGCGCGACCGTCCGGATTGATGTGAAACCGGCCCCGCGGGGCCGACGGGGATCGGGCCCCGCAAACGGGCCCACGAATGGAGACGAACATGGCAGTCAGCGCTAACAGGCTGGAGCTTCTGCAGATCGCGGACGCGGTGGCCCGCGAGAAGAACATCGACCGCGAGATCGTCATCGCCGCCATGGCGGATGCGATCCAGAAGGCGGCGCGCTCGCGCTACGGTTCGGAATCCAACATCCGCGCCGACATCAACGCCAAGACGGGCGAGATCAGGTTGCAGCGTCTGCTCGAGGTGGTCGAGCACGCCGAGGACTACTCGCTGCAGATCCCGCTGGCGCTTGCCCGCGACCGCAATCCGGACGCCCAGATCGGCGACTTCATCGCCGACCCGCTGCCGCCGATGGATTTCGGTCGCATCGCCGCCCAGTCGGCCAAGCAGGTGATCGTGCAGAAGGTGCGCGAGGCCGAGCGCGACCGTCAGTACGATGAGTTCAAGGACCGCATCGGCGAGATCGTCAACGGCACCGTCAAGCGCGTCGAATACGGAAACGTCATCGTCGATCTCGGCCGCGGCGAGGGCATCATCCGCCGCGACGAGACGATCCCGCGCGAAGCCTTCCGCTACGGCGACCGCGTCCGCGCTTACGTCTACGACGTGCGCCGCGAGCAGCGCGGCCCGCAGATCTTCCTGTCGCGCACGCATCCGCAGTTCATGGTCAAGCTCTTCACCATGGAAGTGCCGGAAATCTACGACGGCATCATCGAGATCCGCTCGGTCGCCCGCGACCCGGGTTCGCGCGCCAAGATCGCCGTCATCTCCAACGATTCCTCGATCGACCCGGTCGGCGCCTGCGTCGGCATGCGCGGCTCGCGCGTCCAGGCGGTCGTCGGCGAGTTGCAGGGCGAAAAGATCGACATCATCCCGTGGTCGCCTTCGCCGGCCACCTTCATCGTCAACGCGCTGCAGCCGGCCGAAGTGACCAAGGTGGTTCTCGACGAGGATGCCGAGCGCATCGAGGTGGTGGTGCCCGACGAGCAGCTTTCGCTGGCCATCGGCCGCCGCGGTCAGAACGTGCGCCTCGCCTCGCAGCTCACCGGCTGGGACATCGACATCCTGACCGAGGAAGAGGAAAGCCAGCGCCGCCAGAAGGAATTCAACGAGCGCACGCAGCTGTTCATGGAAGCGCTCGACGTCGACGAGATGGTCGGTCAGGTGCTCGCCTCCGAAGGCTTCAGCCAGGTTGAGGAAGTCGCCTATGTCGACCTCGACGAGATCATGGCAATCGAGGGCTTCGACGAGGAGACCGCGCAGGAGCTTCAGGCCCGCGCCCGCGAGCATCTCGAGAAGATCGAGGCTGAACTCGATGCCAAGCGCGTGGCGCTCGGCGTCCAGGACGAGCTGCGCCAGATCGGCGGCATGACCACCGCGATGATGGTGGCGCTCGGCGAGGACGGCATCAAGACGCTCGAGGACTTCGCNGGCTGCGCNGTCGACGACCTCGTCGGCTGGACCGAACGCAAGGACGGCGANACGAAGCGCTACGANGGCCTCTTCTCCAAGCTCGACGTNACCCGCGCAGAGGCGGAAGCGATGATCATCGCCGCCCGCCTCGCCATCGGCTGGATTTCGCAGGATGAAGTCGAAGGCATGATGGTCGAGGGCGCCGAGGGCGAGGAAGAAGCCGAAGCGGACGCCTGACGGCCATGAGTGGGGACGGGCAGCGTGAAGGTCAGGATCGAAGCCGTGAACGATCGCATGTGCATCCTGACCCGTGCCCGCGGCCAGGCGGAGGACCTCATCCGCTTCGTCGCCTCGCCTGAGGGCGAGATCGTCCCCGATCTGCGGCACGTCCTGCCGGGGCGCGGCTGCTGGGTAACGGCCGACCGCGTCAGCGTCGACGAGGCGGCGAGGCGCAAGCTTTTCGCCCGCGCCTTGAAATCCGAGGTAAAGACGCCACATGATCTGGGCGCGCAGGTCGACAGGCTTCTCGCCTCCGCGCTCCTCGGCATGATCAACATGGCGCGCAAGTCGGGCCAGTTCGTTTCCGGCGCCGGCAAGGTCGAGGCCGCCGTGCGCGCGGGCGAGGCGATCGCCCTCTTCCACGCAAGCGATGCGGCCGAGGATGGGGTTCGCAAGCTCAGGCAGGCGGCGAGGGCGAGGGCGCTGACCTTCGACGAGCCCGAAATACCGGTTTTCAGCCTGCTTTCGGCGGCCGAAATGGACGCCGCGCTGGGCGAAGGTGCGTTTATCCATGCCGCCGCGCTTGCAGGGCAGGCCGGTGAGGGTGTAGTGAAGCGCGCAAAGATGCTATCGCGCTACCGCTCGGGTCCGGTCGATCTGGGCGGTTAAGCGCGAACAGGCCATTTTCAGGTGGCGTGATGGATTGGGTCCGGTGGCCGCTTTGGCCGGACCAACGAAACGGATACGGAATGAGCGACAGCAACGACGACAAGACCATCAGCGTAGCCGGCAAGAAGACCTTCTCGCTGAAGCGGCCTGCCATCGAGCAGGGCACGGTCCGCCAGGATATGGGCCGTGGCCGGACCAAGGCTGTGGTCGTGGAGACGCGCAAGCGTCGCATCACCCGTCCGGAGGACGAGCGTCCGGTCCAGCCGCTGACCTTGAAGCCCCGTGCGCCCGAGCGCGCGCCGGAGCCGGAAAAGCAGCCCGTGGTCGAGCCGGTGCAGCCGCGCCCGCGCGTCGTCCTGAACGAGCTCTCCGCGAGCGAGATCGAGGCCCGCCGCCGCGCCCTCGATGAAGCGCGCGTGCGTGAGGTCGAGGAACGCAAGCGCGCCGCCGAAGAGGCGGTTCGCCGCGCCGAGGAGGAAGCCCGCCGGGCCAAGGAGCGCGAGGAGAGCGCCCGCCGCCAGAAGGAAGAGGAAGAGCGCCTCGCCCGCGAATCTGCCGAACGCACCAAGGCCGAGCAGGTCGCCGAGCGCCGTCGTCCGGCCGAGGCCGAAGAAACGCCGGCCGTTGCGGCTCCCGCTGCCGACGCCACCCCGCGCGGCCGCCGCGCCGAGGCCGACGACGAGCCTGTCGGACGTGGCCCGGGCGCTCGCCCCGGCGGCGTCAAGCCGGGGGCCCGCGTCGAGGCTCCCAAGCCCACGCGCACCAAGAACGAAGAAGACCGCCGCCGCGGCAAGCTCACGCTGACGGCCGCCCTCGACGATGACGGCGGCGCGCGTGGCCGCTCGCTGTCGTCCATGCGCCGACGCCAGGAGAAGATGCGCCGCAGCGCCATGCAGGAAACCCGCGAAAAGATCTCGCGCGAGGTGGTGCTCCCCGAGACCATCACCATCCAGGAACTTTCGCAGCGCATGGCCGAGCGTTCGGTCGACGTCATCAAGTACCTGATGAAGGAAGGCCAGATGATGAAGCCGGGCGACGTCATCGACGCCGACCTCGCCGAGATCATCGCCACCGACTTCGGTCACACCGTCAAGCGCGTCTCGGAATCCGACGTAGAGCTCGGCATCTTCGACGTTGCCGACGACGACGCCAACCTCAAGCCGCGCCCGCCGGTCGTCACGATCATGGGCCATGTCGACCACGGCAAGACGTCGCTGCTCGACGCCATCCGCAACGCCAACGTCGTGTCCGGCGAAGCGGGCGGCATCACGCAGCATATCGGCGCCTACCAGGTCGAGAAGAACGGCCAGAAGATCACCTTCATCGATACGCCGGGCCACGCAGCCTTCACCGCGATGCGCGCCCGCGGCGCGCAGGCCACTGACATCGCCATTCTCGTCGTCGCCGCCGACGACAGCGTGATGCCGCAGACGGTTGAATCGATCAATCACGCCAAGGCGGCCGGCGTGCCGATCATCGTGGCGATCAACAAGATCGACAAGCCGACGGCCGACCCGCAGAAGGTGCGCAATGGCCTGCTCCAGCACGAGGTCTTCGTCGAATCCATGGGGGGCGAGGTGCTCGACGTCGAGGTGTCGGCGGTCAAGAAGCTCAATTTGGACAAGCTTCTCGACGCCATCCTGCTGCAGGCGGAAATCCTCGATCTCAAGGCCAATCCGGACCGCACCGCCGAGGGCGTCGTCATCGAGGCGAAGCTCGACCGTGGCCGCGGCTCGGTCGCGACCGTCCTCGTCCAGGCCGGCACGCTGAAGCCGGGCGACATCCTCGTCGCCGGCGACCAGTGGGGCCGCGTCCGCGCGCTCGTCGATGACCGCGGCGAGCAGGTCAAGGTGGCTGGCCCCTCGATGCCGGTCGAAGTACTCGGCCTGCAGGGCACGCCGCAGGCGGGCGACCGCTTCGCCGTCGTCGAGAACGAGGCCCGCGCCCGCGAGATCGCCGAGTACCGCCAGCGCCTCGCCCGCGACAAGGCTGCTGCCCGCCATTCCGGCTCGCGCGGTTCGCTCGAGCAGATGATGAGCCAGCTGCAGGATGCCGGTGTCAAGGAATTCCCGCTCGTCATCAAGGGCGACGTGCAGGGCTCGATCGAGGCGATTGCCGGGGCTATCGAGAAGCTGTCGACCGACGAGGTGCGTGCGCGCATCATCCATTCGGCCGCTGGCGCCATCACCGAATCCGACGTCTCGCTCGCCGAGGCCTCGGGCGCTGCGATCATCGGCTTCAACGTCCGCGCCAACAAGCAGGCGCGCGACGCGGCCGAGCGCGAGGGCGTGGAGATCCGCTACTACAACATCATCTACGACCTCGTGGATGACGTGAAGGCGGCCATGTCCGGCCTGCTCTCGCCGGAACGGCGCGAGACCTTCCTCGGCAATGCCGAGATTCTTGAGGTCTTCTCGATCACCAAGGTGGGCAAGGTCGCCGGCTGCCGGGTCACCGAGGGCAAGGTCGAGCGTGGTGCGGGCGTCCGCCTCATCCGCGACAACGTCGTCATCCACGAGGGCAAGCTCAAGACGCTCAAGCGCTTCAAGGACGAGGTCTCGGAAGTGCCGGTCGGCCAGGAATGCGGCATGGCCTTCGAGAACTACGAGGATATTCGCCAGGGCGATATCATCGAATGCTTCCGCGTCGAGCAGGTGACGCGGACGCTCTGACGGCCTGGCGGCTTCGGGGATCGATCTTCGGGGCCGCCGCCGAGCGGCCCAAAGTCGGCCTTCGCCATCAGCCGGACTGGAGATCATGACCAAAGCCACCACATCCGCGCCCTCCCAGCGCATGCTGCGCGTCGGCGAGCAGGTGCGCGCGGCCATCACCCAGGTGCTGCAACGCGGCGAGGTCCGCGATCCGCTCATCGAGACGGTCGTCATCTCCGTCTCGGAGGTGCGCATGTCGCCGGACCTCAAGGTCGCCACCGCCTATGTCACTCCGCTCGGCCAGACCGATCACGCTGCGACCATCGCCGCGCTCAACCGCAACGCCCGTTACATTCGCGGCCGCGTCTCCCCGCTCCTCAGGCAGATGAAATCCATCCCCGAGCTTCGCTTCCGCGACGACACGAGCTTCGAGAATTTCCGCAAGATCGACGAGCTTCTGCGCTCACCCGAGGTCGCGCGCGATCTCGATCACGACGAGGACGCCGACTGACATGGGCCGCAGGGGCAAGAAGAAGGGCCGGCCCATCTCGGGCTGGCTGATCCTCGACAAGCCGTGGGACTACGGCTCGACCGAGGCAGTCTCCAAGATCCGCTGGCTGTTCAAGGCCGAGAAGGCTGGGCATGCCGGCACGCTCGATCCGCTCGCCTCCGGCATGCTGCCGATAGCGCTCGGCGACGCCACCAAGACCGTCCCCTATGTGATGGACGGCCGCAAGATCTACCGCTTCACCGTGGCCTGGGGCGAGGAGCGCACGACCGACGATCTCGAGGGCGAGGTGGCGGCGCGCTCCGACACGCGCCCGACCCGCGCCGAGATCGAGGCGCTCCTGCCGGACTATACCGGCATCGTCGAGCAGGTGCCGCCGCGCTTCTCGGCCGTCAAGGTCGGCGGCGAGCGCGCCTATGACATTGCCCGCGACGGCGAGGAGGTGGAACTTGCCGCCCGCGAGGTCGAGATTTTCTCGCTCGAGATCGTCGACTGTCCGGACGAGAGCCACACCGTTTTCGAGGTCGAGTGCGGCAAGGGCACCTATGTGCGCGCGCTCGCCCGTGACATGGGCCGCGATCTCGGCTGCTACGGCCACGTGGCCGAACTGCGCCGCGTTGCTGTCGCTCCGTTCGGGGAGGCGCAGCTCGTGCCGCTCGCAGATCTCGTGGCGCTGGAGACGGTCGAGGATGAGGACGAGCGCCTGCGGCAGCTCGACGCCCATCTCGTCGATATCGGCGAGGCGCTGTCGATGCTGCCGCGCATCGAGGTGTCGAGCGAGCAGGCGACCCGGCTGCGTCTCGGCAACCCCGTCATCCTGAGGGGGCGCGACGCGCCGGTCCAATGCGACGAGGCCTGCGCCTTCTCCAGGGGCTCGCTGGTCGCCATTGGCGAGATCGGCGGCGCCGAGTTCCGCCCCCGCCGCGTCTTTGGCGTTTCCCAGCGCGGCTAAGCCTGCGCAGATTGCTCATTATCGCGTATCCGCAATTATAGATTGCAATCCTCGCAACTTCTCCGCTAATCTTGTGCAAAGATGCAGGGGAGGGGAAGATGAGGTCGAGCATGACAGGACTGGCTGCGCTGCTGGTCCTCGCCGGATGCGGCGGCAGGCCGGGAGGCCTTCAGGACGTGCTGCGCTACGACCCGAAATCGCTCGCGCATGTGAAGATGGCGGACGACACCTACCGGGTTTTCGAGCATCCCGCGGCAGACCGAATCATGACGACGACGAGCGTGGCGCAAGCGATGGGACAGGGCTTCATCGCCGGGGCGACGCTCGGGATCGCCGACATCCAGACGCCCGAGGAGCGGCACGAGGCGGCGGCGCGCCGCTACCTCGATCTGACCGGCCGTGCAGCCTGCGTGATCCGCAACGGCTATGAGCTCGTCCACACGCAGTACGAGTTTCGTTTCGACTGTCCGTCCGGCACGGTGAGGACGCCCCCACCGTCCGTCGCGGAGCAGGGGACCCCGCAACCGGCGGCCCCGGCATGACCCGCGCGTCACATTTCCCTTTCCTTTCCCGGCGATTTAGCCTATAGGCACCGCGTCCGCGGCAGTTTTGCGCGGACCGATGGCCTCGGCTGGACGACATCCCGGCCGCAGGCGCCCCTCAAATCCCGAACGAAAGGATTGACCGATGTCGATCACTGCCGAGCGCAAGGCCGCGCTCATCAAGGAATACGCGACGAAGCCGGGCGATACCGGTTCCCCCGAGGTCCAGGTTGCCGTTCTCACCGAGCGGATCAACAACCTGACCGAGCACTTCAAGGATCACAAGAAGGACAACCACTCGCGCCGGGGGCTTCTGAAGCTCGTGTCTGCGCGCCGTTCCCTTCTCGATTACGTGAAGCGCAAGGACGAAGCGCGCTACACCGCGCTGATCAGCCGCCTCGGCATCCGTCGCTGACGACGTTTGCGGGCGGGCCGCCGGAGAGGCGCCCGCCCGCCGACATTTCCGGGCCTTCCGGTCCGGCCAGCCGCGCCGGCATGCGCGCCGCTCCGTGAAGGAGGCGGCAAAGTGCCACAACCGCCTGCCGTTCATGTTTCGCGAAGGCAGGCTCCGAGCGGTCACCCGTCATGGGGCAGGATTGCCGGATGCTTTCGCCGCCACCGCGCGGCCCGTTCGCCGGATGGCCGGCGGGAAGGTCACGACCTTCCAGATCCGAAAGCCTCCTGTTGTCTTGCCCGTGATGCGCCCGCGCCAACGATGAGGCATGCCCACCTCCGGCCCGATGCGCCAGGGGGCGTGCTACCACAAAGGACAAGACATGTTCGATACCCACAAAGTCGAAATCGAATGGGGCGGCCGTCCGCTCGTTCTCGAAACCGGCAAGATAGCCCGCCAGGCTGACGGCGCCGTTCTGGCGAGCTACGGCGAGACCGTGGTGCTGGCCACCGTCGTCTCGGCCAAGGCGCCGAAGCCCGGTCAGGACTTCTTCCCGCTCACCGTCAACTACCAGGAAAAGACCTACGCCGCCGGCAGGATCCCGGGCGGCTACTTCAAGCGCGAAGGCCGTCCGTCCGAGAACGAGACTCTCGTCTCGCGCCTGATCGACCGGCCGATCCGCCCGCTTTTCCCGGATGGCTACAACAACGACACCCAGATCATCATCACCGTCCTCCAGCACGACCTGGAGAACAACCCGGACGTCCTGTCGATGATCGCCGCCTCGGCCGCGCTCACCCTGTCGGGCGTGCCGTTCATGGGCCCGATCGCCGGCGCCCGCGTCGGCTATATCGGCGGTGAGTACGTNCTCAACCCGCATATCGACGAGATGACCGAGACCGCGCTCGACCTCGTCGTCGCGGGCACCTCGGAAGCCGTGCTGATGGTGGAATCGGAAGCCAAGGAGCTCCCGGAAGACGTCATGCTCGGCGCCGTCATGTTCGGCCACAAGAGCTTCCAGCCGGTCATCGACGCCATCATCCGCCTCGCCGAGGCNGCCGCCAAGGAGCCGCGCGACTTCACCGCGCCGGACTTCTCCGACCTCGAGAAGGAGATGCTCGCCATCGCCGAGGCCGACCTGCGCGAAGCCTACAAGAACACCAACAAGGCCGCCCGCTACGCCGCCGTCGACGCGGTGAAGGAAAAGGTCAAGGCCCACTTCGCCCCGGCCGAAGGCGAAGAAGCCCGCTACGCGCCCGAGCAGATCGGCGCCGTCTTCAAGTCGCTGCAGGCCAAGATCGTCCGCTGGAACATCCTCGACACCCAGAGCCGCATCGACGGTCGCGACCTGTCGACGGTCCGCCCGATCATCTCGGAAGTCGGCATCCTGCCGCGCACCCACGGCTCGGCGCTGTTCACCCGCGGGGAGACCCAGGCGATCGTTGTCGCGACGCTCGGCACCGGTGAGGACGAGCAGTATGTCGATTCGCTGACGGGCACCTACAAGGCCACCTTCATGCTGCACTACAACTTCCCGCCCTTCTCGGTCGGGGAGACGGGCCGCATCGGTTCGCCGGGTCGCCGCGAGATCGGCCACGGCAAGCTCGCATGGCGCGCCATCCATCCGATGCTGCCNGCNCCGGAGCAGTTCCCCTATACGCTGCGCGTCGTCTCCGAGATCACCGAATCGAACGGTTCGTCCTCGATGGCGACTGTCTGCGGCACCTCGCTCGCCCTCATGGACGCCGGCGTGCCGCTGGCGAAGCCCGTGGCCGGCATTGCGATGGGCCTGATCAAGGAAGGCGAGCGCTTCGCGGTCCTGTCCGACATTCTCGGTGACGAGGACCATCTCGGCGACATGGACTTCAAGGTGGCCGGCACCGCGGAAGGCATCACCGCGCTGCAGATGGATATCAAGATCGACGGCATCACCGAAGAGATCATGCGCGTCGCCCTCGACCAGGCCAAGGGCGGCCGCCTGCACATTCTCGGCGAGATGGCCAAGGCCATCACCGAAAGCCGCGGCCAGCTCGGCGAATTCGCGCCGCGCATCGAGGTGATGAACATCCCGGTCGACAAGATCCGTGACGTCATCGGCACCGGCGGCAAGATCATCCGCGAGATCGTCGAGAAGACCGGCGCCAAGATCAACATCGAGGACGACGGCACCGTGAAGATCGCCTCCTCCTCCGGCAAGGAGATCGAGGCGGCTAAGAAGTGGATCCACTCGATCGTGGCCGAGCCGGAAGTGGGCATGATCTACGAGGGCACGGTCGTGAAGGTCGCCGATTTCGGCGCCTTCGTGAACTTCTTCGGCCCGCGTGACGGCCTCGTCCACATCTCGCAGCTCGCCTCCGAGCGTGTCGCCAAGACCTCCGACGTCGTCAAGGAAGGTGACAAGGTGTGGGTCAAGCTCCTTGGCTTCGACGAGCGCGGCAAGGTCCGCCTGTCGATGAAGGTCGTCGACCAGGCCACCGGCCAGGAAATCGCCCGCGAGGCGAAGGACAAGGAAGGCGCGAAGGAGGAGTAATCCTCCTTTGCCACGGAATTACAGAAAAACCCCCGGAACGCCGTTCCGGGGGTTTTTCGTTGTATCTTGGTGACCGCTCCCGGTCACCCGCATCGCTGGCGCGGCTCAGTCCTCGCCGCGCATCTTCAGCTCCTCGAGGCAGGGCATCGAGGTGGTGTTGTAGCCGGCATCGACGAAGTGGATCTCGCCGGTGACCCCCTTGGAGAGGTCGGAGAGGAGATAGAGCGCCGAACTGCCGACGTCCTCGATCGTGATGGTGCGGCGGAGCGGCGAGTTGCGCTGCTGCCAGGCAAGCATGGCGCGCGCGTCGCCGATGCCGGCGCCCGCAAGCGTACGCACGGGGCCGGCGGAAATCGCGTTGACGCGGATGCCGCGCGGGCCGTAGTCGGCGGCGAGATACCGCACGCTCGCCTCGAGCGCCGCCTTGGCCACACCCATCACGTTGTAATTCGGCATCGAGCGCGTCGCGCCGCCATAGGTGAGGGTGAGCATCGAGCCGCTGCCGTCCATCAGCGCCGCGGCGCGCTTGGCGACCTCGGTGAAGGAGAAGCAGGAGATGACCATCGTGCGTACGAAATTCTCGCGGCTCGTGTTGGCGTAAAGCCCTTTCAGCTCGTTCTTGTCGGAGAAGCCGATGGCGTGGACGATGAAGTCGATCCCGCCCCAGGCGTCCTTGACGACATCGAACATGGCGTCGATCGTGGCGATGTCCTCGACGTCGCACGGCACGAGCAGCTTGGCGCCAACCGAATCGGCGAGCGGCTTGACCCGCTTGCCGAACGCCTCGCCCTGGTAGGAGAAGGCGAGTTCGGCGCCCTGCGCGGCAGCCGCTTTCGCGATGCCCCAGGCGATCGAGTGATCGTTGGCGACCCCCATGATGAGGCCGCGTTTTCCTTTCATCAGACCCTGCATGANCTCACCCGTCGCACCGCTCGAACACCAGTGTCGCGTTNGTGCCGCCGAACCCGAANGAGTTGGAGAGCACCGNGTCGATCTTCGCGTTGTCGATGCGCTTGCGGGCGATGGGAACGCCCTCGAATTCCGGATCGAGCTCCTCGATATGGGCGCTTTCGCCGATGAAGTTCTCCTTCATCATGATCAGCGAGAAGATCGCTTCCTGGGCGCCGGTCGCACCGAGCGAATGGCCGGTGAGCGACTTGGTCGACTGGATGTGCGGAAGCCTGTCGCCGAAGACCTGGCGGATCGCGCCGATCTCCTTGGCGTCGCCGACCGGCGTCGAGGTACCGTGGGTGTTGATGTAATCGACCGGGTTCTTCGCCGTCGACAGAGCCATCTTCATGCAGCGCACCGCGCCCTCGCCGGAGGGAGCGACCATGTCGAAGCCGTCAGAGGTGGCGCCGTAGCCGGTGAGTTCGCCGTAGATCTTCGCGCCGCGGGCNTTGGCGTGCTCGAGNTCCTCGAGCACCAGCACNGCCGCACCTCCGGCAATCACGAANCCGTCGCGGTTGGCGTCATAGGCGCGCGAGGCCCGGGTCGGATCGTTGTTGTACTTCGACGACATCGCGCCCATGGCGTCGAACAGNTTCGACATGGTCCAGTCGATGTCCTCGTGNCCGCCGGCGAAGACGATGTCCTGCTTGCCCCACTGGATCATNTCGGCGGCGTTGCCGATGCAATGCGCCGAGGTCGAGCAGGCNGACGTGATCGTGTAATTGACGCCGTGGATCTTGAACCAGGTAGCGAGCGTCGCCGAGGCCGTCGATGACATCGCCTTAGGCACGGCGAAGGGGCCGATGCGCTTCGGGCTGCCGTTCTTGAGCGTGATGTCGGCCGCTTCGATGATCGTGCGGGTAGAGGGGCCGCCCGAACCCATGATGATGCCGGTGCGCTCGTTGGAGATGTCGCTCTCCTCGAGGCCCGAATCGGCGATCGCCTGCTGCATGGCCACGTGGTTCCAGGCGCCGCCGCGCGACAGGAAGCGCATGGCACGGCGGTCGACGAGGTCGGTCGGGTCGAGCGTCGGGGCACCCCAGACCTGGCTGCGGAAGCCGTGCTCGGCGAAATCGGGCGAGAAGGAAATGCCGGATTTCGCTTCTTTGAGCGACTGGGTCACCTCTTCGATGGAATTGCCGATGGAGGATACGATCCCCATCCCGGTTACGACGACTCGTCTCATCATCATGCCCTCTCGTATAGGGGGTTCGTCAGGTTGCCGCCGGACGCCGCAGGCGCCGGATGGTCCGTCCGCTTCTCGCCCGTCACTCGGGCTTTTCTTTGAACAGGCCGACGCGCAGGTCGGAGGCGCGGAACACGACTTCGCCGTCCGCCTTCACCCAGCCGTCGGCGATGCCGAGGACGAGGCGGCCGCGCATGACGCGCTTGAAGTCGATTCCGTATTCGACGAGCTTGGTGGCGGGCGTGATCTGGCCGGTGAACTTGACCTCGCCGGTCGAGAGCGCGCGACCCTTGCCCGGCTCGCCGAGCCAGCCGAGATAGAAGCCGGTCAGCTGCCAGAGCGCGTCGAGCCCGAGGCAGCCCGGCATGACCGGGTCGCCGAGGAAATGGCAGGGGAAGAACCAGAGGTCCGGGGTGATGTCGAATTCGGCGCGCGCATGGCCCTTGTCGTGCTCGCCGCCGGTTTCGGAGATATTCGTGATCCGGTGCATCATCAGCATCGGCGGCAGAGGCAGCTGCGCATTGCCGGGGCCGAACATCTCGCCCCGCCCGCAGGTCAGAATTTCCTCGTACGAATAGCTCGATTTTCTCTCGACCATAAAAACTGCGTCTCCCGTTGCGCCGTCTTTCGCGGCGTCTCTATCCGTCCGGCCGACGCTACCACAGCGCGGGCAGCCGCAAAACCGCGCCGGACGGTGTTTCCGCATACCGGATGACACTGGGGAACGAAAGGGGCAGGGATGAGGAAACTGCCGCAGCCGCCTCTATTGAAAGCCCGACCCACAGAAGATATATGATTTTGAACGAAAATTCGAATGAACCCAAGGAAGCCATGGCGGCCGTCCACCAGGACCTGACGATCGAGACCGATGTGACGCAGCGCCTGCGGCGCGCGGGGCTTCGCCCGACGCGTCAGCGCATTGCGCTGGCCGAGCTGCTTTTCGCCAAGGGCGACCGGCATCTGACCGCCGAGGAGCTGCATGAGGAGGCGACCGGCGCCGGCGTCTCCTGCTCGCTCGCTACCGTCTACAACACGCTGCACCAGTTCACCGAGGCCGGCATGCTGCGCGTGCTGTCGCTCGAGACGGCGCGCACCTATTTCGACACCAACGTGTCCGACCATTACCATTTCGTCGTCGAGGGCTCGACCGAGGTCTATGACGTACCGCGCGGCAACATTTCGGTGCGCGACCTGCCGCCGCCGCCGCCCGGCATGGAGATCGCCCATGTCGACGTGGTCATCCGCCTGCGCCCCAAGCGCTGAGCGCCCGGCCAAACTTCTTTTCCGATAATCGTATCTGCCGGACGGCGAAGCCCGCTGCGGGTCTCAGTTCTTGAAGGCTTCGCCCGGATAGGCGCCCCAGACCTCGCCCTGCTGCACCCAGCCCTTCACGCCCTGCGCCTCGGCCTGGCACCATTGGCCGTTGCATTCGCGCATGGTGACGATCACCCCGGGCTCGAGCCGGGCGACGATATCCGAGCTGGCGCGCGCGTCGCGGTACATCGGGATCAGCACTTCCGTCTGGCCTGAGCGCTTCCACGGCGCGGTCACGGCGGTGCGCTCGCCCGACAGCAGCGACTGGTAGACCCAGCCTTCTGTGCCTTCGGCGTCACGCACCCGGCGCCAGTTGTCGTATTCCTGGATCACCTCCATCGGCACGCCAGATCGGGTGTAGAGCCAGGAGACCGCATAGTCGCGGCCGGGTCCGATCCTCAGGTTCACGCGCTTGGCCTTGAGGCTGACGAAGCGGGGGAGCGGCAGGCCGCTGGTCCCGCGCGCCGCGCTCTTCGCCGCGCCCTGGGCGAGCGCGGGGGCGGCGGCGGGGAGCGTAGCGGCAAGTCCTGCGGCGATCGTCAGCGCCAGGGCTCTGGTGAGGAAAAGGCGACGCATTACCTTCAACCTTTTTTCGGCGCGCCGGCTGTCCGGCGCATGTCTCCTGCGTTTCGGCGTCGCGGGCCGCATGGCGGCGCCGGGCGACCGAGTGAATTCCGTTTCCGCCGTGGTGCGGCGGCATCCGCGCCGCTTTTCCATGGCTCTCGACCGGGTCCGGATTGTCAACGCCGGCGGGTCTGTTAGAAAAAGCTGACGCGAGGAGCACTATCGCAAAGCTTGGTTAAGGACCTCTCAACGCCGGACCTGAAACTTATGACGACCAGGAAAAGACCGAGAGTTTTCGTCACCCGCCGTCTTCCCGATGCGGTCGAGACGCGGATGCGTGAGCTCTTCGACGCCGAGCTCAACATCGACGACGTGCCGCGCACCCAGCCCGAGCTCGTCGCCGCGATGCGCACGGTCGACGTTCTGGTGCCGACGGTGACCGACCGCATCGACGCGGCGCTGATCGAGCAGGCCGGGCCGCAACTGAAGCTGATCGCCAATTTCGGCAACGGCGTCGACAACATCGATGTCGAGGCCGCCCAGAAGAAGGGGATCACCGTCACCAACACGCCGAATGTGCTCTCGGAGGACACGGCGGACATGACGATGGCATTGATCCTCGCCGTGCCGCGGCGCCTGATCGAGGGTGCCGCGGTCCTGACCGGCGACGCCTCGGGCTGGAAGGGNTGGTCTCCGACCTGGATGCTCGGCAACCGCATCGGCGGCAAGCGCCTCGGCATCATCGGCATGGGCCGCATCGGTTCGGCGGTCGCCCGCCGCGCCAAGGCCTTCGGGCTCTCCATCCACTATCACAACCGCCGCCGCGTCAATCCGGCGACGGAGGACGAGCTCGAGGCGACCTATTGGGATTCGCTCGACCAGATGCTGGCGCGCGTCGACATCGTCTCGGTCAATTGCCCGTCAACGCCGGCGACCTTCCACCTGCTCTCGGCGCGCCGGCTGGCGCTGATGAAGCCGGGCGCCTACATCGTCAACACGGCGCGCGGCGGCATCATCGACGAGAACGCGCTCGTCCAGGCGCTGCGCGAGGGGCGGCTTTCCGGCGCCGGGCTCGACGTGTTCGAGCATGAGCCCGCCGTCGACAAGCGGCTCCTTAAGCTCGCCGAGCAGGGCAAGGTCCTGCTTTTGCCGCACATGGGCTCGGCCACGATCGANGGCCGCATCGACATGGGCGACAAGGTCATCATCAACATTCGCACCTTCTTCGACGGCCATCGNCCGCCCGACCGGGTGCTGCCGAACCGCATCTGATCGAGNCGGCGATCGTCCGCCGCGAGAAGCCGCGACGCGACCTTCCGCACGGCCATGATGGAGATGGTTGCTACGGCGCCTTCTCCCGGTTCGGGCGGGCCCGCGGCGCTGCACGCGTGGATAACAGGATTGCAGAAAATACAATCTGAAGATGCTCGGAGGCAATCCTGATGATCGAACCGATTTCAGCTGCGGCGGCGATAGCGGATCGTGTCGAAGTGGGCAGAGAGCCCGTCATAGAGGAGAAGGCGGCCGACGAGCGGCTCGCCGGTGCCGGTGATCAGCTTGATCGCCTCCATCGCCTGCAGCGTGCCGATCACACCGGTGAGCGCGCCGAGGATGCCCGCCTCTTCGCAGGAGGGCACTGTTCCGGGCGGCGGCGCGGCGGGAAAGAGGTCGACGAGCCGCGGGTTCGGATTGCCCGCCTCGTCCGCGGCATAGGGCATGAGCACGGTGACCGAGCCGTCGAAGCGGCCGACGGCGGCAAGGACGAGCGGAACGCGGCAGGCTTCGGCGGCCTCGGCGAGGACATAGCGTGTCTCGAAGCTGTCGGAGCCGTCGACGACGAGGTCGTAGCCGGTGATCAGGTCGATGGCGTTGTCGCGGTCGATGCGCACGGCGTGCTCAACCACGTGGACGTGCGGGTTGAGGCGGCGGATGGCGGCGGCGGCGCTCGCCGTCTTCGCCATGCCGACATGCTCGGTGTCGTGCACGATCTGGCGCTGCAGGTTGGAGAGCGAGACCGTATCGTCGTCGGCAATGCCGAGCGTGCCGACGCCGGCGGCGGCAAGATAGGCGAGGACCGGCGAGCCGAGTCCGCCGGCGCCGACCACGAGCACGCGCGCCGCCTTGAGCCGCGCCTGGCCAGGGCCGCCGATCTCGCGCAGCACGATGTGGCGCGCATAGCGCGTGAGCTCGTCGCCGCTCAGTTTCTGTGTGTCGTCCATGGTCAGGCTCCGGGTGGGGCAGGAAACCGGCGCAACCGCGCCGTGTCAATGGCGCTCAGCCGATCGCGGTCACCGTCCCGCTCTCGACATGGAAGCGCTGGCCGCGCTCGCCGAGTGCGGAGAACAGCGCCCGGTCGGTGCCGGTCATGAAGGCCTGGCCGCCGAGGTCGCAGACGAGATCGAAAAGGGCGGCGCGGCGCCCCTCGTCGAGATGGGCGGCGATCTCGTCGAGGAGAAGGAGGGGCGGATGCCGGGTCAGGTCGCGCACGAGCCGCGCATGGGCGAGGATCAGTCCGATCATCAGCGCCTTCTGCTCGCCGGTCGAGCAGAGCGCCGCGGCGATCTCCTTTCTCGCATGGAAGACGGCGAGATCCATGCGGTGCGGGCCTTCGAGCGTGCGGCCGGTGGCGGCGTCGCGGTAGCGCCCCGCCCGAAGCTCGCCCGCAAACCAGCTCTCCATGTCGCTCGCCGCGAGTTCGCCGTCGGCCGGCGCGAAGCCCTCGAGCGTCAGCCGCGCCGTCGGAAAGGCCTCTGCGTCGGCATGGCGCTCGACGAGGGCGGAGAGCAGGCCCGCCACCTCGCGGCGGGCGAGCAGGATGGCAATGCCGAGTTCGGCCATCTGCGCCTCCAGCCCGTCGAGCCAGACCGGGTCGCTCCGCCCTTCGGCCAGGAGCCTGTTGCGCCCGCGCATCGCCCGCTCGTAGTCGAGGGCGCGCTTGCCGTGGGCGGGGTCGATCGAGAGCACCAGCCGGTCGAGGAAGCGGCGCCGGTCGCCGGCGGGCCCGGTGAAGAGCCCGTCCATGGCCGGCGTCAGCCAAAGGATCCGCAGGTGATCGAGGAGCGTGTCGACCGATTTCGCCGTCGCGCCGTTGATGCGCACCTTGCGCCCGGTCTCGTCGGTGGGATCGTAGCCGGTGCCGATATCGACCTCTCCCTCCATGCCGTCGACGGTCGCGAAGACCGAGAAGCCCTCGCCGTTCGCCGCCATTGGCATGTCGGAATAGGCGGCACGCCTCAGCCCCCGGCCAGGGGTCAGGAGCGAGACCGCCTCCATCAGATTGGTCTTGCCGGCGCCGTTGTCGCCGGTCAGGACGACATGGCGTCCGTCGAAGGAGATCGAGGCGGCGGCGTAATTGCGGAAATTCGTGAGCTTCAGCCGTTCGACATGCATGATCGCATCATCCGTTCACGCATGCGGTCGGGCGCGGCGTCTCGTCGGCGCCCGCGTCACACGCGCATCGGCATCAGCACGTAGAGCGCGTCGTCGCCGGCCGTATCGCGCACCAGCGTCGGCGAGCCCGGGTCGGCGAGCATGAAGATGGCGTCCGAGCCGGAGAGCTGGTTGGTGATGTCGAGGAGATATTTCGCGTTGAAGCCGATCTCGAGCGGGTCGCTGTCGTAGCCGACGGCGAGTTCCTCGGTGGCGCTGCCCGAATCCGGGTTGTTGACGGTCAGCGTCATCTGACCGGCGCCGAGCGCGAGCTTCACCGCGCGGCCGCGCTCCGAGGAGATGGTCGACACGCGGTCGACGGCCTGGGTGAAGGACTGGCAGTCGACGACCAGCTCCTTGTCGTTGCCGGTCGGGATCACGCGCTGGTAGTCCGGGAAGGTGCCGTCGATCAGCTTCGAGGTCATGATGACGCTGCCGATCGTGAAGCGGATCTTGGCGTCGGACACTTCGATGGTCACGGCGAGATCGGGATCGTCGACGAGCTTCTGCAGTTCGCCCACGGTCTTGCGCGGGATGATGATGCCCGGCATGCCTTCCGAGCCGGAAGGCGCGGTGATGTCGGCGCGCGCGAGCCGGTGGCCGTCGGTCGCCACCGCGCGCAGCTTCAATTCGCCGCCGGCCTCGATCGTGTGCATGAAGATGCCGTTGAGATAGTAGCGTGTCTCCTCGGTGGAGATCGCGAACTGCGTTCGATCGATCAGCATCTTCAGGTCCTTGGCGGCGACCCGGAAGGTGTGGCTGAACGAGCCGGCGGTCAGGTCCGGAAAATCAGCCTGCGGCAGGCACTGCAGCGAGAACTTGGAGCGGCCGGAGGCGACCGTCAGCGTGGCGCCGTCCGGATTGGTGGCGAGCAGCACTTCCGAGCCGTCGGCGAGCTTGCGGACGATGTCGTATAGGAGATGCGCCGGCACGGTCGTCGCGCCGGACTGCTCGACCATCGCCGCCGTCGCCTCGGTGATCTCGAGGTCGAGGTCGGTCGCCTTCATGTCGAGCGTCGCGCCTTCAGCCTTCAGGAGCACGTTGGACAGGATCGGGATCGTGTTCCGGCGTTCCACGACGCGGTGGACGTGGTTCAGCGACTTCAGGAGATTGGAACGCTCGAGAGTGACACGCATGGTCCTGGATACCGTTCTGGCTGGTGTCCGGCTCCGCCGCGGCTCCGGACATCTGAAATGGTCTCTGCGGGATTGTCCCGGAAGGCCGTCATCCGGCATGGAGCCGGAGGGACGGAACGGCAAAATTGCAGAATTTGGGACGACTATGCAAGGGAAACCGGCCACGCCCGCGCGGGCATGACCGGTTTTATGGGGAAATCGGAGGCGAGGCGGGCGGCGTGCGACAGCCCTTCGCCTATTCCATGATCAGCCGCTTCAGGAGCTCGATCTCGTGGCCGAGCTTGGTGTCGCTCGCGATCAGCTCTTCGATCTTGCGTACGGCGTGCAGCACGGTGGTGTGGTCGCGACCGCCGAAGCGCCGGCCGATCTCCGGGAAGGAGCGCGGGGTCATCGTCTTGGCGAGATACATGGCGATCTGGCGCGGCTTGACGATCACCCGGGTGCGCCGGTTGGAGACGAGCTCTTGGCGCGAGACATTGTAGTGGCGCGAGACCACGCGCTGGATGTCCTCGATGCGGACCCGCTTCGGCTCGCCGGCGCCGACCAGATGGCCGAGAAGTTCGTCGACGCGCTCGATCGTCAGCACCGGCTCGAAGGAGCGGCGGAAGAGGAGCTGGTTGAAGGCGCCCTCGAGTTCACGGCCGCTCGAGGTCACGGTGCGCGCGACATGGGCGAGGATCTCCTCATCGATGGTCAGCGTCGGATCGTCCACCTGAGCGGCGGCCAGACGCCGGCGCACCATCTCGAGCCGCATGTCGTAGTCGGGCGCCTCGATCTCGATGGCGACGCCGCCCTGGAGGCGTGAGCGCACCCGCGGGTCGAGCGATTCCAGCTCCCACGGCGCCCGGTCGGCGGCGACGACGACCTGGCGAGCGGAATCGAGCAGCATGTTCAGGAGATGGCAGAACTCATGCTGGATCGACTTGCCCTGCAGGAACTGCATGTCGTCGATGATGAGGAGGTCGATGTTCCTGAGTGATTCCTTGAACGACAGGGCGTCGTTGTCGCGGATCGCCGTGGCGAAACGCCACATGAAGTATTCTGCGGTCAGATAGACGACGCGCGGGTTGCGCGCGTGCCGGCTCGCTGCCGCGGCGATCGCCTGCAGGAGATGGGTCTTGCCGAGGCCCACATGCGAATGGACGAACAGCGGATTGAAGCGCACCGCGCCGGTGCCGGCCTCGGCGATCGTCTTGGCCGCAGCAAGCGCCACGCGGTTGGACGCGCCCTCGACGAAGCTCTCGAACGTGTAGCGCGCGTCGAGCGGCGAGCCGATCACCGGATTGGCGGGCGCTGCCGCCCGGTGCGGGGCGGAAATATGGGTTCCGACGCCGCGCACGGCGGGCGTCGTGTCCTTGCGCGCGGGAGTGGCGGGCGCGGCTGCCTCGCCGGCTTCGAGCGCCGCCTCGTTCCCCGGCCGCGCCGGCCGCGTCGCGGTGCGCACCACGATCTCCACCTTGAGGATGTCGGCATCCTCTTCCTGAAAGAGCGCCGTGATCTGGTCGAGATACTTGTTGTTGATCCACGACTTCAGGAACGTCGTCGGCACCGAGAGCCGCACCACGCTCTTCGACATCGAGTGCAGCTTGAGCCGGCCGAACCAGCTCGTGAACACTTCCTGTCCGACCTGCGCCCTCAGGCGTGCCCGTACCCGCTCGAACACCGCTTGCTGTTTGGTCATGTCCGCCCCTTTGCCAAGCGGCTCGCCGCCTGCACTCGCGGGCACCACAACCGACTCGGCCCCCACAGCCCACCCGGTCGTCTTGTTCTGTGCCCTCGCATTCAGTTGCATCGCCGCCTACCCCTGTTGTTGGAAGCGAATGGGCAAAGCCCACCCGTCGCCCGAAACCGCACGGTCCCGGGCCAGATTGTTGATGTCGTCAAATGCGGAACAACGAAGTCCGCCCTTGCCGTTCGAAGTGCCGGCTTGCTGCCGGTTCTTCTCCGCCCGTGACGGGCTTGTCTGCGCCTCCCGCTCGCACCCCTCAGTCCGGGCCGGCTCCTTGACGGTCCGGCCCACTCCCCATACAAACCGGAGGACGTTGCCTCCGGGCACAAGAATCCCGCACGCAGAAACGACTGCGTTGCAACCTCAATGGTTTACGGGTTCGCGCGGCCACACAGCCGCACACGAAAGACTGAACAGGATCAGCCGTAACCGGCCCTCGTTTTGATCCCTGTGGAGCGTCCGCCCCGGTGCCTTCCGATGGCCGTATCTAGGCAAGATGGGCCGGGCAGATCAAGCAACAAATTTACGGATTTTTAAGAGTTGGCGCTTGACTCGGGAGGCCAAATTGGGCTNGCGGAGCCGGGCAAAAAGGGCAGACGTTTGGATTCATTGCCTTTTCAAACAGACGGCAAAAAATCGCCTTATCGTTAACAAAATTTCAGAAAATTGAATCGGACTTGCGCTCGCCCGGCCGATTTCCCAGCCAGGGGTGGCTCAAAATCCGGACCTCCCATAACCTATTGAAATCATTGGAAAATGCTTGCGTTGTGACAAATGGCTGACGAATTTTTATCGTCATTTTTTGCAGTCGTGTGGCAAGCCGTTGACAATCCAACGCAAAAAAGCCCGGACGTGGCCGGGCCTTCGAAAATGCGGAAAAAATAGAGATCGTCAGGCGCTGAGCGCCTTCACCCTCTGCGCGAGACGGGAGATTTTCCGCGACGCGGTGTTGGCGTGGTAGACGCCCTTGCTCGCGGCGCGCATCAGCTCCGGCTGGGCAGCCTTTAGCGCTTCAGCGGCGGCGGACTTGTCACCGGCCGAGAGGGCTTCCTCGACCTTGCGCAGGAAGGTGCGCACGCGCGAACGGCGAGCCTTGTTGATTTCCGTGCGGCGGGCGAGCTTGCGGGTCGCCTTCTTCGCCGAAGTGGTATTGGCCATGATGCCTCTCGTTCCGGTCACGAGCCTTCCGGTCGCCGCGATCGCCCCACGGCGATATCAGATACTGACCTGAAGGCAGAATTGATGATGCCGGCCACCGGGCCGGCAATCGATGGCGGGCGTATACCGGCAAATGCCCTTGCCGTCAACGCGAAAATGCCGGTTCCGGCGAACGCGCGCCGAGGTTCAGCGGTGCTTGAAGGCGGGCTTCCGCTTCTCGATGAAGGCGGACATGCCTTCCTTCTGGTCCTCGGTGGCGAAGAGCGAGTGAAACAGCCGCCGTTCGAAGCGCAAACCCTCGGCCAGCGTCAGCTCGTCGGCGCGGTTGATCGCCTCCTTCACCATCATCGTCGCCGGCATCGAGAAGCCGGCGATCTTCTCGGCGGCCTTCATCGCCGTGTCGATGAGTTCGGTCGCCGGGACGACGCGGGCGACGAGGCCCGAGCGCTCGGCCTCCTCGGCGTCCATCATCCGCCCGGTCAGGCAGAGATCCATCGCCTTGGCCTTGCCGACGGCGCGGGTGAGGCGCTGTGTGCCGCCCATGCCGGGAATGACGCCGAGCGTGATTTCGGGTTGGCCGAACTTCGCCGTGTCGGCGGCNATGATGAAGTCGCACATCATCGCGAGTTCGCAGCCCCCNCCCAGCGCGTAGCCGGCGACGGCGGCGATGATCGGCTTGCGGAAGTNCGACATCGCGCCCCAGCGCTCGAAGAAGTCGCCGAGATAGGCGCCNACGAAATCGAGCGGCTGCATCTCCTTGATGTCGGCGCCGGCCGCAAAGGCCTTCTCCGATCCGGTGATGACGACGGCGCCGATCTTGTCGTCGCCGGCGATCTTCTCGAGTTCTTCGCGCAGCTCCTCGAGCAGCACGGAATTGAGTGCGTTCAGCGCCTCCGGCCGGTTCAGGGTCAGGAGCGCGACGCGGCCGCGGATTTCCGTCTTCACCGTCTTCGAAGTCATAGGTGTGTTTCCCTTCTCTTCCGCGGCATGCGATCTCAATCCTGCTGGCAGCTCGCGCAATAGAATGTCGACCGGCCGCCCTGTACGATGCGGCGGACCGTATCGCCACAGCGTGGGCTCGTGCAAGCCTCGCCCTCCCGATCGTAGACCGAAAAGCGGTGCTGGAAATAGCCGAGCGAGCCGTCGGTCCGGATATGGTCGCGCAGCGACGATCCGCCGGCCTCGATCGCCTCGGCGATGACGTCGCGGATATCCCCGACAAGGCGCGCGAGCGCGGGGGCCGGAGCCCCATCCTGCATCACCAGCCGCCCCGCGGGCTTTTCCGGCGAGAGGCGGCTGCGCCACATCGCCTCGCAGACATAGATGTTGCCGAGACCGGCAATGATCCTCTGGTCGAGAAGGGCGGCCTTGAGGGGCGCCGTCTTTCCCCTGAAACGGGCAGCGAGATAATCAGGCGAGAGCGCGTTGCCCGTCGGCTCGACGCCGATCCCGGCAAAATAGGGATGCGCGTCCATCGCCTCTCGGCGCAGGAGCTCCATGTAGCCGAAGCGGCGCGGATCGTTGTAGGTGACCCGCACGCGCCCCTTCGGCCCGTCGAGGTGGAAGACGACATGGTCGTGCGCGAGCGCCTTGCCGCGCGGGATGTGGAAGACACCGGGCGTCTCCTCCCCACCATCGAGTTCGATGCGGAACGAGCCGGACATGCCGAGATGGCTGACGAGGGTTTCGCCGGTGTCGAGGTCGGCAAGGAGATATTTCGCCCGCCGGCCGAGGGCGGCGATGCGCGCGCCCTCGAGCCGCTCGACGAAGCGTTCGGGGAAGGGGAAGCGCAGATCCGCACGGCGCTGCTCGACGCGGGCGATCACCGCTCCCTCCATGACGGGGGCGAGGCCGCGGCGGACGGTTTCGACTTCGGGCAGCTCGGGCACGGACGCTCCTTCCGCGCGCGGTTGGCATCGCCGCGCGCCTGGCATAAGAAGGCGGCGCGCACTTGTCGCAGCCGGCCCTCGGGCCGCTAGATAGCGCGTGCCGGCGCATTCCGCTATGGTCTGCGCCGAACAGTTGAAGTTTCGGACGGGCAAGGCCCGCCGATCGCGTAACGGGACCTGAGCCATGTCGGAAAGCCGCACCACCCTCGACGGCGGGATGCAGACCTCCTACGGCTTCCGCACCGTCTCCGAAGGCGAGAAGCAGGGCCTCGTCAACGAGGTCTTTCACAAGGTCGCCAAGCGCTACGACATCATGAACGACGTGATGTCGGCAGGCATGCACCGGGTCTGGAAGGATGCGATGGTGGCGAGCCTCAACCCGCCGCGCAACGAAGGCTGGCGTTTCCTCGACGTTGCCGGCGGCACCGGCGACATCGCCTTCCGGATCGTAGAGGCCTCCGGGCGAAAGGTCAGCGGCACCGTGCTCGACATCAACGGTTCGATGCTCGGCGTCGGCCGCGAGCGGGCGGAGAAGCGGGGGCTTGCCGAGAATCTCGAATTCGTCGAGGCGAATGCGGAGGAATTGCCCTTCGCCGATGCGAGCTTTGACGCCTACACGATCGCCTTCGGCATCCGTAACGTGCCGGACATCGACAAGGCCTTGCGCGAGGCCTTCCGGGTCCTGCGGCGCGGCGGGCGGTTCTTGTGCCTCGAGTTCTCCGAGGTCGAAATGCCGGTCCTCGACCGCGTCTACGACGCCTGGTCCTTTTACGGTATTCCTCGCCTCGGCCAGGCGATCGCCGGCGATGGCGAGCCTTACCGCTATCTCGTGGAATCGATCCGCAAGTTCCCGCGGCAGGCCGATTTCGCTGCCATGATCGGCCGCGCCGGCTTCTCGCGCGTCAAGTGGACCAATTATACCGGCGGCGTCGCGGCGCTGCATTCGGCCTGGAAAATCTGATCCGATGGCGCGACCGGGCACCTATCTGCGCCTGATGCGCGCGGGCTACATCCTGGTGCGCGAGGGGGTCGTCTCCTCGCTGCCGGCCGACGAATTGCCGGAGGGGCCGCGCCTCGCCCACCGCTTCGCCGGCCTCTTCGCCAAGTCGCGCGCAAGGGGGCGCGAACGCTCAGACCGGCTCGCGCGCGCCGTCGAGCGGCTCGGGCCCTCCTGGGTCAAGCTCGGCCAGTTCCTCGCCACCCGCCCCGACGTGGTTGGCGCCGACATCGCCGCCGATCTTGCACGCCTCCAGGACCGCATGGCGACGTTCCCGAAGGCGGAGGCCGAGGCCGCCGTCGAGGCCTCGCTCGGGCGTCCGGTCTCCGACCTCTTTCTGAGCTTCGGCGAGCCGATCGCCGCCGCGTCGATCGCGCAGGTCCATCCGGCCGAGGTGATGACGCCGCAGGGTCCGAAGAAGGTCGCCGTCAAGGTGATCCGCCCCGGCGTGCGCCAGCGCTTCCACCGCGACCTCGAGGCGTTCTATCTCGTCGCCGAGCTGCAGGAGCGCTTCATTCCGTCCTCCCGCCGGCTGAGGCCGGTCGACGTCACCCGCACGCTCGAGCAGACCACGCGCGTCGAGATGGACCTCAGGCTCGAGGCCGCCGCCCTCTCGGAGATGGCCGAGAACACGAAGGACGATCCGGGTTTCCGCGTGCCGGCGGTCGACTGGGAGCGCACCGGCCGCGACGTCGTCACCATGGAATGGATCGACGGCATCAAGATGGGCGACATCGCCGCGCTCAGGGCCGCGGGCCACGATCTCGACCGTCTCGCCGAGACGCTGATCCAGTCCTTCCTGCGCCACACACTGCGCGACGGCTTCTTCCATGCCGACATGCACCAGGGCAATCTCTTCGTCGATCCCCGCGGCGACATCGTCGCGGTCGACATGGGCATCGTCAGCCGCCTCGGCGCCAAGGAGCGTCGATTCCTCGCCGAGATTCTCTACGGCTTCATCACCCGCGACTACCGTCGCGTCGCCGAGGTGCATTTCGAGGCGGGCTACGTGCCGGCACGCCACGATCCGGCGAGCTTCGCCCAGGCGATCCGCGCCATCGGCGAGCCGATCCACGGCCAGTCGGCCGAGACGATCTCGATGGCGCGGCTCCTCACCCTGCTCTTCGAGGTGACAGAGCTCTTCGACATGGAGACGCGCACCGAGCTCGTCATGCTGCAGAAGACCATGGTGGTGGTCGAGGGCGTGGCGCGCACGCTGAACCCCAACTTCAACATGTGGAAGGCCTCCGAGCCGGTGGTCGGCGCCTGGATTCGACAGAATCTCGGCCCCGCCCGCATCGTCGGCGACGTGAAGAACGGACTGTCCGCCGCCTTCCGCCTCGCCGAGCAACTGCCCGAGCTCGCCATGCGCTCGGAAAAGCTTGCCGCCGAGATGGAGGTCATGGCCGAGAACGGCCTGAGGTTCGACGCGGCGACCGCCGAGGCCATCGGCCGCGCCGAGGCCCGTCATTCCCGCTCCGGCCGCATCGCGCTCTGGATCATCGCGCTCGCCGCGGTGGCGCTCGTCTGGCGCCTGTGGTGAGCCGCGGTGTTGACCGGCGCGGCATTGCCGCATAACGATCGACCGAAAGTCCGTCGCTGAACGGTTTCAGGGAGTTGTCGCGATGAGCCTCGCCGGAAAGCGCATCCTCCTCGTCATCTCCGGCGGGATCGCTGCCTACAAGTCGCTCGACCTGATCCGGCGCCTGCGCGAGCGCGGAGCGCATGTGCGTGCGGTGATGACGAAGGCGGCCGGCGAGTTCGTCACGCCGCTCGCCGTCGGCGCGCTCACTGCCGACAAGGTCTTCTCCGATCTCTTCTCGCGCGAGGACGAGCACGATGTCGGCCATATCCGGCTCGCGCGCGGCTGCGACCTCGTCGTCGTCGCGCCGGCGACCGCCGACCTGATGGCCAAGATGGCGCACGGCCATGCCGACGATCTCGCCTCGGCGATCCTGCTCGCGACCAACCGGCCCGTCCTCGTCGCTCCGGCGATGAACCCCGCCATGTGGGGGCATCCGGCGACGCGGCGCAACTTGGCGACGCTCGAAGCCGACGGCATCCGCTTCGTCGGGCCTGAGACGGGAGAGATGGCCGAAAGCGGCGAGGCCGGCACCGGCCGCATGGCCGAGCCGCTTGCGATCGTAGCGGTTGTCGAAATCCTGCTCGACGACAGCCCGAAGCCGCTGGCGGGGCGCAGGGCGATCGTCACCTCCGGGCCCACGCATGAGCCGATCGACCCCGTGCGCTACATCGCCAACCGCTCCTCCGGCCGCCAGGGCCACGCCATCGCTGCCGCGCTCGCCCGCCTCGGCGCCGAGGTCACGCTCGTATCCGGGCCGGTGTCGATCCCCGATCCGGCGGGCCTGCGCGTGATTCATGTCGAGCGCGCCGAGGAGATGCGCGACGCCGTGCTCTCCCACCTTCCGGCCGACATCGCTGTCATGGTCGCCGCCGTCGCCGACTGGCGCGTGGCGAGTGCGGCCGAGAACAAGATCAAGAAGAAGGAAGGCGAAGGCGCGCCGACCCTGGCGCTGACGGAAAATCCCGACATTCTGAAGACCGTCGGCCACCACCCGCAGCGTCCGGCCCTTGTCGTCGGCTTCGCCGCGGAGACGGCGGACGTGATTGCCAACGCCCAGGCCAAGCTCGCGCGCAAGGGGGCCGACTTCATCGTCGCCAACGACGTCTCCCCGGAAACCGGCATCATGGGCGGCAGCCGCAACCGCGTGCGCATCGTCTCGAAAGACGGCATCGAGGACTGGCCCGATCTCGACAAGGATGAAGTCGCCATTCGGCTCGCGGAACGGATCGCCTCACGCTTCACCGGCGAAGGCGGGGCGTCGGATACCCGCGGCGGCGCTGCCTAGAGCGCCGGCGCGTATCCTGAAAATCTGCGCCTCAGGCGTTCGCCGCGAGCGCCATGACCGGGCTCTGCAGCGGGTTGAAGCGCTGCGAGGACATGCCGGTGGCGGTCAGCCGGACGATGCTGCCGGCCGGAATTTCGTGCCACTTTGCGTCCGCGTCCTGGAACGGCTCGGAGACGAGGCAATGGCCCTCGCCGCCTCTGGTCGGCGCCGAGTAGAGCGTCGGCGCGTGGGCGTCGGTGGCGTAGCGGATCGCGTAGAGCGCGTCGCCGTCGGAAAAGGCGGAGGTGAAACGCACCAGTTCGCGCACGCCGGCGCGTGCGGCGAGTTCGAGCGTGTATCGGATCGCTTCGGCGAAGGCGGCGCCCGGGTCCTCGTCGAGACCGAACTGGATGGCGAGCAGGAACAGGAGCTCGGAATCGGTCGAGCCCTGCCGCGCCTGGAAGAGTTCGTCGGAAAGCGCATTCTCCATCTGCCGGCGGATGCGGTCGAAGCCGGCGACCTGACCGTTATGCATGAACGACCAGCGCCCGCAGACGAAGGGATGGCAATTGTCGCGGCTGGTGGCGCCGCCGGTCGAGGCGCGCACGTGGGCGAGGAACAGGCGGGAGCGGATCTGCCGCGCGAGCGACTTGAGATTGCAGTCGGACCAGGCCGGCAGGATGTCGCGGTAAAGGCCCGGCTCGGAATGGTCGCCGTACCAGGCGATGCCGAAGCCGTCGCCGTTGGTCGCGGTCTTGGCCTGCGTGGCGGAAAGCGATTGCTCGATCAGCGAGTGTCCGGGGGCGGAAACGATTTGCTCAAGGGGGATCGGCATCCCGCGATAGGCGGCCCAGCGGCACATGCGGCGTCACTTGCTCCGGTTCCTGCATCCTGAGATGCAATGCGTCGATGATAGCGCCCGCCGTTTTCCCAAAGGTAAATGGCGGGCGNGGGGCGCGGCACGGTTCGCGGCCAAGCGTGGTCCGTGAGCCGCGTGCCGGTGCCGGAATTGCCCCTCCCTCGGAGCCGGTCGCCAAGGCNGTAACGCGAAAGCGTCTGCTGGCCGGCTCCGGCACCGATCATCGCAGATCATGCCTGAGTCGATGTCGGAAAATCTCCCCAAAGTTCCTTTCAAGAAGGAAGCTAATGGGATAATTTCTCGCCATGCATCGCATTGACGAGACAGATATCCGCATTTTGTCGCAATTGCAGTCGGATGGCTCGATCTCGATCGAGCTTCTTGCCGAACGGGTGCACCTGTCGCGCAATGCCTGCTGGCGGCGCATGCGGATGCTGGAGGAGGCGGGCATGATCCGCGGCCACGTCGCCCTGCTTGACGCCGAACGGGCCGGATGTGGCCTGTCGGTCTTCGTGTTCGTGCGCACCGCGAACCACGACCCCGACTGGCTGGAAAAGTTCCGCGCAGCCGTCACCGGCTTTCCCGAGATCGTCGGCGTCTACCGCACTTCGGGCGATCTCGACTATGTGCTGAAGGCGCGGGTCGCCGACGTGAAGGCCTATGACCGGCTCTACCAGCGGCTCATTGCAAAGGTGCCGCTCGCTGACGTCTCCGCCTCCTTCGTCATGGAGGAGATCAAGGAGACGACGGAGATCCCGCTCGGCGAGGCGCTGTCACGCCGGGTCTGACGACCTAGGCCGTCGGCAGCCGTCCGGCGACGATCCCGTCCTTCCCGTCGTCCCGGGCGGCCTTCACCGTGCGGATCGCTTGATCGATCGCCGCGGCGCGACCTTCGATGTCGTCGAGGCCAAGATTGTCGCGCGCGGCCTCGCGCACGAGTTCACGCTTCATCTCGGTCAGGCGCGCGAGCTTGTCGGCGCGGGTGAAGAAGCTGTTCTCGGCGATCGCCTCCGGCGTAAGCGCCTTTTCGGTCATGAGGTCGGGCTTGTCGGGCATCGGTTTCTCCTTTCGCCGGGAATAACCTGCCCGCCGTGTGAGGGTTCCCGTCCGACGTGATGCCGAACGGAAGACCTGAACCGGTGAACAATGCGTTCTTGCCGTTGCCCTTATATGCGACAGTACGCAACGCTACATTTCGGGTAACTTCAACGATCCGGCCGGGATACCGGCCAAGGAGACCGCCATGTCCATTCGTCCCGTACGGCAGGAATCGACCGCCATCCCGCATCTCGAAGGGGCGGGCGTGCATCTGCGCCGCGCCTTCGGCTTCGACGATCCGTCGCTGACAGACCCGTTCCTGCTCTTCGATGATTTCCGCAACGAGCGGCCGGAAAACTACGTCAAGGGCTTCCCCTGGCATCCGCATCGCGGCATCGAGACGATCACCTATGTGCTCGCTGGCACCGTCGAGCACGGCGATTCGCTCGGCAATCGCGGCACGCTCGGTGCCGGCGACGTCCAGTGGATGACGGCCGGACGCGGCATCATGCACCAGGAAATGCCGAAGGGCGACGCCAACGGGCGCATGCACGGTTTCCAGCTCTGGGCCAATCTTCCTTCCTCGCTGAAGATGACGGCGCCGCGCTACCAGGACGTCAAGTCGGACGACATCCCCGTGGTCGTCGATGACGACGGCACCGTGGCCCGCGTCATCATCGGCGAGTTCTGGGGCAAGCGCGGCCCGGTCGATGGCATCGCCGCAGACCCGAGCTACGTCGATATCTCGGTGCCGCCGAACACGCGCAAGACCTTCAAGGTCGATGCCTACCGCAAGGCCTTCGCCTATATCTTCGCCGGCTCCGGCACCTTCCGCGACGCCTCGAAGCCCTTCGGCGTGCTCGTCGAGAAGGAGGTGGCCGGCGAGGAGGTCCAGATCCGCGACATGTCAGGCGACCGCACCCTCGTCGTCTTCGACACCGGCGACGAGGTGACGGTGACCTCCGGCGACGAGGGCATCCGCTTCCTGCTCGTCTCCGGCAAGCCGATCCAGGAGCCGGTGGCCTGGCACGGTCCGATCGTCATGAACACGCGTGAGGAACTGATCCAGGCCGTCACCGAATTGCGGAACGGCACCTTCATCAAGGCCGACCACTAAGGTCAGCCTGGAACCCTCGGTCTTGAGGCCGCGTGGTGCTGCAGGGCCACGCGGCCTTTTTTCGCCAAAGCGCCATCTTGGCGGCCCCGCTCCGGAGCGGAGCGGGTCGGCGGGCGCGTCCCGGTATCATCCATCGCGCATCGCTGACAGAAAAAGGCCGGCGGATCGCTCCGCCGGCCTTCCTGTTTCGATCTCTCCGCGCCGTCAGGCCGGAAGCTGCGCCTTGCGCAGGTAGGGGAGCACGGTTTCGAACGTGCCGAACTTTGCCTTGGCGTCGGCGTCGGAAACGGTGGCCGGAATGATCACGTCCTCACCGACA
>Ga0065721_10049203_pt1 | contig 41896 bp, 47 predicted proteins | sample Mesricmetagenome_FD_59108 | JGI IMG/M metagenome (GOLD analysis project Ga0065721, IMG submission 59108) | Mesophilic microbial community from rice straw/compost enrichment Sample: eDNA_1 v2 (version 2) | ecosystem: Engineered > Solid waste > Grass > Composting > Bioreactor | place: USA: Davis... | reverse complement strand
TCCAACTGCTTGTCAATACTTTTGTCGCATTATTACGCAAAAAAAAAGCGGGCTATCTTTTCGATAACCTGCTCTTTTCCGTAATTATTTGGCTTTTGCCTTATCTTAATGACATTGTCTTACTGGACGGCTTTCTTGCATGACAATGGATGAGCTGGTTGGTTATCAGAGACTACTCGAAAGGAGTTGTCGATACTTTAATCGAGGCGGTCGGACAGCCGGAGCAGGCATCGTCGAGATCGTCGGCTAGCGCATCCGGCACTTTAACAATGCCTCGGTTGCCGTCCCCCGGCAATATATTCTCCGCCAGACCGTCATCGTCGTAGTCGAAAATATCAGGTGCCACGGCACCGCATGCGCCGCAGGCAATGCAGGTGTCCTTATCCACGAACGTAAAATTCGCCATAACGCATCCTCCCTCTCTGTTTGTGACGGCCGTCACTTCGACTGCCGAGGTTATTCGATACACTGAGAATGACTCTCAATGGAAAACCTCAATTGAAGGTGATGACGACAATGAACGACGATTATTGCAGCGAACATAACGCCCGCAAATGCGATTGTATTGGGCAGGTGCCGCTTTTCCATAACGCTACGGCATCCGAAGTCAATATGCTGTCGGAAGCTATCCATTCAGCGAAGCTGCCCAAAGGCGCGTTCGTTTTTCGCGAAGGCGAACCATCGGAAGCACTCTATATCCTCAGCCGCGGCGTGGTGAGGATCGCCAAGACGACCGAAGGCGGCCGAGAGCAAGTGCTGCGCTTCCTGTATCCCGGGGATTTCTTCGGACATTACGCGGCACTTCAGAACCGGCAACACTACGCCAGCGCGGAAACCGTAAGTAACGCGGTCGTGTGCTCTCTGCGAAAGGCTGATTTCCACCGCATACTCGAACGGAATCCTGCGCTTACGTATCGGTTTCTGCTTGCCGTCGCCGAGCGACTGCATCAAGCCGACGAATGGATGGGCTCCATCGCCCCTATGGAGATCGAGCAGCGGCTTGCCCGTATTTTGCACGATTTCTACGTCAGACGCGTATCCGGCGACGATCTCGTGCGACTGCCGATGGCGAAGAAAGATCTGGCATCGCTGCTCGGTACGACGCCGGAAACGCTTAGTCGCAAGCTCTCGCTGTTTCGGCAGAAAGGATTAATCAGCACGAATGGACCAGGGGCCATACGTATCCTCGATCCACAACGTCTGTTCCGCTTAGCCGGGGCCGAATGACGCAGCACTTCCCACTCTCCGTCTATATGATCACGCACATCAGACGATAATGTCCGGGTTCTAGCTCTTCAAAGGTCGTGTTCAGTCCAAGCGATTTAAGCCCTTGTGCGAGCGGTTCCGCCCGAATCGGCAAATGGATCTGTATGACCGTGCCTGGCGCCGCCTCTTGCACGAATCTAAGGATCTCCGCCTTCGGGTGCTCGCCCCGCCGTATATTCTCCCTTACGTCGACGGTCGCGACCCGGCCTTGATATTGAATGTTCAGCATCTACTGCCACCTCCGCTTTACCAAGTTTGTCTGTCTACCGTCATAGTAGCAGAGCTTCTCGTTAGCTTCCTTGACGGGAATCAAGTTTTTGCGGAGAGCGAGGCCCAAACACGAGTCAGCGTTCCTTCGCTTGCAATACAATCTCATGAGCCGTTTTCGTTAAATGATCGGCTATCGTCGTTTTTAGAATTTCTCGGGTTAATCCCAGACGGTCTTCATATCCTCTGCATTTGTATTGATAATAATGGATCGCATCGTACATTTCTTCGGATATGATTCTAATATTCCGCTTAACAAGCTCTTTGCGATTACGGTGCTGTTCATTGCGTAAGTGATCGAGGATCAGCTGCATGAATTTCGTCATTAACTCGTGCAACGTTATTCTGGAAGCTCCGACTTGCTCTATACTACGCTGAACCATTGTCATCATATGAGGATAAAGAACAGAGTCACGAATGAGCTTCATCTCCTCCATGGTTGCTCTGCCCGTTGGTTTATCGTCTCTTTTGTCATATTGCTCCTGGTGCTCTGTCAACAGCATTTTCCCCTTCCAGCGTTCATTGCCATCTAGCTTACTCATCGATAGTGCCCCCCGATTTGTCCGGCTCTCTCACGCGCTACACCGGCATTTAACAGTGAGGAAGCACGCAAGATCGCGCCGCTTCCGAAACGGTCTTTAATGGAATCAGAAGCCTTCTCAAGATCGAACGCCGCAGCTCGATCATCGAATAAGGTCATTTGCGAGACGCTATCGTCAGATAGCTGATTGAGGGCGATATAGATATGGCTTACCGGCATCCCATGCCAATGCTCCGTAAAGATGGTCAACGCAGCAGCGGCTACTTCATGAGTTAATGAGGTGGAATGTGGCAACGTGACTTGACGGCCAAAATGGGCTCTACGAACGCCGTCCGTCTCTCCCATGCCAAGTGAAACACAGCGTCCCTGACATCCTATACGTCGTGCCCGTCGGCATACTTCAATGACAAGCTCAAGTAGAACGACCTCGATATCCTCTTTCTTACGATACAGACTAGCCCTTAATGTTTTGCCATGGCTGACGGAACGTAAAGTGCCGCGAATAGACGGTATAACAGGACTCGGATCTAAGCCTCGCGCGGTTTGCCAATAATATTCAGCTTGAATATCGCTTTGCTTACCCATGCGTATTCTCATCAACCGCTTAAAGTCGTTCAGCTCAAGACGCGCGATATCGCCGATCGTCTTCAGGCCCATCCGCATAAAATGACTCGTCATCCTGGATGCGACCATGAACATCTGATTAACGGGCAGCGGCCACAAATCCTGCTCGATGTTCTCATAACCTAATCGGAATATGCCTTCCGTTGTCTTCTTAGCGAAGTTGTCAGTGGCCATTTTGGCGAGGATTTTACTCGGGCCGATACCTACACGTGACCATACCCCGGTGGATAATTTCACATGTTCTTGGATGTGACGAGCTAGCTCTTCAGCCGATTTGAAGTTCCTTAGAACCCCAGTGACATCCAGAAACTGCTCGTCGATGCTATAAGGCTCAACTTGATCGGTATAGGACTCGAAAATCTTGGTGATCAAGAGTGAAATGGAAATGTATCTTTGCATTCTTGGGCGGATTACGACGAGGTCCGGGCATTTAGCAATAGCCTCCCCGACTCTCTCGGCCGTAGTTACCCCTTTGCTCTTAGCCAGCGGGCACGCCGCGAGAATAATTCCGCTGCGACGCTCCGGATCACCGACGGCAATAGGCTTATTGTGATATTCAGGATGGGCAGCCTTCTCCACGCTTGCGTAGAAGGATTGACCATCGATAAGGAAAACGGTGCGTTCAGGTGTAGGTGTCATCATGTCACACATCCCAATCATAGGAACGTTTGTTCTCTTATCATAATACGAACAATTGTTCCCGTGCAAGGTGCAAAATATGCACAAAAAAAAGTTGCCACATGTGGCAACTTAGTTGATATGATTCAGCTAGAGGTTTAACTATGTTCTTGTCTATAACAAGGAGTGTTGGCTATGCCCATGAATCGCCGCGCTAGTGAGTATCTCAGAACCCTACAGCTCCACTATCCCAGAGATTATGAGCGGATACTGAACGAAGTTGAGCACGGGGACCTTGCACGCGCGAAGTTAACCCTGCGTTCGCTGGGGAGTATAGTGGACGAAGGTTATATCGAGTCTATTATCTCGGAGCTGCAGATCCAGGTTGCCTCTGCCCGTCTTTCCTATCAGGAAGCATTGCACGAGAATCCAGATGCACTCAAGATTTTGTTGCTCTCAGGTAACCGGTCCGAAGCCATCGAGCTATACCAGCAGCGAACCGGCGTCGATTGGCCCGAGGCGCTGGCAGCCATCAAAGATCTTGAACGAGAACTGGCCTCGGAGGATTCTAAAGAGACGAAACGACATCCTTGATCTTAAGATGCATCAGAATTAATGTAGTTAATTGCCCACATATGACCGTCCAAGTCCTCGAACGCCCAATGATACATGAATCCATAATCCTCAGGTTCTTCGTACGCTTTCCCGCCCAAGGAGACCGCGGTATTCACGATCTCATCCACTTTCTCCCGGCTCTCGAAGGTCAATGCGATCGTCATTTGAGCATAGTTGGCCGCATCGACGGTTTCCTTCTGCGTGAGCGACTTTAACATTTCTTTGGTGAGCAGCATGACCTGCAGGTTTCCGCCAATCAAGTAGGCCGCCGAATTCTCACTATCGGGGAATTGCGGGTTGGGCTTGAAGCCGAGTCCGGTAAAGAACGCCTTCGATTGTTCTAGGTGGTTTACAGGCAGATTTAAGCTGGTGAATGTGGACAGTAGTTCCATGGATAAGCACCTCATCGTCAAATTTATACCTTCGATTATTTAGACGAAAGTCGATTCGGATATTCATCGGTCCTCAGAGCATCCAGCATATACTCCAACACTTCTTTCTCGAACACGGCAAGCCGATCCAGCTCTGTTACGATTTTATGAAGCTGAAGGTGGCTGTCTTTCACTTGATCCCTTATCGCTATGTATTTAATCTGTGTATTCCTCATAAGCACGCAGGTGCGAACCATTTTACTATAAGCTTCATGTAGATATTGATAATCTTCTTCAGCGAGATAACCATTGTCCTTCAAATATTGGATCCTATCAACCATGCAGCTTTTATGCTCGAACAGCACATGCAAAGGCCTGAAGTCGTGCCAATAATGGGTTAAATTCGATTTAATGAATGGATAGACTTCCAAACCAAATACAAAATGGGTTAGATTGTTCTGAAACATGCTGAAGTTCCTGGCGGTATCTTTGGATTCCAAGTACTCCTCAATGGTCTGAATGACCAATTCGAGGTCGAATACGTAGGTTCCCTTAAACGGGCCGGAGTTCTTCTCTGTCTTCTGTATCAGAAAGATCTGACTTCTCCATATGTTATCGCCCCGGTCATCGCACTGATCATAGGCTTTCCTAAATTGTTCGAAGCTGATTTCAGAAGCTTCAAATTTATGATTTCCCCCCTTATACCCAATGATGTTGAAAATTTGTCTCTCCAGGTCGTAGCCGAAGATTAAATTCTCATGATCGAATTTGCTTATTTGGTAAGCCCATCTCTCCTTTACATAAAACTCATCCAGATGTAAAGCGACATAATGATTCTGGTCAATGCACGCGACGACGTATTTAATAATATCTCCGCAAGTACTTTCTATTAATTGTCGATCCGTGCTGAGGAACGTTAACCAGTTGTTATTGACATAATAATTAAAATCCTTGCGCGGACCCATATAGAAATCCAATGGCACGTCATAAGTCACGCTGTAGTCCTTTAACCCGCATAACTGAATGTAATTACTGTGGAACCAGGGCAAGTAATCCTCGTCTGTAGATAGAATCGACAAAGCAGTAGCGTGCGAAGAATAAGCATAAATACGCGGCGCCGCTAAAGGCAGTACCTTTTTACTTGTCATTGATCAACCGAACCCTCCAATCGATAGATTTTTTCTTATCCTTTATTCGACGTTTTTCCTTACTTTACCTCTTTTTCCTCATTTGCTTCGTTTGTTTCTTATTTTGGTCAAAAATAACCTCCACGACTTATTAGAATCGTGGAGGTTCGGGTGCATTTACAACAAGATTTCGTTCAATTGCCACGGTGAGAAAAATGAGGTTCGGATGTACCGCATGCTCCAAGTCGCGCTTCGTCTTCCTCCTTCAGAAGAAAACATATCGACGCTCCACGCAAGCGGGGTCACGAGGGAATCCGCCGCATCGGCCGCATCCTTCCTCCTAGGCGCTGCAGATCGAATCGCTGCGAGCGTGTCCATTTTCCGCATCACCTCATCCTGCTTAACGAGCTCCAAGCCTTCCGTCAACAGCCTCACCCATTCAGGATCCCGTTCGTTCATGGCATGGACCAAGCTTTCCGCCAGCAGCTCCGGCGCAGCGGCGTTTGTAAATGCCCGGGATTGTCCTGCGGCCTTGTGCACCATCATCTGATGAGCCACGTCTGGTATCGTAGACTTGTGCGTCGTGCTTTCCAGGAAATGAATACAAAAGTGGCCGGAGAAATCATTATCCGGAATTCCATCCCCTCCATGCGGCATTCCGTTCATGGAAGCAGCCACTCGCTCTTCTCCCAACTGTACGACGATCGCTCTACGCTTCCAGCTCCATTGCCCGCCGTAAATGAGCTTCATCACCTTCGAATCCTCGCGTGTCAACGGCTGCACATCCACATGATCGCGTCCCGCCCGTCGCTGCACCTTGAAGGATAGTCCTGTCTCTATGTCCTGTACGGTGAAGACGCAATACCGATAAAATATCCGATCGGCTTCCTTCCAACGAAGCAGACGTCCGTAATGACGCTCCTTCAGCGCTTCTCCTTCTTTAAGCAGATGCCCCGATACTTTCTCAGGAAGGTCAATCTGCTCCGCAGTATCCGCCTCCCACAAATCGCCGGAACGCGTCAATCGGAACGTGCGATGCCCCGCAGGCCCGACCAATCGGACGTACAGATCCGTTAACTCCGGAGAGAATTCAGTCTTTGTCCCCCGTTCGTCCCGAAGCAATCCATCGAGGTTAAGGCGGGGAATATCGTGTAAGCTTTCGAATGCGGCATCTGCGCTTGAACGAACGACGAGCATGACCGTTGTCGTCGACTGTTCGCTCGGCGCAGCAGCGGTGGCGTTCGGACCGATTAACATCGCGAGCAGTGTCGTTGCTGCAATCCACTTCGCCGTCAGCATGAAAAATGGTTTGTGCAATTGGTTTCCTCCGCCCATATTTCGGATGATGTCTGGGTATCGTAAATGCTTGAAGGAAGGTGTACGCATGCGAGGAATTTGGGCGCTTGGCCTTTCGATCTGGCTCAGCCAAGCCGCTGCTCCCGATGATATGACGATTGAGCATGAAGGACGTACCGTAATTCGTATAAACCGCGCTGATTATACGATGTCCGTATTTCCGCTCATCCATCCGACTAAGCTGCAACAACTGTTGGACTCCGTCGCTCGTCATACGGATCGTCCGCCCGTCAATGCTCACATCGGGGTAAGCGGCGCAATCGAAGCTGAGCGGCTCGGTGCTAAGCTCGATCGCCATAAGTTCGAGGAGCGCTGCTACGAATACTTTTATGGGACAGGCCCCGCTTCGCTTTCGACGCCGCAGACCGTTGTCTACCCGAGAGTCGATAGCGAGCTGCTGTCTTTGATCCGGGAAAAGCCGATTGGCAGCTATGCCACGTACTTCCACTCCAATAATAAGAACCGATCGAACAACATCGCTCTTGCAGCCCAAGCTATCAATAACACGGTCGTTTTTCCGAATGAAACGTTCTCGTTCAACAAGGTTGTCGGGGTACGCAACGAGCAGAAAGGCTACCGGCGTGCCAAAGTGATCGTTCGAGGCGAGCTGGCGGAGGATATCGGCGGCGGTATCTGCCAGGTGTCCTCCACGCTGTTCAACGCAGTCGATCGGGCGGGTCTTCATATCATGGAGCGTTATTCGCACAGCCGCCAAGTTCCTTATGTCCTGCCGGGCCGCGATGCGACGGTCAGCTGGAACGGACCTGATTTCGCGTTCCACAACCAATATAACCAGCCGATTCTCATTCGCGCTTTCGCAGGCAACGGCCGTCTGTACGTGTCCGTCTACTCATCCGAGTTTGTCAACTTTCATCCCCGTAACGTGCCCGGCATGACCGAACGGCTCCCCGAAGAAGTGCCGATCGACCAGGGCGTCCACTCTACAGACAAAGCGCCGACCCCCTAAGGTCGGCGCTTCGTTCCGCTGTTTCAACGGATTCTTCTGCGATTTACGCGATTTATGGATTCGTCGACCACAAGCCTGCGGTCTTCACGAACACTCTCGGATTCAGCTTTAATTGAGCTACGATCAATTCCGCAAGATCTTCAGGCTGCGCGACTTTATCCGGATTTCCGTCCGTCAGCTTCTGTTCGATGGCCAGGTCGGTCGCGATCGTGCTCGGCGTGAGCGCCGTTACGCGGATGTTATGCTTGCGAACCTCCTGCATGAGCGATTCGGTCAAGCCCAGAACGGCGAACTTCGACGCGCTGTATGCGCTGGTTACCGCTGCGCCGCGTTCGCCGGCAGTGGACGATACGTTAACGATGTCGCCGGCTTGTCTCTCGATCATTCCCGGCAGGACGGCTCTAGTGACGTTATAGACGCCCATCAGGTTGACGCGGATGATATTCTCCCATTCCTCAGGCGTGAGCTCAAGGAATTTACCGAATTTGGCTGTACCGGCGTTATTAATGACGATGTCGATCGCGCCTAGCTCAGACTGGATCCGATCGACGGCTTGCGTTACCGAATTCAAATCCTTCACGTCCACTGCCGCGATCGAAGTCTTAACGCCAAGCGCCTGAAGCTCCTGCTGGACCTTCTCCAGATTAGCCGAGGTCATCCCGATCATTCCGACGTGTACGCCTTCTTGGGCTAATGCGACGGCTACGGCACGACCGATCCCGCGACCGGCCCCCGTAACGAGAGCGACTTTACCTTGTAACGATTGCATATAAGATCCCTTCTCTCTATTCATCATCTCTAACGGTTACCGAGATGATTATAGTTGATATGGGAGTTGTTCTCAAACGCCGGTTATCGATAAACCTTCGCATCAAGCTCATCCAGCCGTTTAAATTCATAGCTGCGTTGCCTAGCCTCATCGATAATTTTACCTAATGCCAGTGCATTGTCGCGCGATACGGTGTGCAGCAGAATAACCGCGCCTGGATGCAATTGATCAATGACATTCGTATACGCGTAGTTCCAGCCTCTCTGCTTGTTCGTTTCCCAGTCTTTGTAGGCGACCGACCAGAAGACGTTCGTGTAGCCGTACTTCTGGGATTCGCTAAGTACTCTGTTGTTAAAGATGCCTCGCGGAGGCCTTAAGAAGCTCATCGTTTGCTGTTGCGTTAGATTAGCGACCTCTGTACGGACCTTGTCCAGCTCCGTTCGGATTTGTTCGTTCGATATTCGCGTCATATCCGGATGGCTCCACGAATGGTTGCCGATCAAATGCCCCTCGTGTGCCATTCGCTTCACGAGCTCCGGTTGATCTTTGACGAAGTGTCCCGTTACGAAGAAAATCGCAGGCACCTTCTTCTCCTTTAGAACATCGAGAATTTGGCCGGTGTTGCCGTTCTCGTATCCGTTATCAAAGGTCAGGTACAGTTCTTTCTTGTCGGTGTTTCCCAAGAATATAGCCTGGTGGTTTTTCAAGATCGGCATGAATCCTTCTTCGGCTATCGAGGGCAACTGACCTCCCCTGCTTTTCTTAAACCCGAAATGATAAGGATCGGCTTGAACGGCCGCTGAAGCTGACATCGCTTCGAATGCCAGCACGACAATGAGCATGACGACCCATGCGATCGGTATCTTACTTCTCAACCTCTATTCCCCCTTGGAAAGTCTACAAGCTACTTTTTGCGGGGAGATGTCCAATTATGCATATAGCCCTTTCGAGTTATAGACGCTTGATGCCAGCAGATCTATGATCTTAATACGACAACTCCAAGGAGGATGAGGTTATTATCCTGTCATGGCGATGGATTGCAAGGAAGATACGGTCCCGCTCTGGACCAAGTCGGAGCTTCCATGAGCAAAGAGGAAATTTATAAGAAGATTGTTAACGGAGGCGGCGGTATGCCGAGGTTCGATAAGAAGCTGACGGAGGATTAAATCGTACTTCTGGCGAACTGGCTGGCAGGACAACAATGACGATAGCCGCTGCGGAGAGCCGTACGACTGCTTCCTCGGCGGCTATTTCACTACAAGTTCAACTCCCCTAACCTCATCTTCAGAATCGTACGAAGCTCATCCGGAATGCGCTCATATACGACCCCTCTCCCCAGGAACAACAGCCAATCCGCATAATACTCCAATTCCTCAGGATCGGTCACGTCCAACTGAACGTTGAATATCCCGCTCGACTGAAACATCCCGGTAAATGACAGCATAATCCCCGGAGGATGCATGCGCTTAAATCGCAGGATTCCTGTCGCATCAAGCTTAACGATGAGGTTGGTCTCGCGCGCGCGGAGCCGTTTCCGGTCCATAATCTCTTGTTCGGATATGGTGAGCTTCTGCTCGGAAATCGCGGAATCCCGCAATAAATCGACTGGCAGGAAACGAAACTCATCTGTATCGAGATCATATACCTCGACCAGCCACCGAGAGTTCGAGTTCAAGATATGCAGCAGATATACGTCTAGCAAATGCGGCCAACCGTCACTCGGCTCATACGTCACACACAAGTGCTTATCCCGTACCGCAAGCGAAATCAACTGGTTCAGCTCCGGAGGTGCAGCGTCGTCGAGCTCGAGCAGATTCGGGTTGGCTGGATTCGTATTCTCGAACAGCAGGATCCGATTCAGCTCGATCAGCTCGTCTTGCTGGGTTTGCGTAGCAATGCCGATGAGCTTCTCCGTGATGGAGCGGCGATTGTGCAGGTACGGCAGCTGTGAATTTTTCGAGGCGATAAAACTAATGAAGATCGCCTTCAGCTCATCCGGCGTGAAGCGTGCCGCGGGCAAATAATGATTTTGCAGCACGTGGTATCCCCCGCCTCGCCCAAGCTCGCTTGTCAGCGGGAATCCCATCGTTTGTATCTCTTCAATGTCGCGGATCGCCGTCGCGCGGGAAATCTTGAACTCCCGCTGAAGCTCGGCAATCGTAAAATGCGCTCGGTTATTGATGTAGCGCATGATGAGGTTGATTCGTTCCGTTTTTTTCATGGTGAATTAATAGTATCACTTTCTGATACATTTGACCAATACAATCAATCTTGTAAAATAAAACCTCGAAGGAGCGATTGAAATGACGAACTACTCCATCCGTACGATCCCAGAAAACTACAAAATGACGGCTTTCGGCGTTGCCCTTGAAGATTTTAACGACTGGGCGGGCAATGCGCAGAAAACCGCAGCGAAGAAAGCCGAGATCACCGCAAACGGCAAGCTCGCGGAGCTTCTCGCCATGGCTGACGGGCAAGAGCATCAAATCAATTACGTCATGGATGGCAAGGGTTGGCGCGGCTTCGGTGTCATGGGCGAATTCGAAGCGGAAGATGCGGTCGTTCTTGATTTCCTCGCGGGCGATTACCTCGTCGTGCCTGGCACAGGAACCGATAAAGACCGTCTCGCGGACGAAATCACGGGCAAAGTGTTCGGCGGCTTATTGCAACAGATCACGGATTACAAGTACGTGGGTCCAGGCAACTCTACATTCGTCAAAGCGGCTGAAGATGGCGAATACGTTGGGGAAATGTGGCTTCGTGTTATTAAAGTTGAACGCTAATACGGTTGTTTAAGGAGTGTTCTCATGACAGACTACACAGTCGAACATAAACCATCGTTCACCTTGACCGCCTATGGGATTTCGCTTCGGTCGAACTTCCAAGACATGGCGGCCATGCAGAAGGAGAAAACCGAGTTTTGGGGCAAGCTCAAGGCGGATGGCCGTTTCGATAAACTCAAGAACGCCGCGGCTGACGATCGTGAATGGTCGGTTAACGAGGTTTATCAAGGCAAACCGTGGAACTATTTCGCGGTCGAGGCTAAGAAATCCGTAGTTGATGCAACGCGCATTATCGAATTTCCAGAGAGCGAGTACATCGTTGTCGCGGGAACCGGTGTCAAAGAAGCTTTGTTCGATCAGCTGACGTACCGTGCTTTTGGCGAAGTGTTGACCCGAATCACGGACTACGCCTACATCGGCGGTCCTAACGCGACTTATCGCAAAGATAACGGTGATGGAACCTATTACGGCGAGTTTTGGGTGCCTGTGGTTAAAAAATAAGCTAGAGCTCAAAAACCAAACTGCAGCCGCAGTTTGGTTTTTTGAGGTTCTTTCATCAGTTTATGGTAGAATCTATCACAAGGATCCTCAATATTAAAGGAGAATCGCTTATGAGAAAACTCGTTCTATTCCTGCACGCATCGCTTGACGGATTTGTAGAAGGTCCGAACGGTCCAATGGACATTGGCTGGGTTTCCTATGATGCGGACCTGGAGAAACACGCGAAAGACATTCTGAGTACGGCCGACACGGTGATCTGGGGGCGCGGGACTTATCAGATGATGTACGGTTACTGGCCAACGATCCCTTCCAACCCATCCGCTTCGCAGCATGAACGGGATCACGCCGAATGGATCGAGAAGACAACCAAAGTCGTGTTTTCCACGACGCTTGAGAGCGCGGAATGGAACAATTCCATACTCGTGAAAGACCATGTCGTCGAAGAGATTAAGAGCCTCAAGCAGCAACCGGGCAAGGATATGGTCATTCTCGGCAGTCCTCGTTTAGCGCACTACCTGATGCAGCATGGTGTAATTGATGAATATAAGATTACGGTCTCTCCCGTACTAGTCGGAAGCGGATTGCCGTTATTCCAAGGCATTCAGGAGAAAACCCAACTGAAGCTGATCGAGAGCAAGTCGTTTGACTCCGGTGCTTTAGGCCTCCACTATCAGACGGTTTAATGAGCTCGTTACCCCCAAGCTGACAGTTCCATCTCGAAGTCGTTCGCGAAGTCAGGGCTGATCGGCGTGACCCGTACGTTCACGTTCGCCTTCCAGATCTCTATCGAGAGATCGGAAGAAGCACCCTCGTACACGTACACCCCTTTCTCCTGCTGCTGTACCGGCTCTAGCTTCGCTTTCCAGATTCCTTGACAACCGTCGGAGCCTACCGCTTCTACGCGTACGTCCTTATGCCAGATGGAGCCAAGCTGGATGACGGCGCGGAAAGCCGTCTTGCTCAAACCGATTCTGCCGCTAGTGCCGTCTAGAATCTCCACGTTCCTGACGCGGACGCCGGACCAATGGCTGCGGATGAATTGCTTGTATGCTGCCACCTTAGACGCGATCTCATAGTGGTCCGCGGCGAACCGCCTTCCTCTCTCGCTCACCGGAACGTACATGCGGCGCCAATAATCGCTGACCATTCTATGAGTGTTGAAGACGGGCGCGAGCGAGCAGATCGATTCCTTCATGAGATTAACCCATTCTACCGGGAGATTATGATCGTCTCGCTTGTAGAACAGCGGGACGATCTCCTCCTCGAGCAACCGGTACAGCGCTTCGCTGTCCTGCTCGGTCTGGTATGCGAGGTCACCGTCCGCCGCGCTATCAATGGCCCAGCCATTCCTTCCGTTATAACCCTCCACCCACCATCCATCCAGCACGCTGCAGTTGAGAACTCCGTTCAGCGCAGCCTTCTGCCCGCTCGTACCGCTCGCTTCCATCGGCTTCACAGGTGTGTTAAGCCAGACGTCTACGCCTTGTACGAGGTATTTCGCCTTATCTATCGCATAGTTTTCAACGATGAAGACGCGTCCCTTGAATCTCTCTTCCCGTGATCGCTCTACAAGGCTACGGATCAGGTCCTGCCCCGGTCCATCCGCTGGATGAGCCTTGCCGGCGAATACGAGGCATACCGGCCGCTGTGAATCGCCCAGTATGCGCGCGAGCCGATCCGGGTCGCTGAAGATCAGCAATGCCCGCTTATATGTCGCAAATCGCCTTGCAAAACCAATGATCAAAGGTCCGCCGTCAGAAGCTTCAATCGGCAAGCCAAGTTCCAGAAGCATCTTCTGTTTAGCCCGTTGATGCTGTTCCCAGAGCTCACCAGTCGGAATGTCCCGAACGGCGGCCCATACCTCGGGTTCCGTGGTGCGGGTAGCCCAATCGGTCGGACAATACCGATCGAACAGCTCCTTTATGCCGTCACCCAACCATGTGCCGATATGAATGCCGTTCGTGACCGAATCGACAGGAATGTCCTGCTTCGGAATGTGCGGCATCCACCGGTGGAACAAGTCACGGGTCACCTCGCCGTGTAATTGGCTTACCCCGTTAACCTTAGAGGAAGTGCTTACGGCAAGGCGAGTCATGTTGAACGCGCCGTCCACGCAGCCGAGCGACAGGATCCGGTCCCTGTCCGTCCCGAGCTGCCAATAATAGTCGCCGAGATAACGGTCGATCATGTCGACGGAGAACACGTCATGTCCGGCTGGAACCGGCGTGTGCGTCGTGAAGACGGTGCTGGACTTGACCGCTTCTAACGCGGTCTCGAAAGACACGCCTTGGGCCGATAACCTTCGAATTCGCTCGAGCGTTAAGAACGCGCAGTGTCCTTCGTTCATATGCCAGACGTCAGGCTGGATGCCCAGCGCTGCAAGCAGTCTCGCACCGCCGATGCCGAGGAGGATCTCTTGGCTTAATCGTACGTTATGATCGCTGGGATACAGCGTGTCAGTCAGGCGGCGGTCCGATTCACTGTTCGATTCCATGTCCGTATTCAGCAGATACAACGTAACCGAGCCTACCTGTACGGACCAAGCTTTCGCATATACTCTTCTGCCAGCTAACGGTACATCAATGACAAGAGGCTGACCATCATCTTTCCTCACGAGACGAATCGGATAGACGCTGCCCTCTTGATCGATCTCCGGATACAGATGCTGCTGCGAACCGCCTTCGTCTATATGCTGCTGGAAATAACCTTTTTCATAAAATATACCTACTCCCGTAAGCGGAACGTTCAGGTCTGCCGCCGCCTTAATATGGTCGCCGGCCAATATGCCAAGTCCGCCCGAGTAGATGGGTAAGGATGCATCCATTCCGAACTCTGCCGAGAAATACGCAACGCCGCTCTTGTGCATGTTCCCACCTCAATTATGCCGAAGATTGTGCATCGCCGTGTAAGCGTCTAACTTGATGCCATTTACTATATGCCGCCTAACGGTGCATGTGCCTATGGCGTTGGGTGTAAGAATCCATGCATGAAGTTGATGTAGAGCGAAGCCAAATGTCTTGTGGATTTGACCGATGTCTTCTTCATAATGCTGGCGATATGATTTTTCGCTGTCTTCTCCGTGATGAAGCACACTTGGGCAATCTCGCGATTACTGTAGCCCTTGAACAAGAGGTGTTCTACGATTTCAACTTCTCTGGGTGTAAAATCATACTTCTTAACGAATAAACCTAGTATCGTTACAAGATACAACTCCGATTTATCTAACGTATTGATAATCATCAGTATGAACGCTCCCAAGGCTGATCCAATTGAGGTACAGGGAGCATTGTATATGCAAGCGTTGAACTTTATCTGAACATGTACAGTTTATCGGCCCGGTTTCCACCAACTAAGCTTACCAAGTAGCTTCATCGTGACTGGAACTAGCAGCTTGAGCGGACCCGTCTTCGCCATGCCTGTCTCGATGCTGCGTTCGTGGTTGCCGGTCTGTTCGTACTCCTCCTTGATCCGCGTAACGAGGAACACTTCATAGTCTGTACTTAACCCGAAGAGAAGCGCCAAAAGCAGTATGGGAACAAAATGAATGATATAGCCGTTAGCCGATACATCGAATATCTCGCTTCCGTGTCCGTTCGCGAATACGAACACCAGAATGCCGAATGTCGCGGAGACAGAAATGAGGTTTAATATAATGGCTTTAATCCGGCGAATACAGCTTCCCCGCCGCTTAGCACGCTATTCAGCCCTTTCGCCCCCATCGCGCCGACCACCAGGATCAGCAGCCATAAGACGACGATGAACCACCGTGCTTTGTATACCCCTCTACCCCAACTTGTTAACATCTTGTTCGTTATCCACCTTTCTTCTCGAGGAACGCATGAACGGGATTTTCTCTCTCAATACCGCTCGAACCGCGCTTCCAAGCGTCGGATATTTACTGCGCTGCGACTTGATTAGCTTGCTGATGATATAGACAAACGCGGACAACTCAATGAGCGGGATCACTAGCAGAAAATAATAATATCTCGGTGGAATATGGATCTGGATAATCCCCGTTAGCCGTAGGATCGCGAATACGATAATCGCTGCGACGAAGACCTTAAAGATCGTTTTCTTCATTGGCACCCCTTCCTTTCGTAAATATCTAACATTAAATAAGTTATTGAACATCTTGTTCGGTTACATTATATTGAGATCAATATATGGAAACAACAACCAGTCTTTCGCCATTTGTTCGATTCCGGACATTGTCGTTTAAATGTTCAGTTAATCCCTGCATGGAAGGTGAATCGCTTATGAAAGACCGACGAATCGTCCGTACCCGTAAGCTGCTGCATGAATCTCTACTTGCATTGATGATTGAGAAAGGCTATGAAGCGGTAACCATTCAGCACATCATCGATCGCGCGAACGTAGGGCGCTCCACGTTTTATAGCCATTTTCTCGATAAACAGGATTTGCTTCAGAGCGGGTTTGATCAACTCAAGCAGCAACTAACCCATCATCAACAGCAATCTGCGCCGAATATAGATATTACGCAACCGTTCCGACTCTCTTTTACGCTGGACTTTTTCCGCCATGCCCAAGAGCATTATGATTTGTATCGAGCTTTGGTCGGTCGTCAGAGCGGAGCGCTCGTCCAACAGCTCATGAAAGAGATGTTCAGTGAACTGCTCCAACAGGAATTCCATGCGAAGAGATACTTCGACGACATCGAACCGATCATGCAAGATCTGATCACCCAGTATGTCGTCAGCTCGCTGCTCTCCATGCTGAATTGGTGGCTGGATCAGAGGATGCCATTGTCCGCAGAACAAATGGACGAGAGGTATCATGCGTTAACGACGCCAGGCATCGTTAATGTGTTGGGACAGCGCGGGAAGATTTAACGCATACGACCAAGCCTCCGAATGGTTCGGAGGCTTCCGATTATTCCTAATTTCGCTATAAAAACAAGCCCTCTGCAAGAGTTTGATTTATAATAGATGAATAAAGCAACTATTCCTTTCAATATACGGAGTGTAACTATGACCAACCAGACAAGCGCTATGATTATCGGAGCCGGGATCGGCGGACTAGTAACCGCTCTCCAGCTTCATCGGCTCGGATTCCAAGTAAAAGTATTCGAGAGCGTGGAAGAGATTCGCGCTCTGGGGGTGGGCATTAACCTGCTGCCCCATTCCGTCAAAGTATTAACCGAGCTGGGTTTGGCGGAAGAACTGGACCGTGAAGGCGTACGGACTGCAGAGCTTGCCTACTATAACAAGTTCGGGCAGTTGATCTGGCAGGAGCCTAGGGGGTTGGACGCCGGGTATCAGTGGCCGCAGTACTCCATCCATCGGGGCAAGCTTCAACTGCTTCTGTTGCGGGAAGTGAAGCGGCGGTTGGGCGAAACCTCTGTCGTAACCGGCCATCACTTGGCTGAATTCGAACAAGGTGCGGAAGGCGTGACCGCGACCTTCGTCAACCGCAAGACCGGTCAGCCGGCAGGCCGATATTCCGCTGATCTGATGATCGGGGCGGATGGCATCCATTCCGTCGTAAGGAAGAACTACTATCCTAAAGATGACGCGCCTAAGTATGGCGGGCGGATATTGTGGCGAGGCACGACGGAGGCCCCTCCCTATCTGACCGGCAGATCGATGATCATGATGGGACACGTCGACGTCAAGTTCGTCGCGTACCCGATCTCTGCGCCTAACACGCACGGAGAAGCTCTCATTAACTGGATCGCCGAACTAACCGTACCCGATGGAATGTTGGACCGCACCGACTGGAACCGCAAAGCGAATAAGGCGGATTTCGCTCCTTCCTTCGCTCAATGGAAGTTCGACTGGATCGACGTCCCCCATTTGATCGAGAAGTCGGAGGCCGTGTACGAATTTCCTCTCGTGGATAAAGACCCGGTCAAGCAATGGGCGTTCGGCCGCGTCGTATTGCTCGGCGATGCCGCACACCCGATGTATCCGATCGGATCGAACGGCGCTTCCCAAGCGATACTCGATTCGGAAGCATTGGCTCGTACGCTATCGGAGTCGGATAACATCGAACTCGCTTTGAAGCAATACGAAGCTTTGCGGCTAGACAAGACTTCATCGATCGTCCTCAGCAATCGGCAGAACGGACCCGAGATCGTCATGCAGATCGTGGAAGAACGGGCGTCGAACGGGTTTGCGAAGCTTCATGACGTGATCAGCCGACAGGAGCTGGAGGCAATCTCCGCACGCTACAAACAAATTGCGGGCTTCGATAAAGAGACGTTGAACGCCGGTAAGGAAGTGAGATCATGATGAATGCCGAATTCGCCTTCGAGGCGCTCATTGAAGTCGGTCCTATCCAGGAGGTCGGGCATACGGCCAAAGGCGCGAGAAGAATGATCCCTATCCTAGGCGGACGATTCTCGGGTCCGCGGATCGAAGGCGTCATTCTTCCCGGCGGAGCCGATTGGCAGCTCATCCGTTCCGACGGCGTCGCGGAGATCGAAGCCCTGTATACGATGAAGACGTCGGACGGAACCATGATCTATATCGTGAACAAAGGTTATCGCCACGGTCCGAAGGAAGTCATGTCCCGTCTGGCAGCCGGAGAAATCGTGTCGCCGGACGAATATTACTTCCGGACAACACCTTTCTTCGAGGTTGAGGACGGTCGGTACGCATGGCTTAATCGTACGCTCATGATCGGCACGGGCGAACGGACGAAAGATGCGGTTCGCATTCGATTCTACGAAATCTTGTAAAAGGTAAACACCCGGAACGGCAGAAGCCGTCCCGGGCATATCAAAAACTCTGTGCTGCCTCACATAGTCTAATGAAATTCGTATAGCCCTATTAAAGCGAAGTTGCGCATATGACCGATACGATATTGATGTTCCCCTCCGATAACCCGATTTGCCACTCGTCCATCTGCGTCGTAAGTAACGGCCATGACGGCAGATCTTTTGGTTGGAGCGCGTTTGCCGAGCTAAATCCGGCCGATTGAAGACGTTGTATCCAGGAAGAAGTACGTTCATGTCTTTCTATTCGATCCGTCTCGGGCGCTCCGAGCACATCTTCGATCTCCCTGCTAAAAAAAACTTTAAGCGATCGCTTCTCTTGGGCGTTGATCTCGCATTGATCGATTAACCGAAATACGGTCGTATAATGACGCCAACTTTCGGCGAACCGTTGTTTAACGTCAGCCGCGAAGTGGTCCGAATCGGGCTCGCATAGGACGAAGAAAGTCGGTTTAAGCGAATGTATTTGCGCCAATAAGCGTTTGCGCCTAGCATCCGGGGCTCCGCCGTGTATATGATGCAGCGCGAACGCCGCGTTGACGAGCAGCCGCCCTTTCGATTCGTTGATGCTATTCCAGAATTTCGCTTCCACTGCTTCCGCAGTCAGCGCGCAGCCATGAAAATCCAGATGAATACCGGCTTCTTTCGCCGCTTCCCTCACGTTAACCTCCGCGAACTCCAAGCTGGTTGAATCCGGTTCGATGGCGTGAACGGTGAGGGTAGCCGGCGGCTTGTTCATTGCGGCTAGACCTTGAATCAGAAGCGCGATCTGTCTTCCCCTGCCGATTCCGATCTCGAGAAGCTTAAGCGTTTCCGCGCCTTCCGCTGCGTTTAGCAGACAGCGATTGGCGATCGTCCTGGCTGCCATAGCGACCGGAAATTTGGTAGCCAATAGATTGAATAACTCGATCTGCGGCACATCGAACTGACGAAGATATAAATTCATGATTTCCATTCGAGAGGGGTCCAATCTGCTCATGATCGCTTTCCCGAACAGGTAAGCGATCAGATCCGACTCCTTTTCTTCTATGCGCAGCGTGCCAATCAACGAATTCAATCGGTTGATCACGTGTCGCCGCCGCCCTTCCAAAGCATCCTGCAGAATAGCTAAGAGCTGTTCTCTGCGTATTTCTTCATCATTGTCAGCGTACATTTTGAGCTCTGTCATCCTGTTCTATATTCGCCTCCACCTATTTGTCTCTTAACATATGTAAAGCATTTACATACTTTACACACATTCATAAGATGACAGTATAATGGCAATTTTATAACGAGTGAAGTGAATATATAACTAATTGCTTGTGAATAAATGCCTAAATGTTACTAAATATTACATTTTGTTAACATGACTAACCGGCCAATAAACACAAAGAGGCGTCCAGATGCTGGACGCCCTCTCGCGTTACAAGCGAATCTCGCTATTCCGTAATTTCGAAGCTCAGATGGATGGCCGGCATCGCGGAGCCCGGGTGATCCTGCTCATACGTGAGCTGCGGAGCCAGATAGATGTCCGGAACCGTCTTCTTCCCGCGGTAAATACCGGGATACAGGTCGATCAGATGGTGACCGGGATCGCCGGCCGCGATGATCGTGAACTTCAACGTCCCTTGGCTGTTGAACGCGCACATATAACCGGTATACGCATTGTCGTAGACCAGGTAGTAGGCGTTATCGAATTCGGTCCACCCAGCGCCCTTGATCTCGACTTCAATCTCCGTTCCCGCCGGGCCGGAGGATTTGTTCATGGAGACGATCGAAGGAAGAATCCGCAGGTAAGCCTCACCGTAGGACTCTTTATCCGATTTCAGTTCGATCCGGTGAGGAACGCCGCCAAGGTCGTCGGGAATCGGGAATTCAAACTCGATATTCCCGTTGTTATCCGATTTCACGTTGCAGAGCGGCTTCATCTTCTCCGAGAATCCGGCTGTCGTTACGCGATTGCCGACCATCGTGTACCAGACGAGCTGATACGCTTCGTTCGCCGGCACGCCTTTGGCCTGAAGCACCACTTTCTCTCCGACCGTACCTTCTTGCTTGCTAAGGGAAACGCTGACTCCCGGCTTTAGCTTAAGCGCGGGCATCTTCACGCCCCCGTCCGCCGCCGCTGCGGGGATCTTGCCGACCCTGTTCTGCAAATCCGGCTTATCGTCGGTTACTTCGAAAATAAACGATGGAACCGGCAAATACGAGTTCGGAGCTTGTTGGTGATTAATGTAGCCCATGCCTAGGTAGCCGTGCCACACGGTAAGGGAATGCTTACCGCTCGATCCCGATGCGCGGAATTTAGCCGTTGCCGATCCGTCGGTCGAGATGGCCGTAATCAGGCCGGTCAGCTTGTTGTCATAAGTCACCTGCCAGTTGCTGTCCATGTTCGCCGGACCAATGCCCTCGGCCGTAATCGTTATCTCGGTGCCAACCGGACCGGAGGCTGGGGACATCTTGAACGTCGGATTCACGTAGTAGTTGTTCTGCGCCAAGGTGTTCTTGCCCTGGCGCACGAACACCGTATGGTCACCGCCGAAGCCTTTCGGTACGGTGAACGTTCCTTGCCAGACGCCGTCCTTATCCGCCGTTCCTTGCAGCAGGACGACTTCCTTCTCCTTGTATTGCGGTCCGATGACCGTGTAGATACCTTCAAGCTGATAGCTCCCGTCAACCGTAAGCCATACCAGCTTGGCGGCATTATTCGGCGCCAGCCCCGTTGCGGTGAATTCCACCTTTGCACCGATCGATCCCGTCGTTTGAGCAAGCTTAATTTCAGGCTTCATTCCAGCCGCGTAGCTTAGCGACGCTTGAGGAAGCCAAGCGATACAGGCGGTGAGAAGCACGGCAAACCACATTTTCTTGTTCCATCTAAGCTTATAGATCACAATCGCCTGCTCCTCTCTTATTCAGCCGCAGACTCTTCGGCAGCTGGCGCATCATCAGTCGCAGGCGCTTCATCGGCAGCGACGATCGTGATCAAGGAAGGCTCCACGTTAAACGGCTCGAACGTTCCATGTGCCGTAGCGGATTGCGCAACAACGGAATAACGCAGAACGCCTTTATGCGTATCCTCGGTGATCCGATAGACCCCTCTCCAGAACAGCATATCCTCCGGCATGCCCGGTTCTTCGAACATCACCATGTCGATCGTTTCGCCGGTGCCCAGCTTCACCTGGAGCTTGGCGTCCTTCGCCAGCGTTCCTTTCGCGTCAACGGCTTTCATCCGGAACACGATGGCGTCGCCGACCGCGAAGCGGCTCGTCAATACGCAGCCCAGGTTCTGAGATACGGCGTCGCCGAACACGGTCAAGTTACCGGCTTTCAGCGTGGCCGTCAACGACTCGGCGTTCCAGCTGACGCCCGAGAAGCCTGCCGCAGCCGCCAGCTCGCGAACGGAAACCGTCGGATGGCCTCCCCTTACGATGACCTTCAGCTTTACTCCGCCTACGACAGCCGTTTTCTTAGCTGCATCGTAGGTGTACTTGATGCCCGTCGCCTTCGAGAATGCCGCAAGATCGACGTAGGTTTTACCGTTAGAGATCGAGTTCGACGACGAAGTGATCGCTTTGCCGTTCACCTGGACCGATACGCCTTTCTCGGCGGCGGATACGGTAGCGAACGAGGTGACGATCGCAGCGGCCGCAAGAACGGATACTGCGCTTTTCCTAATGGCTTTGTTCATGTGATAACTCCTCCAGAAATAAAATTTCATCAGCGCGGATACTCACTGAAATATTGCGACGTGATAAATATTACCATCCGGTTTGTAACGACGGGTAGTGACCCCGGTCATCATGACGGTCATTTCATTCAGCCATGGGAGCATGACGGAATTAGGCAACTTATCCTATCCTTGCATCATCGGAGGAGAGATTTAGTCATATAAAAGCAAAGAGCCGCGAAATACGCGGCTCTAAGTTTGGAATTAGCTCTCGTTACGGGAGATTGTATACATTCGCGCATTCTTCGGCAGTCGGTTCATAGAAGCAATGCTTCTTCCATCTGCCTACGAACGGCTGACCATACCATGTCGGCGGACAGGGTCCTGGATTGTTATACGTTCCGGGACGGAAGTACCACAGAGCGAATTTGGCCGGCCACGCTCTCTGCCCGTTCACGGCCCGCTTGGCTAGACGGCGTTCCCGATCCCTTGCGGGCTGATAGTACATCCCGTGCTGCAACGCTTCGAACGCATGCGGCTGTTGGATCATTTGGGGAATCGTTCGGAGATTTTTGAAATCCGAGCAATTGACTCTAATTCGATTAATGCCGACAGTCCCGACGTGGAGCATCCCCTGCTCGCCTTCGGCTTCCGCTTCCGCTCGAAGCAGCCTTGCCAGCATATCAATATGCGCTTTAGTGGATTTGACGACTGCCATTGGCTCACCTCTGATGATTTATAGCTCATCATATTGTAGGCGAAGTAGAAGTGTGACTAAGGCCCAAGCTAATCGGTCTCCGCTCGTGCCGTGTTGGGGATATGGGTACTTACATACGGTATAGCATATCCGTTCACCTATACCGACTCTTCGAGAAATGAGGACGATGATGAGCGCTCATTTAACTCTCCCGGCGGTTCTAAGACGTATTCTGCGCGCCTTGAAGCACAAGGAAGCCATCTCCTTAGTCAGAATCGGCGACGGGGAGAATATCGTAATCAGTCAAAACTCGGTATGGCCTATTAAGAAAGTGATGCGCGAGCCTTGGGCGAAACGACGGGATAAAGGGGTCACTCTTCCGAATTTAAAGCTTCGCGACGAGGTGGTACGGTCGATCCGAAAAGCTACGATCGTAGGCATACTCGATAAGAACGATCGCGTGATCCGCGCTCCGCGCTATTTGAAGAGACCGTTAACCGATAAAGTGTTCCGTTACTATAAGCTGCGTCCTCGTTTAACCTGCAATGCGATCGTTAATCGAGTGATGCCTTACGAGCCGTTGTTCCGCAAGCTCGTGAAGGGCAGACGAATTCTCGTGATCAACCGTAATCCACGCTCGATTAAGTCTGTCCTAGAGCGCCCTCCCTATCGCGCGAACGTTACCGTAACGATCCGATTCACCCACTATAAACAAATTCGTTCCGCTTTAAGGAAAGCGGCGCGACATCGTCGCTCCTTCGATTTGGCGCTGATCACTTGCGGAGTGAACGCGGTCATCTTAGCGCCGCGAATCGCCCGATTAACCGGTAAAGTGGCGATCGACTTCGGGCAAGCTCCGAAATTCGTGAGACGTAAGTAATTTTCCGATAGGAAGAGGAGCGAAAAGCATGGGCCGGGCTTCAAACAAAGGCGTAACCCTCATAACCCCTACGATCCGCAGGAGATATATCCATCGACTCTTCGGCAATTATGCTCGTCAGAGATGGAATCCCAAGGAGCTCATCGTGATTCTGAACAAGAATAGTCTCCGGCTTGACGACTATCTCAGGCAGGCTAAGAAATATCGTAACGTTCGGGTGTATCAGCTGCCCGAGCGTAAGTCGTTAGGTGAATGCTTGAACTTCGGAGTGGCCAAAGCCAAATACGGATATATCGCCAAGATCGACGATGACGACTACTATGCCCCTAATTATATACCCGAGGCGATGAACCAATTTAAGAAACCGAAGGCTTCTCTTGTCGGCAAGGAATCGATCTATTTCTATTTTCCGCACTCAAGGAAGCTGCTGCTGCGCCAGAGGAAGCATCGTCCAGGTCAAAGAGTGTGGGCCATTGCCGGTGCTACGATCATGTTCAACCGAAGAGTGTTCCGGCGCGTCAAGTTTACTAGAGCGAAGCAAGGCACCGATGCGCTATTCATCAGGGATTGCCTGAAGCAGGGGTATCGTATGTATACGACCTCCAAGTATAACTTCGTCGCCATTCGAAGAGCCGATACGAGGTCGCATACGTGGAGAATATCCGACAAGCGTTTATTAGCCTCGAAGAACGTTCGGGTCGTCCGCACGGACAATTTCAGCAGAGTCGTGAATCGCACCCGGCGTTGACATGCGCATAGCAAAGCCCGCGGCAGATCGCCGCGGGCTTCTTATTCTTTATTCCTTCGTAAGCTGTTGCGCCGCTAAAGCAATGAACATGAAGTGCGTCGAGCCGCCTCCGAGTACGTACTCCACCTGTTGCCACAGGTAAGGGAACACGAGCAGTTCAGGGAAGTCGGGACGAATGAGCGCGGTACCGGATATGACGCCGCCGGGAATATACGACCAGTCGGCGCGATTGAGCCCGTACCCTACCGTTGCCGAATGAGCGCCCACTCCCGATGCGAACGACATCGTGTTGGATCCCGGATGGCATCCGAGGACAAAGTTAAGGGCGTTAAATATCAACTCGGAACCGAAAAGCTCAGGATAAGCCTGATGCAGGAAATAGTATTCGTAACCGAGCTTCTGAATCCCCCACCCTGCTCCCCAAATATGCGGGCGATACGGGATTCCGTAAGGCGTCTCGGCACTCAATTCCGTAAGCCGAGCTTTCAAAGCCGGCAATGCAGCGCGAATCTTGCTCGTAAATCCGGCGTCCTTCATCGCTTGCTCGGCTCGTGCGATAAACCACCCTACTTTGTCGATCGACTCGACGATGAAATCGGCTTCCGACAGCAAGAAGTCCTTGAATTCTTGCTCGCCTGTAGCTAAGTATAATTCCGCGGCGGCATGAACTTTGGCCGTTCTCGCAGGACCAGTCCCATCCGTGACCTTATAAATCTCGCAGGCTGCCTGCAAGGCCTGGTTGCTTAAAGTCGGGTTGAAGTCCTTCAACGTGCGGGAAGCGGCCGCCAGATGGGCGGCTGCCGTCAACTCTCGCGGCGGATTATCCTCTGTGAACACCCAGCGATCCCCGAGCATGCTCGCGCTATCGCCAAGGTGTACATATTGCCTGAGATCGCTTTCGATAATCCCCCGATACAGACGTCCTAGTGCGCGATAAGCCCCCACGACGGACAAGACGCCGTGCTCGATCTGCTGCAGGATATCGTTCTTGCCGTCCGGCTGATGGATCTCGACGATTCGCCGGTCTTGGTCAATCGTCGTTACGTCGTAATCGACCTTGAAGGCTTCGTATGCCAAAGCCAACGTATAGAACTCGCCGGACTGCGACTCTATGCGAAGGTCGAAGTCGCCGGCATCGTGCCATCCGCCGATATTCAGTCCAGGTACAACGTCACCCGGTTGATAGGTGGTCAGCGTAGACGGCCCTTGCTCGTAACCGTCGAAGTGATTCAGATTAACCGGAGCCATCCGAGCGTCGTCTTGATGGCAATGGCCGTGCCATACTCGGTATTTTTCGCTTACGCGCATATGACACATCTGCACGGGAAGGAAGTACTCCAGCACCGGCTGCCAGACGCCTCGGTCGTACACATCGGCCGCAATACGGAATACGGACGACTCCGACGCGCCGTATTGAAGCTTGTACAGCCCTTCTTCCCTGACGTTCGTAAAATCGAACTTCAAATAGTTATAGCGGAGGAACTGTCCCCACTCTTCTCCTTCAGCGGCGAACATCTGCTCAGCGCCGTTCTCTGTATATCGATATAGCACGAGCTTCTGACGGTTGCGGTCACGACGATCAAGCTCAATGATAGCTGTCTTCGTTTGCTTCGGATGATACCCTACCTGCGAGGTTTGAACGACGGCTGGATAGATCCATTCTTCTACGACGTTCGGGGTGATAATCCACTCGATCGCACTGGCGGTTGCACCTGCGGGCACTTCGCTGCTGATGACGAACCAGCCGTTGTTATGGTTCATGCGTCCGTCATACAGCTTCAGCTCGGCGCCCTTGCTCTCAATGGTAAACCGGTTATAAGGGTCGTCCGGTCGGACTGTAAAACGTTTTCCAATAGCATACGGGTAAGCAATGAGATCGTCGGCGATCATCGGATTGTATTCCTGGTTATCTCCGGTTAATAGGTTGTGGTCCGCCTTGGCATCAGGCTCGCTAAAGCTTCCTGCATGCGAGTAATTCGACGGTTGCGACAACACAGGCCCGTTAGGCTGCTCGGGAAAAATACCGTGCTTGCTGTCCATGATCCAAGGCTTGCCGAACAGCGCGCCTGGGAACAGCTCCAGGTTGAAGTTGATTTTACCGACGTACTTGTCCGGTATCGGTCGATCCAGATCGACGGTAACCTTGACCGAAGCCCCTTCTCCTTGGACGATCACCTTGTAATTGAACTGGAAATCGGGGTAGATCATCGGATTAAAGCCCTTTAAGTGCCTGGAAGAGTCCGGAAAGCTTAGCGCAGTGGTGATCGTATTCGCCGCTTCGTCCAGCTCGCGATTGCCCTGCTTAGGCACTGGCTGCCACTGCCCCGGCGTCTGCTCGAAACGGATATCGCCGTTCGTTGCGACGCGATTGCCGTGCATGATGATACTTACGCCGGATTGATGCCCTTCCGGATAAATATCGTCGAAGGCCATCACGTCTACGCCAGCATTTTTGAAATAGCCGTCCTCACGGTTTAGCTTAAATCCGAGTTTCTCAGAGGTCGTGGAACCGTTTTCTTTGTCCATTATGTAGCCTCCTTATATGCTCTCCCTGCTATAGATGATCATACACTTCCATCCCGTAACGCACAATTGATCGATTTGGCTCATTTTGTATGTAAAAATAAAAAAGGACAGGCGTCCTGTCCTTCGTTGATCTATTCTTCAGGAAACAGCTGCTGGACGAGCGCGTTGAACTCGGCGACGAAGCGTTGAAGAGGATAACCTTCCCGTACGGCTTGTGTATACGTCTGCATGCGACTCCATAATACCGGGTCCTCGGAGACGAACACGTTGCGCGTTGACGGAGACCTCGATCGAACCGCGTTCGAGACGTCGGATACGAGCGCATCCGGCAGCTGCGGTCCGTTCGTCAGAACCTCCGCAGATCCTCGGTTCACAGCGACATAAGCGTTGCGATCGGTCATCATCACGTAAGCGGATTGCACGCCCGGCATATGAATCACGGCGTCCGTCATTTCGTCATTCAAGTTGAAAAATGTGTTATCGTGCAAGCCGGCCACCTGGCGGTTGTTCAAGGTTTGCACCTTGGGCGCCCCGTCCAGAATCCCGACATTCGGTGTAGCTAACGCGTTCGATCGAACGCTCTCATCCGCGATATCCGCTGCTCTGTCCGTGCACCCCGGCGATATGCCGAGGATCAGCAAACCGAGCATCGCGATCGCCCTTCGTTGGTAGCGCAACTCCAATCCCTCCAGCTTATCGTTAAGCTTAGGGTTGGGACAAAGCTTCAGGTTTATGCGCCTGCTGGAACGAATCTCACCGAATCCGGATTGACGAGGTAGTACCGCGGAACCCCTGCTTCTACTGCCTTCTCTTCTGATAGCCGCTCCTCATACCCAACGAAAATACCCGATATGCGCCCGATAACGGCAATGCGTTTCGCGCCGCCTCGTAGCTCTACCTCTCTACGAATGTATCCTTCTTCTATGGGCTTCGTAAAGCTTGGCCACCCGCTTCCGGAATCGAAGCGATCGTCCGTCGAGAACAGAGGATCTCCGTTCACGACATCGACGTAAAGCCCTCGAAGCGACCGATCCCATGCTTCGTTCTTAGCAGAATCCGCGAAGACGCGATGCTGCGTCGCATCGAATTGCCGCTCAGTCAGCTGCTTGCGCAAGCTCTCTAAGTCATTCTTCGTTCTCCAATGCTTCTCCACGAAAGACTTGCGATCCGATCCTTCCACGTAAAGCTTGTATTCGTATGGATTCCTGCGATAATAGCGCTGGTGTTCTTCCTCCGCGGGATAGAACACGCCGGCCGGCACGATTTCGGTTACGATCGGTTTCTTGAATCGTTTGCTGGCTTTGAGCGCCTTCTTCGAGGCTTCGGCGGCTAGACGTTGCTCCTCCGAATGATAGAAAATCGCCGTCCGATAGGAGGGGCCTCTATCATAGAATTGTCCACCGGCATCTGTCGGGTCGATAAGCTGCCAATAGATCTCCAATAGCCGCTCATAGGAGAACAGATCAGGATCATACGTGATTTGCACGGCTTCAGCATGACCGGTCGTTTCGCGTCCTACTTCTTCGTAGGTCGGATTAACGGTATGACCGCCTGTGTAACCCGATATGACGGATTGGATGCCGGGAAGCTCGTCGAACGGCTTGACCATGCACCAGAAGCAGCCACCTGCGAATATAGCGTGCTCACGCTTACGATTAACGTCGTTAATCATTATACCTCCCCCTTCTTTCCCCATTTACGGTCCAACGCATTCTCTGTATCTATTATACAAATTCCTCGATAAGCATCCAGACGCCCATAAGACCTAACACGATTCCCGATGCTTTGTCCGCCCATTCTCCAAGATAACGCTTAAGTCTAGCGCCGAATAGCGCGCCGAGCATGGAGAACGCGAACGATTGACAGGCGATCATCGCGATCATCATCGCGATCGGGGCTTGCATCATTCCTGCGGTAAAGCCGACCGCGAGCTCGTCCAAGCTGATGCCGATAGCCACTGCGAATAGCGCCCACCCTGCCAGCGGCTGATCGAACGTCTTGCCTTCCTCCTCGTCCCGGTCGAACAGAACAACATAGATGGCAACGCCGATTAATAACAGCGCTCCGATGGCGGTTAGCGTCCCGTTGAAATATTGTCCGAGCGCTCCTCCGATAATCATTCCGGCAATCGGCATGAGGGATTCGACCGCAGCGAAGACGAGCGCGATCGTAATCTTATCCTTCGGCTCTTGATGGAGTCCGATCGAGGCCGAGACGATGAAGGCATCGAAACCGAGCGTTAACGTTAGAATCCACGCGAACAGCATATCCATGGACATACTCCTCCGAACAATCGTTGTTTGCCACAATATATACGCGGAATCGCCTTCGTAGTACAAGCTTGGAATAAGATCGCCTTCGTCATGAGAACCTAATCGGCAAGAGTAAATTCTTGTTCAAAGGCAGGTATATCCATGAGAAATAAACTGATGTACAGCTTAGTTGCCATCGTCGTCGTGCTGATGCTAGCGGTTCCGGTATACGCGGATTCTGGGAACACGAATGGAGGCAACGGCGGGTTAGGCAACGGGATGGGAACCGGTAATCAAGGCTCGAGCATGCATGTCCATTCGTTCGACGGCAGGGCAACTCATGTCACGGACAATCGAGACGTGAGCGTTTATGGCACGGGAACAGGCAGCCAGTTCTGGAACATGAACGCGAACAATACCGGCGCTAGGAACGGAGCTTCAACGTACCGTTCACCATCCTACGAGACCAACGGCTATCGTGCAGCGGCGACGACTACCGATCGAGGCACCTCCTGGGGCTGGCTCGGATGGTTAGGGCTGCTTGGGCTGTTAGGCCTTCGGAACCGTAATCCACAGCGTAATCGCTAAGGTACAAAGCTCCATTACGATGCGTCTCGTTATCCGGTTTGCCGGAAAGGGCCGCATCGTTTTTTAAAGCTTCTTGGACATCCCGAACGTGACATACAATGAATCAGGTCGATTCGCCGCTATTGACGAAGGGAGGTTATGCCGATGTGGGTTAAGCCCAGCTTCAAGATCATCGAGACGTGCGCGGAAGTAACGGCTTATGCTTATCGCAAATAATTGCTATTATGCCGGAGCAATCCGGCATCTGTTCTATAGAGGGGATATGCGATGATCATTAGAGTGTTAGGCTCAGCCGCGGGCGGTGGCTTCCCGCAGTGGAACTGCGCCTGCCCGAATTGCAGCCGAGTGAGATCCGGCGATCCGAACGTACGCGCCAGACGGAACGATTCGCTCGCCGTAAGCCCGGACGGAATACGCTGGGCGCTGCTTAACGCAAGCCCGGATATTTGCTTTCAGACGGAAGCCTATGCCTCCCTTCATCCGGGCTCTTCGATGCGCGGCACCCCCATCCAAGCCGTATTGCTTACCGACGCTGAACTGGACCACACGACAGGCCTGCTTCAGCTCAGGCAAGGCTCGTCCATCGATATTTACGGGCCTCCCCCCGTTCTTCAAGCGCTTGCGGATGACTTTCCGATAAGGCGGATCGTTGAACCGTTCACGAGCAATCGGTGGCTAGAGGTGGCGCCCGAGGAATCTTTCCCACTTTTTGGGGGACAATTATCGGTATGTCCGTTCTACTTGGGCCACAAGCCTCCGCGATACGTCACCGCGAACCAGTCCCGCCGTCTGCTTCGGGATTCGGAGCCATGGGTCGTCGGCTACCGCTTAACGGACCTAGAGACGGGCGGCGTGGCCGTCTATGCGCCGGGAATCGAGTCGTGGTCCGAGTCGCTGGAGCGTCATCTGGAAGGCGTCGATGCCTTGTTCCTGGACGGAACGTTCTGGCAGAGCGACGAATTGCGCGTGCTGGGCGCATCCGAACTGGACGCTTCCGAGATGGGCCACCTTCCGATTACCGGAACGAACGGAACAGCCGACCGGATAGCTCGTCTATCGATTAGTCGCAAAGTCTATGTTCATATCAATAACACGAATCCGATACTGGTCGATCATTCGCCGCAGCGACGAAGCTTGACAGCCATGGGCATTGAAGTCGGGTTTGACGGAATGGAGATGGAGGTTTAATGTTGGATTCTTATTTAATGTCGAACGAACAATTTACATCGCGATTGCGGCAGGTTGGAGAAGAACGCTATCACGATAAGCACCCCTATCATGTCGCGATGCACGAAGGGAAGCTCTCCCCTGCTCAGCTTCGGGCATGGATCGCTAACCGATTCTATTATCAGAAGAATATTCCCGTGAAAGACGCTTTGATCCTGTCCAAGCTGCCTTCTCGGGAAGATCGCCGAGAATGGATTCAACGGATCATCGACCATGACGGGCGGGCAGACGGCGAAGGCGGTATCGAGGCGTGGATTCGTCTAGGAGAGGCCGCGGGAATCCCGCGCGAGGAAATGCTGGATGAACGCCACGTGCTTCCGGCCGTCCGCTTCGCCGTGGACGCCTACGTGAACTTCTGCCGGCTGGAGCCGTGGCCGATCGCCGTCGCGTCCTCGCTGACGGAGCTGTTCGCGCCTACTCTCGTATCCAAGCGAATCGGGGTCTTCGAGCAGCTGTATCCATGGATTCGACCTGAAGGGCTCGCCTACTTTCAAGCTAGGCTGCACCAAGCTCCTCGCGACGCGGAGCATGGTCTACGCATCGTCTTGCGCGAATGCAGGGATCGCAGCGATCAAGAACGGGCGATAGACGCTCTACGCTTCAAGTGCAATGTCCTCTGGGCGCTGTTGGATGCGCTTAGCTTGGCTTATCCCCTCGGAGAGAACGAGCGATGAGCCAGCGGGCGCTGTCGGAACGGCCGAGGCTGAGCAGTCCGGGTCGCTTGAAATACGACAAAGCCCGCCACACGGAACTATTGCTGCTGCCTGAGCGGGTCGTCGAGCTGAACGAGGCGGCGGGAGCCATTCTCCGCCTCTGCGACGGGCAGCGTACGATTGGGCAGATCATAGAGGAACTCGAGTCGAAATACGGACAGACCGGACTTGGCGACGATATCGTCGAATTTTGCGCGATAGCCTCGGACAAAGGGTGGTTGGAAGTATGACGGTAGACTTGCCTTACGCCTTGACCGCCGAGCTTACTCATCGATGCCCGCTTCACTGCCCCTATTGCTCGAATCCGATCGAGCTTCAGAAGAGAGAAAGCGAGCTATCGACCGAGACATGGCTCAGCGTATTGGAGCAAGCCAGCGAGCTCGGAGTCGCGCAGGTTCATTTCACGGGCGGAGAGCCGCTATTACGTTCGGATCTGGAACAGCTGATCCGCCGCGCCCGTGAACTGGGCCTCTTCGTCAATCTCATTACGAGCGGCGTCGGATTAACCGAAGAGCGCGTCCGTCGGCTCTCGGAGGCCGGTGTAGACAGCATACAGCTAAGCCTGCAAGCCGCATCGCCCGAGCTTGCCGATACGATAGCCGGCTTTGACGCCTACGAATGGAAACGACAAGCGGCCCGGCACATTCGGCAGAGCGGTCTTGCGCTGAATATGAACGTCGTCCTCCACCGGGCCAATCTTCATCAGCTTGAGGATATCGCCCAGCTCTGCGTCGATTGGGGGGCGCAGCGGTTAGAGCTGGCTAACGCCCAATATTACGGCTGGGCCTTGCGCAACGTCGATCGTTTACTGCCTTTCAAGGAGCAGCTTCAAGAAGCAGAAGCCGCCTACTATCGAGCTAGCGAGCGCTTCGGCAATCGAATCGAACTCATATGGATCGTACCGGATTACTATGAAGACTTCCCGAAGCCCTGTATGGGGGGATGGGGTAAAATATCGCTGACGGTAGCGCCGGACGGTCGGGTTCTCCCCTGCACGGCTGCATCGGAAATTCGGAGTTTATCTTTCGAGAATGTGCAACAACGAGCTTTGGCTTGGATCTGGAGGGACTCTCCTTCTTTTAACGCTTATCGGGGAGAGGCTTGGATGGCGGAGCCCTGCAGAAGCTGCGAACGGCGAGAGCTGGATTACGGCGGCTGTCGCTGTCAGGCGTTCCTGTTGACAGGCGACGCGCGGGCTGCGGATCCCGTCTGCGTGCGTTCGCCTCATCGCGGGTTAATCCTGGAGCGGGTCGGTTCTGTCTTGCCAAGCGATGAGGTTACGCCTAAGTATGCCTATCGCGGAAGGTGATCGAGAGCTTGAAAATATTCGATGCTCATTGCGACGTACTCAGCAAGCTGCTGGTCGATCCGGAGCTTGATTTCGCCCATGGCCAAGAAGGGTTGGACGTTACGTACGACAGAATGTTGGCTTCGGGCATCCGATTTCAGAATTTCGCCGTGTATTTACCCGAGCGATGGTCGAGTGAATTCAAATACGTGCTGGAGAGCATCGACTTGTTCCATGAACGCATCCTCTCCCTGCCGCGGATGCGGTTTATTCGCGCGAAATCCGATTTGCGTCTAGCGATCGACGAGGATCGAATCGGAGCATTGCTTTCCCTAGAAGGCGTAGATTCGCTTCACGGAAGCTTGGCCTATCTTCGGATCCTGTACCGCCTCGGCGTCAGGATCGTCGGCATCACATGGAACCGCGCGAATTGGGCTGCCGATGGCGTTCTAGAGCCGAGAAAAGGCGGATTTACCGCGGCGGGAATGGAGCTCATCCAGGAATGTAACCGTCTAGGTATGATCCTGGATGTCTCTCATCTCTCCGAGAAAGGCTTCTGGGAGCTTATCGAGGCGTCCCGTAGACCTGTCATCGCCTCCCACTCCAACGCTAGCGCCGTCAGCCCCCGCTTAAGGAATTTGTCTGATGCGCAGATTCTCTCTCTTATTCAAACCGGCGGAGTTATGGGAATCACGTTCGTTCCCCCGTTCGTGAGCGAGGAACAGCCTGTACCGATCGATCGAATCCTGCATCATATCGATCATGTATGCGCATTAGGCGGACAATGTCATATCGGCTTCGGCTCCGACTTCGACGGAATCAAGGAATGGATCGTCGGTCTCGAACACGCGGGGCATTACGATCGGTTAGTGAACGTCTTATTGCAGCATTACCGGGAGGAAGACGCCAAGCTGTTCCTGCATGGCAACTGGTTCAGATATTTCATGGAGCAGCTGCCGGAAGAGTAGCGTCCACTCTCGGATCTCTATCGCCAGGGTGCAAATAATCCGATGGGATTTCGTCCCCCGCCTTCAGAATTGTATCTTGCCCGACGAACGTCGTCAGTCGCGTTTCGTAAAACAGCGGATGCTTGTCCCATGCTTCCTTAGGTACAGTAAGAACGAACCGGCCCTGTTGGTCGGGAATCGTCAACGAGTAAGGAGTCCCGGGGGGAACGTCTAACCCGGCCAGCAGGCCGGTGTATGTCGCTCCCTTCGCGGTGCTGCAGACAAGCATCGGGGGTTTGTCGTCGATAACCGTTCCTTCCCTAGGCAGCCGGATTCGAATATCCACGCTTGTGTTCCGAGGTAGATTGAGCACCTTGCCCTTGGGCAGCGCGTAACGCCGTGTCCCGACGATGACGGTGAGGTTCGTATCTTCATCCTCCGGCCAATAGAACATTTCGTATCGTCCGTCCTTATCTGTAGGAGTCGACTTGGCGAAGCTTTCCCCTCGATCTCGGTCGATCCATACGATCGCGTCCTTAATGGGCTTGCCGTCGGCATCCCCTACTTGTCCCGAAATCCGGTATTTGTCGACTTGGAAGAACGATACGACGTCGCCAGCTTCACTCCTGATCCGAGCATGCACCTTGACCTTGCCCTTATCCTTATCGGAGGGCTGTACCTTGGTCACTTCAATGGGATGAAAGACGCTGATCGAGGAAGCAGCCGACAGGATCGCAGCGGCCTCCGCCTTCCCGATCGGCTTGCCATCCATCGTCGCTTCCTTTACCGAAGAGACTCGGACGGGCTTGAATGCGATCAGACTACGATCGACGTTAAACTCGAACGTTCCGTCCGCTCCTGTCCGGATGCTTCTTCCCTTCAAGTCGACCTGCAGGAGGGCATTCGCGACAGGCCGTCCCCCATAAGTCAATCTGCCCCAATTGGCGGCCAGATGGGAGCCGTCGCCCCGCCAGGTCTTAACGACGAACGTTGTCTGTTCAAGTTCAATTCGAGCTTGAGAGGCTTCCTTCTGCGCATGCGCGATCCAACGGGAATCCGTCCATAACGCGGTTACGAATAGTAAGAGGATATATACTCCTGCCTTGGTCGTTCTTATCACCGTATGTACTCTCCTTTATAAAGTGACGGCCAAGACAAGACGTTGAATGTCCTGTCTTGACCGCCGGGGTCGATCTCGGTTATTGCGCCGAATGCGCATTGCCCGTGTCAGCTTGACCAGCCTCGCCTTGCGTCTTATTGCCGCCGAGCCCGAACACATGCACCTTCGGTTTCGTTCCGCCCGTGGTAAAGGTGATATATTCTTTACCGTCCACCGTGAAGATCGATGGAGCCGCCTGCACCGTGTCTCCGTCCGTCTGGAACGTCCATATGACTTTGCCCGCCTTAATATCGAGCGCATTGATCTTTCCGTCTAGCTCACCGAAAAACGCAATTCCTGAATCCGTGCTCGTCAAGCCGCCTCTTTGCGCGGCGGTCGTCTTGATCTGATAAGCTTGCTTGCCCGTATTCACGTCGATCGCGGTAACCGTTCCGAAGCCCTGGACGCCTTCTACGGCTTCGTAGTTGGTGCCGAATGCGGCAGCACCGGGGAAGTCCGGCGTTCCGGCCTCCGCCTCGCTCTTCGCCGCCTTGAAGCGCGAAGGCTCTTCAACGCCAGGAATCAGCACATAATTCGTCGCAGGGTCGTAAGCTTCCGGCGCATAGTTCTCTCCTCCGAGCACGCCGGGATAGCTGACCGTGCCTTCTGTCGTCGGTTCTTTCTTGTCGATCTTGGTGAAAGGAATGCCGTCCCAGACGACGTCTCCCGTAGCGGCATCCCAAGCGAACCATAGACCGGATTTGCCGCCTTCTACGACTAGCTTCTTCTTCTCACCCTTCACCGTGGCGTTAATAACCATCGGAGAGGCTGCTGCATCATAATCCCACACGTCGTGTTTGACTTCCTGCTTCGCCCAGACGAGCTTGCCTGTCATCGCGTTAACGGCTACGACCGAATCGGTATTCGGGTTGTCTCCCGGGCGATTGGCGCCGAAGAAATCCGGAGCCGGATTACCTGCAGCGAAGTACATGATGTCGGTCTCCTCGTCGATCGCTACGGGATTCCAGACCGTTCCTCCTCCTTGGAACTTGCTGTTCGCCAGCCAATCCTGGCCCTTCGGCGGTACGGTCCAGAACGGGGAATCCCATGCGGGCGTCAGATCGCTCGCTTTGAATGCCGCCACGAACCCTCGTACGCCGTTGTCGCTGCCGCTGCTGCCGATATAGACGTTGCCCTTATAATACTGAGGCGCGGTCGTCTCATAATATCCGTTTTCTATCGTAACGCCGTCGATATAGTCTGACAGCTTAATCATTTTCACCAACTGGCCGGTCTTCTGATCCAAGGCGACCAAGGAGTTGTCGACGGCAAGCATGAACACTTTGCCTTCTCCTACCGCTACGCCGCGGTTGGCAATGATGCCCGCTTTGGAGAAGCCAGCGGCTTGCTCCGCCGGCGGCTTCCAATGCCACAGCGTGTTCCCGGTAACGGCGTCGAACGCGAACACTTGGTTGCCTGCCGTCGTTACGTAGATCACGCCATCGACGACGACCGGGTACGATTGGTTGCCGTTCTTGACGTCTTTGTCGAGCGTCTTCAGGTCTGCGGACCAGATCACGCCGAGATCGCCTACGTTGCTGGCCGTGATTTCCTTGTAAGGGACGTGGCGAGTGTTAGCAAGCGTATACCCGTATGACCCCCAGTTCTCGAAGGATTGGCCGGTCACGCCGGTTGCCGAAGGCGAGCTCGGGGCGGCTGGACTGGACGTCGGTGATGGAGACGGTGAAGCGTTATTGTTATTGTTGTTCCCGGTACAACTGCTCAGAACCATCAATAAAGATAGCGCCGCTCCTATTTTTGCTTGTGTTGTATTCACGGTCTTGACCTCCAGATGTGTGAGAGTATGCGCTTCACGATTCGAATGCGGATCCTTGATACCATCTTCGATGTTAATGGTATTGCCCAATTGGCGTAATTTATGTAATTCACGTGAACATACCAAAAAGGCCTCTCCAATAAAGAGAGACCCCGTCTGCTGGGTATATTCAGGTGACGACAAATTGCTGCTTCTACGATCGGACTTCCATGTTGGCTGCGTCGTTGGCCTCGTACGTCCCCGCTGCTTCCTTCTCGCTCTGCATATCGTAGAGCTTTCCGAGCTTCCACCCGATAGCGATATTTACCACCGCCATGGACCCGAACAGAATAAAGTCTCCCCAAGGCTCCGGAAGCAAGAGATCGGCTAGAAGCCATCCTCCGGTCATTGATACTCCCATCAACACGCCTTTAACAGGCGATTTCAAGAAAGCTCTAGCCATTCGCACACCCTCCAATTTATACATTAACGTCCGAATTCCCTTACACCGATTGTATGTGTGGACAAAGCTCGATTATGCCGCCTATAGATTAAGTCTGACTATGCAGGGGCATAATAACGGCGCGAATAAGATAGGAGGAGTATATCCATCATGACAAGACAATTCGTCAAGTTAAGCACGGCTATTCTCGCGTTGGTCGCTCTACTCACGCTTAGCGCATGCGGTAATAACAACAACAATAACGCGAATTCCCCCGCTGCTTCGCCGCCGGGCACGCAGGCGGGAGCCGGCGGAGGAGCGACGAAGGAAGTCACGGTGAACGCCGTCAACTGGGAGTTCAGCGAACCCGAGATCATGGCGAACGTTGGCGATACGCTCGTGCTCACTTTGAACAATGAGAAAGGCGTGCACGGGCTGGAAATCGGGGATCTAGGCGTAAATATCAAGGGCGGTGAAACCGCGACGATCAAATTGGACAAGCCCGGAACTTACGAGTTTCATTGCAGCATTCAGTGCGGACAAGGCCATGACAATATGGTCGGGCAGATTGTCGTCCAATAACCGATAAGGGATTACGCTTCTTTGTAACAGAGGTGCGTAATCCCTTTTTCTTTGCTTCTAAGTCTTCGCTATTGCAAGCGATCGGGGATCTTATGGTCATGGGTCTTGGTTTGAACCTCGGAAAAGATCGTGTCGTTGTTGGATGGCGTAACGGGAGTTTGAGGAAAGTAAGTGCGCAACAACTGCTCTAAATCCCCTTTGGTTACGGGCTGCGCATGAGAATAAAGCTCGTACCCTAGATCGCCGTTTACCTCGATCGTTCCTGACTTTACGTCGGATATACGTGAAATACCGGCGATTCTAAGCTTTTTCTCAAGATCGTCGATCGATATCCTAAGCTTCCTAAGGTTAGCTTCATTCGGTTTGCCATGTTCGATTACGGAGACAGCCATTCCTTTAATCCATTTCTCGGCGATGTTCGAGTGCAGGGTAATCCATTCAATGACGATCAGAAAACCGATGAACGTTGCTAAAGCCAGTATCGTATACGCTATACCTTTGCCGCTGACCTCCGACCCAAGCACGGTTCCGAGGGTCAGCATGATGAGTACTTGCGGCATCGTCATCTGAGATATCGATTTTCGTCCGGCAATTCTTAGCAACAGCGTTCCAACGCAAGCTAACAAGATAGATTGGCCGATAATGCTCCACATCATCAAATCCTCCTTTTCGATACTCTTATTGTGCGCCAAAAGCCCCGATCATCACTATGGATGACCGGGGCTTCCCATGCGTTATCGTAATTTGATTAATAATAACGCTGCATGATCGGCTGATCGAGGCTTCCTTCGATCTTGGCGAGACGGAGCAGCGCGACTGCGGCTTCCGCCACCGTCACTTTGGCGTTCGGCTTGAACGAGCCTTCGCTTGCCGACAGGAGCCCGAGTTTGAGCGCGAGCGCGACTGCGCCTGGATTCTTGATCGCTTTCAGATCCTTCAAGGCTGTTACTTCCTTATCCTTGCCTAATCGTTCCGAAAGCTTCGAATAGCCTGTCATGGTCGCCAAATATACGGCAAGCTGATCCCTCGTTAATGCTTGTTCCGGCTGCAGCTTATGCTCTGCATCCGACTTCAACCAGCCTTTGCCGATCCAGTCGCTCACCGCGCGATAATAGATCGATTCTGCATCTACGTCTGCGAATAAAGATGAATCCGAGCCGTTGGAATACGAATAGCTTTCGGTCGATGGATTCATCGCGCGTGCGGCCATGCGGATGAACTGTCCTTTGGTCACGAATTGGTCGGGATTCAGATGACCGTTGTCGTCCGGAATGAGGACGCCATGATCCAAAGCGGCTTGCAAGGATTCTCTCGCCCAATGCGATTGAATATCTGCGGCGGATGCCGTAAGCTTCGTTCTATTGTCTTCATAAGGGATAATAAGCTCTCCGGTCACCGCGTCAATGATGCGGTAGATGCTCTCTCCGTATTCCTTATCCGAAATAACGTATCCGAGCGTTAGCTTAGCCGGGATATATTCGCCGGATGGAGCCGTATTGTACCCGCCCGATCTGACGTAGTTCAGCTTCATCTCCAGAGCTGCCAAGTAGCTGGCTTTCGCTTGTTCGGGCTTGATGGCGGCAGTCAGACCGTCGAGAACGTCGTAAGATTCGATACCTGCTTGCGCATAGATGCCGGCTACGCGCCCGTTCGGGTCAAGGGTCACGCCGACGGATTGGTTCTGAACGGGAATCCCTTTATGGAACATCACGTAATTGATCGTAACGGTGCCCGTTGACTCGTCGACCTCTTGTTGGGCATTGTCCACTCTCTTATATTTATTGGCGTCTAGGATGTTCGCTTGCATCCACTGATCCGAGATTTGGATAGCTTTCGTCAAGGAGAGCGGCACAGGCTTCGGCTGATCGGAAGGCGCCGGTAGATAAGGTCCGTACCGTTCGATGTTAAAGCTTAGGATCTGTCCGGTTTCGGCATCGACTTGCGCACTGCGTCCTCCAGCCATAAAGCTGTTGTCCTGTTGACTCCAGCGGATATACCACGAATCATGCTGCTTTCCTTGCCCTCTGTTCAATTGCTGGGACTGCACCGTATAATCCCCCGGGATGTCCGCGTAGGACTCAATCGACTTGATCGCTTCTTCAGCGGTCACCCGGCGTGCCTTGTAAGGTTCTCCTGTGGTCTGCAGATCGATATAAGCATTGGGTTTTACGGCATCGACCGGTTTATTCTCCCAATCGACCCATTGGCCGGTCTTAGCATCCAGCATACTAAGCGGTACGGAAGGTACATAGGTTAGTCGCCACTTGCTCGGCGCGTTGTCCCAAGGATAGGTCGAAGAAAAATAGGTAAGCTGCAGCTGCAAATCTTGCTCGAGCCGCTTCTGCGCTTCGGCGAGCGTCGTCTTCGGTTTAGAGGACGGATATTCGAGGCCTGAGTTGGAATAGTGAAAGTTCGTCACGTCGCCGTCCCCGTTAACCGTAATCGACAGGGGCTGGCCTTGAACCTTCACTTCCTCATGGTAGACGTCGAATGCGAAGCTGTAGACGACTGGACCGAACAACGGGGTAGTCATGTAACCATAAGGATTGTTGCTGGAGCGTTCCAATTGCTCAGCCTTCGCGCCAAGAGAAGGAACGGCCTTCGAGATAAAGCTGCGCGCGATCGTCAGCGCTTCGGATTCGTTTAACTTCGGCGGAAAATAGGTTGGCTCTCCGAGCAGGTCATAGGGCAAGCCTAAGTTGATCAGATCGCCGGTGACAGCATTCACTTCGCTGGAAAAGCCATAAGAGCTGTTCCCTCTATGAATCGACCAATTGATTTGCCAGACGGGGGTTTGGCCACCGCCGCCGCTATTGCTATCCGTTAATCGGACTCCGCTCATTTCCGCTTCTTTGAATAGGGGGACGAGTGATTTGATTCTCGATACGGCTTCTTCACTGCTGATCTTGGCGAGCGACGCGTCAACCCCGGACGGAGTGGCTTTCACTGTACCAGCTTCGAAACTCGGAGCCGCTTGACTTTCCTCTACGGTTATAACTTCCGCGTTCGCGATCGGTGCGGCTAGCATACCGAACACGAGGACAGTGCCTACGACGGTAGCTTGAAAGCTTCGCAGCTTTCTACGCCGTTGTAATTGGTTCATTATTCCCTTCATCCTCTCTGCTCCTACTGGACGTATCCAACTTATTAACGTCCATAGATACAACGTTGGTTAGAGGAAGAAGTTCCCTTGAATTGGATACATTTAGGTAATCTTTAACCTCGTCGGTTCAATCTTATTGAAAAAAGTCCGCGATTAAGCGGACTTCATGTGCTTGCTTATTAAGTTACAACGCTTTTACCTACTTCAGCGCTCCGCATTCATAGGCAATATCCATCGCTCTTTGTCGATCTTTCTCATGGACGATGGCCGTCAATAAAATATCCGTTCCCGTCACCATATTACCCGGGCCGCCCGAGCTGAAGCCGCTGGCGCTGGTGCTCGCCGCTGCTAATATACCTGGGTCGCGGTTAAAGTCGCCTCCCAAGGTCAGCGAACCGAGACTTGGAATATCACCGGTTATCGGATTGTCCGGGTTGGTCCCGTCTCCGGGATATCCGTCGAAGCGGTCGACTCTAGCTTCGATGACATTAAGCTCGCGCTTCATTTGCTCCATCGCTTTGTTGGCTTGGTCTGGCGTGTTAAAGTATACCATAACTGATTTTTCATCGCCGGGCAACATGCGATCGCTCCTCTCCTATTACGTACGTCGAACAGTCTTTAATGTCTGTTCGCTATGCCTGACTTATTCATTCTCAGAGTGGAGAGAACGCAAAAAAAACACTCCTCGCGGACAATGTCATTAAGGTAAGGCATAAGCCAAATAATTATGGAAAAGAGCAGGTTATCGAAAAGATAGCCCGCTCTTTTTTTGCGTGAAAATGCGACAAATGTATTGACAAG
>Ga0065721_10049202_pt1 | contig 41925 bp, 44 predicted proteins | sample Mesricmetagenome_FD_59108 | JGI IMG/M metagenome (GOLD analysis project Ga0065721, IMG submission 59108) | Mesophilic microbial community from rice straw/compost enrichment Sample: eDNA_1 v2 (version 2) | ecosystem: Engineered > Solid waste > Grass > Composting > Bioreactor | place: USA: Davis... | reverse complement strand
GGGGGGGGGGGGGGGGCGATGTATGGTTAAAGGCACTTCGAACAAATGCCCCCGGAATAGGCTAAAACGAAAAAAACGGCACGGGGAGCAGCCCCATGCCGTCACAAAAAACCTATACGTAAATCGGAAGCACCTGATTCGTTTGCTCGCGGTTGCGGCCGACGGAGAAGATTGCAATCGGAATGCCGGTCAGCTCGGATACGCGGTTGACGTAGTTCAGCGCGTTCGGCGGCAAGTCCTCCAGCTTCTTCGCGTTCGACACGTCCTCGGTCCAGCCCGGCAGCTCCTCGTACACCGCCTCGCACTCCGAGACGGCCTTCAGGCTGGCCGGATAGTGGTGGATGATCTCGCCGCGGTATTTGTAGCCCGTGCAAATTTTGACCGTCTCCAGGCCCGTCAACACGTCCAGCGAGTTGAGCGACAGGCCGGTAATGCCGCTGACGCGGCGAGCATGACGCACGACGACCGTATCGAACCAGCCGACGCGGCGCGGCCGGCCCGTCACGGTGCCGTACTCGTGGCCTTTGTCGCGGATCAATTGGCCGATTTCGTTGTCCTGCTCCGTCGGGAACGGACCGTCGCCGACGCGGGTCGTATACGCTTTCGCCACGCCGATGACCTGCTTGATCTTCGAAGGGCCGACGCCGGAGCCGATGCATACGCCGCCTGCGGACGGGTTGGAGGACGTCACGAACGGGTACGTTCCTTGGTCGATGTCCAGCATGACGCCTTGCGCGCCCTCGAACAGCACCTTTTTGCCTTCGTCAATCGCGTCGTTCAACACGACGGACGTGTCCGTAACGTACGGACGAAGCGTCTCCGCATAGCCGAGATAGTCGCGCACGATTTCGTCCGCGTCCAGCGGCTCTCCGCCGTATACTTGCTGAATAAGCTGGTTCTTCTCCGCCACAATGGCGCGCACGCGGCCTTCGAAGCCTTCGGCGTCCATCAGGTCGGCGATCCGGATGCCGTTGCGGGAAGCCTTGTCCATGTAGCATGGACCGATGCCCTTGCGCGTCGTGCCGATTTTGTTGTCGCCCTTGCGGTCTTCTTCCAGACCGTCCAGCACGAGGTGATACGGCATGATGACATGCGCGCGGTCGCTTATTTTCAAATTGTCCGTAGAAAATCCGTTATCGTGAATATATTGAATTTCTTCGATCAGCGCGGCAGGATTGATGACCATTCCGTTGCCGATGACGCAAGTTTTATTATGGTTAAAAATGCCCGAAGGAATCATCGTAAGCTTGTACTTCTTGTTATCGATCAGAATCGTGTGCCCGGCATTGTTACCGCCTTGGTAACGGGCCACCACATCGGCGCCTTCCGCCAGGAAGTCGGTAATTTTTCCTTTTCCTTCGTCTCCCCACTGCGTACCGACAACAACAACCGTAGACATAATCATACCCCCGTCCGATGCTTGCGAGCATCGAAAATTACCGTCTTTGTAAAACGCTGGCGAAGGTTCCGGCCTTCCGGCGGGAATCGCGGCGCCGCCCGGCGCAAACGCGCTTGCGCCGATCGCAAGCCATACGTTCCGCATCAGACATACAAGCTTAACATAAGTCAAACCTATGCGTTCTTATACATCAAAGGGCAAAAGACAGCAATATTAGTGTAGCAGTCTCGCCATCAGAAGTCAAACAAAAAACGAACAATTGCACAAGCGCCTGTGCAATTGTTCGGATATTACGACGCTTGGGACGGGTCCTGATGGCTCCGGTCCAAGCTGACGAATTTATTGAAGTTTTTGAGAAAGACCAGCTCGACGGTGCCGACCGGACCGTTCCGCTGCTTGGCGATAATAATTTCGATAATGTTCTTCTTCTCCGACTCTTTGTCGTAATAGTCATCGCGGTACAGGAACGACACGATATCGGCGTCCTGCTCGATCGAACCGGATTCCCGCAGGTCGGACATCATCGGACGTTTGTCCTGCCGCTGCTCCACGCCCCGGCTCAGCTGCGACAGCGCAATGACCGGCACTTCCAGCTCGCGCGCGATCTGCTTGAGCGTACGGGAAATTTCCGAAACTTCCTGCTGGCGGTTCTCCCCGGCCTTGCCGCGCCCCTGAATGAGCTGCAAGTAGTCGATCAGGATCATGCCAAGGCCGCGTTCCTTCTTCAGCCGGCGGCATTTGGCCCGAATATCGGCGACGGTTACGCCCGGCGTATCGTCGATATATATTTGCGCTTCCGACAACGCGCCGATCGCCATCGTCAGCTTCTCCCAATCGTCGCCCTCCAAGTTGCCCGTCCGCATGCGGGTCGCGTCCACATTCGCTTCGGCGCAAATCATCCGCTGCACTAGCTGCGCCGCGGACATCTCCAGACTGAAGATCGCGACCGTCTCGCGGGCGCGGACGCCGACGTTTTGCGCGATGTTCAGCGCGAAGGCGGTCTTGCCCACGGACGGACGCGCCGCCACGATAATCAGATCGCTTCGCTGAAAGCCCGCCGTCATTCGGTCGAGATCGACGAAGCCCGACGGGATGCCCGTCGTGCCTCCCCGATTGGAATACAGAAACTCCACCTTCTCGAACACTTCCATCAAGACGTCGCGAATGGAAATGAAGCCGCTGGTGGAACGGCGATTCGAAATCTCCAATATTTTTTTCTCGGCGTCGCTGAGCAGGACGCCGACTTCGTCGGCATTCGCGTAACCGTCGGTCACAATATTCGTCGCCGTGCGGATCAGCCGCCGCAGCATCGATTTTTCCTCGACGATTTGCGCGTAATATTCGACGTTGGCGGCCGTCGGCACCGAATTGGCCAGCTTCGCCAAATAACTGACGCCGCCGATTTCCTCCAGCAGCCCTTGATCCTGCAGATGCGCCGTCAGCGTCACCAGGTCGATCGGCTGATTGTTTTCTCCAAGCTCGACCATCGCTTCGAAGATTCGCTGGTGGGCGCTGCTGTAGAAGTCTTCGCTCCGCACCCGCTCCATGGCGGCAATGAGCGCTTCCTGCTGCAGCAGCACCGCACCGATTACCGCCTGCTCCGCCTCCATGTTCTGAGGCGGAATGCGGCCTGTCAACAGCTCCGAATCCATAAGCCCGCTTCTCCCTCCATGTTCCTCTTGAAGCCCGGTTTATTCTTCCGCGGCTTGCACCTTAAGCGTCGCCTTCACGTCGACGTGCAGCTTGACCGTCACTTGCGTTACGCCAAGCGTGCGGATCGGCTCGTCGAGCTCGATCTTGCGCTTGTCGATCTTGATCCCCATCTTGGCCAGCTCCTCGGCGATCTGCTTGCTGGTGATGGCGCCGAACAACCGGCCGCCTTCCCCGGCTTTCGTCTTGACGACGACGGTCAGCTCCTCCAGCCGTTTGCCGAGCGCCTGAGCGTCCGCCTTTTCCTTCGCCTTGCGCTTCTCTTCCGACGCGTTCATCACTTCCAGCGTCTTAATGTTGCCTTCCGAAGCGATCTTCACAAGCCCTTTCGGGAGCAGAAAATTGCGCACGTATCCTTCGGACAGATCCTTGACCTCGCCCTTTTTGCCTTGCCCTTTTACGTCTTGGAGAAAAATGACCTTCATTCGAATAACCCCTCTTCCCTTTCGATTTCTTCCAGCACTTGCTTCAGACGGGCTTCCACTTCCTCGACGGTGCCCTCCAGCTGAGCGGCCGCATTCGTCAAATGTCCGCCGCCGCCCATTCGTTCCATGACCACCTGCACGTTCATATGCCCCAGCGATCTGGCGCTTACGCCGATCAGGCCGTCCGGCCGTTCCCCGATGACGAAGGATGCCAATATATCCGTCATATTGAGCAGCGTATCCGCCGACTGCGCGATCAGCAGCTGCGAATTGCGTCTGCCCCGCTCGACGACGGCGACGGCGATGTGGTCGTACAGCACTTCGGCATGCTTAATAATTTCCGCCTTGTTTAGATATTCCTCCAGGTCCTCCTGCAGCAGCCGCTGGATCATCATCGTGTCCGCGCCGTTCCGCCGCAGGAAGGAGGCCGCCTCGAACGTCCGCGCGCCCGTCCGCAGCGAGAAGCTCTTCGTATCGACCGTAATGCCCGCCAGCAGCGAGGTCGCTTCCCGCACGTCCAGCGATATCCGGTCGTGAATATATTGCAGCAGCTCCGTCACCAGCTCGCAGGTCGACGAGGCATACGGCTCCATATAAACGAGAATGGCGTTGCCGATAAATTCTTCTCCCCGGCGATGATGGTCGATGACGACGATTTTTTCCTTGCCGGCCAGCAGCTTCGGCTCCTTGACCATGGACGCCTTATGAGTATCCACCACCACGATGAGCGACTGCGGCACGATCAGCCCGGCCGCCTGCTCCGGCGTGACGAACCGCTTCGACAGCCTTTCGTCCTCGCGCAGCAGATCCATCATCCGCTCGATGGACGGATTGACGCCCTCCAGAACGATATACGCTTCCTTGCCGAACAGCGTTGCGGCCTTCAGCACGCCGATCGCCGCGCCGACGGCGTCCATATCGGGCATCTTATGACCCATAATGACGACGTTATGGCTCTCGCGAATCAAATCGCGCAGCGCGTGCGCCACGACGCGCGCCCGGACGCGCGTCCTCTTTTCGACCGCATTCGTCTTGCCTCCGTAGAAGGTTTGCCGGCTGCCGACCTTTACGGCGGCCTGATCGCCGCCGCGGCCGAGGGCGATGTCCAGGCTCCGCTGGGCCCAGCCGCCGAGCTCGATAATGTTTTCCGCCCCTGCGGCAAAGCCGATGCTGAGCGTAACCGGTATTTTCTGATCGGCCGTCAGCTCGCGAACCTCGTCCAGAATGACGAACCTCGACTGCTCCAGCACCCGAAGCGTTTTCTGATCCGTAATGAGCAGAAACCGGTCGGAGGTGAGCCTTTTCAAATGGATATGATACTGTTGCGACCATTCCGTAATTTCGGTCGTCACCTTCGCCAGCAGCGTGCTCCGCTGATGATCGTCCAGCCCCTGTGTCACTTCCTCCAGGTTGTCGATCATCACGATGCCGAGCGCCAGCCTTTCGTCCTCGTATTTGCGGGTCAGACGCCAATATTCGGTAATGTTTTTGACATAGAGAATGCGTTCCTTCGGCTTGAAGATCAGCTCGTACATCTGGGAGCCGACCATCGCCTCGATCGTCCCTTCGCGCTCCTTGGCCTGCTGCAAGGTCGGAAACAGCTCCGTCAGCGGAACGCCGATGACCGATTCCTGCTCCATAACCTGAGAGATGTAAGGATTGTGCCATTCCACGGTTCGATCATCATTATACAAAATAATGCCGAAAGGCAGTTCGCTGATGACGTCGTTGCCGCCCTTGCGCACCCGATAGGACAACGTGCCGAGATACGTCTTCAAGTCTTTCCGGAACGCCCGCTCCGCCAATACGGCGTATACGGCGACGCCGGCCGTCAGCGCAAACCCCGCGAGACCGGCCAGCCAATGGAACCAGGCCAACCCTGCCGACATGACAAGCATAACCGCAACCGCTCCGATATGATGCATGCCATGCCATCTTGTCACAAGAAACTTTGGCATAAGTCAACTCGCTCCCGTGCTATTGTTTAGTAAACGACTTCCGAATCGGAAATGCGGTATCCAGAACGCCGATCAAGCTTAACGGAGGAATCAGCAGCACAGGCACGGCGATCAGCAGCGGCACGATCCGGTGCCAGCCGCGGTTGTGGGCGATGAAAAAGAAAAATCCGACCGCTTGAAAGGCGAACACGTAGCTGAGAAGCGGAACCAAATTCATCAGCGCGATCTTCAGAAACGAATCCCCGGCATTCAGCATCATCATATCGGCGATATAAGCGATCAAATAATAAATGACGAGAACCCGCGGCAGCTTCCAATCCTTGGCCTGCGGAAACGCCGGCACCTCGACCCCGCTCTGCCGCACGGCTCTCCGCGCGACGTAATGGGTGATGACCGTTACGGCAACCGAAAGCACGATAAACGTAAGCGGAATCATGTTCAGTACCGTCTTAATAAGCAGCTCCGTCATCTCGGCGTTCCAGCTGGCCGCCAAAATCGGATTTTGCGCGACCGTTTCGTTAAACGTCGTGCGGATGGAATCGCCTACGGCGTTAATCAAGGACAAATCCAGTATCGCATCGAATACGACGAGCTCGAGCATCAGCTGCGCCAGAAAGACGACGCTGACCGTCCGAATCACCTTGCCGGCCGGTTCTTGTTTGCGGTACATGTGCCCCATGACGACCGCCGGCACCAGAAAGAACAAACACATGATCAAGATCGGCAATCCCATCATCGCTCCGGCCGCAACCCATACGGGAAGCAGATGGAGAATGAAAGCCCGGTTGGACAGCGTAGCGTATAACACGACATATGGAACCATGACGAGCAGCAGCGCGGCCACGTTCAGCACCGGCACCGCCAGCAGGAGGAGCAGCAAGAATGCCGCGACGCTCCAAAGCACGGGTCTTACCCCAGTTTTCAATCCGTTCACCTCTTGCGCATTGTAGCATGACCTTACAGAACATTCACAACCCATTATAGCACAAAAGATGACCGGCGCACGCGTCCGCCCCCGCCCCGGCACTGCAAAATCAGGATCGGGCGGTTCCCCTCCATTTCGGACGATTGAAGAAGCGGATTAATAAATCGACAGTTGCTGCCGATAATTTACAATAACATATCAAATCAGGAAAGGCGGAATCAAAACCCAATGGATGTGAATGCCAAATCGACGAATATCGCTTGGCCCGTCTCCCATGTCCAGAAGCCGGCGTCCAGGCTGGACCAGCTGCTCGCAATCCAGGGAAGCGGAGCTTCCGATGCGGAAAAAAGAATGATGATGCGCAACATACAGTCGCAAATGGACAGCGAGAACGTGAAGGTGCTGATGGCCCATATCCCGGACAGCAAAAACAGCTCAAAAGGCAAGCACGCAGAAGAGTCGTCCGAGGAGCAAACGACCGTAAACGCTGACGGAGACTCTGCCGTCATATCGGAGGAATCCAGACAGCAATTCGAACAAAGTCAAGGCGAACCCGGCGCCGGCGCCGTTCAATCGTAAAACGCAAAGACCGTCCCCGAAGCTACAAGTAACTTCGGGGACGGTCGCCGCCTCCGGCTTGCGCCAAGCCGATTACGCTTTGCTGGCAAGCTCCTTCATGCAGTAATCGATAATTTCGCTTCTTCTGACAATGCCGATAAAATGATTTTTGTCGTCCACGACGGGCACGAAGTTCTGCACCTTCGCCAGCGAGATCAGATCGTCCATATTGGCATCGATATTGACCGGCAAATTGCGAATCCTGAGCGGAATTTCGCTCAGCTTCACTTTATTTGCATTCTCGAAATTCAGCTCCGGACGGCTTTTCATAAACCACAGCAGGTCGCCTTCCGTCACTGTTCCTTGATAACCGCCGTCTTCGTTAATGATCGGCACGGCGGAATAGCGGTGGTATTCCATCCGCTCCAGCGCCTGCCTCAGCGTAGCGTCATGCGGCAAGCAGACCACCTCCGCTTTCGGCAGCAGAAAAAAAGCAATATTCATCGTCGCGATCACTCCGTTCCATTCGCTGCGCTGGAGAGCGACTTGACCTCCTTGTTTCGTTCCGCGGCATATTTGGGCGGCAGCGGCAGGCTTCCGGCCGGCGTATCTTCGTCCAGCCAGCTCTTGATCATCGAGCGGACCTGCGCCAAATCTTCCTCGTCCGCGAAGAAGTACCAGGCCCCGCCCGCCTTCAGCCGATGTCCTTCGCCGGCCAGCGTATGGCTGTACATCGTGCGCTGCTTCGCCTGCAGCAGCTCCTGGGCCAAGTCGACCAGCTTCGAGGGAAGTATATCCGTATTGAAATTGTCATCCATAATATCGAGAAGCTCCGGTATCTTCGTCCATTGCTTCATCTCCAACGCCTTCTCTATCATAGCATGAAGGAACTGCTGATGTCGCTCCGTGCGGCTCAAATCTCCGCCGGCGTCCTCGCGGTACCTTACAAAATTAAGGGCATCGGTGCCGTTGTACAGATCCTGGCCGCCCTTGATGAAGAAATAGTCATGGTTCGGATCCCGGTTGACCATATCCTTCTCGATCGGCAGGGCGATGCCGCCCATAGCGTCAATGACGTCGCGGAAGCCTTCGAAATTGACGGAGGCGTAATGATGCACCGGCGAGTCCAGAAGCTTCTCGACCGTGTCCATCGCCATGCCCGCTCCGCCGAACGCGTAAGAATGGTTAATCTTGTCCATGGTGTCCCGGCCTACGATTTCGACATACAAATCTCTCGGAATCGACACGAGCAGTATATTGCCGTCTTCCGGCCGAACGACGGTATAGATCATCGTATCCGACCGGCCGACTTCGTTGCCGCGCTGGTCGACGCCCAGCAGCAGCACGGCAAACGGCTCCTTCTTTTGCTCCTTGCTGGTCGCAACGGCGACCGGCGGCTGCGTCCTTTCGGCCGGTTTATAGGTCTTTTCGATTTTTTTCTCAATATGTCCCTGCAGGAACCAGTCGAAGCCGGCCATCGCCAGCGCGCCCCGGTTCAAATAGACGATCGCCGCCAATGCGACCAGCGCCGCGGCGATAATATATTTGCGTTTATGCTTTCCCATCCCGATCGCTTCTCTCCCATCCGTTACGGCAACGCAGACGAGCAAGACGACTGCAGCCGACAACTTTTGCATCATACCATCATCATTGTAGACGAAAGAAAATCGCAACGGGTTACAAACTTATTACAATTTATTCATGCCAACGGAGGAAATTTGTCGCAAATCAAGCAGGTCTATCGGTCTAGCGCGGCGAATACAATTGAAAGAAATAAAGATGCATAGAAAGGAAGAGGTGTCGTCATGCAACCAGTTCCCGTTAATCCGGACCCGTCTTCGATCGGACTGGATCCGAAAGTGGCCGGGCTGCTCTGTTATTTGGCCGGCTTTATTACGGGCATTATCTTCTTGGTTCTCGAGAAGCAAAGCCGGTTCGTCAAGTTCCATGCCATGCAGTCGACGATCATATTCGCCGTTCTAGTGGCGGCGAACCTGATTTTGACGGCCATTCCGTTTATCGGATGGCTGGTCCAGCTCATTCTTGCTCCGCTTACCTTCATCCTGTGGATCGCTCTTATGCTGCTGGCGCTGCAAGGCAAAATGTTCAAGCTGCCTGTAGTCGGCGACTTCGCCGAACAGCAAGCCCAGCGCTTCTAAGGCGGCTCGCTTGCAACGGACATGGGCAGAACGCGCCTAAGCAAGACCGCATCGCGCACAAAGGCGCAAACAAAAGCCGCGGGACCGATGGCATTCGGTTCCGCGGCTTTTTTGCCGTCACGGCCAAGTAATTTTATTGCGAAGCCCTCTCCTCGCGCTCCCGCTTCAGCTTCTCCTTCATGTCGTCGCGGACGCTGCCTTTCCAGAGCGACACCCCGGAACGGTACGCCGCCCGTCCGTTTAAATGACCGGCCACCGGCGACGTAATGAACACGAATATAATGCCGAGCAGCAGCTTAATGCTGATATGGTCCATATAAATCCAATAATATAGAAACGCGCCAAGCAAAATGCACATCACGCCCAGCGTCGCGCTTTTGGTCGCGGCGTGGGAACGCAGGTACACGTCCGGCAGGCGGATCAGGCCGATGACGCTGATAACGCAAATGACCGCTCCCAACAAAACGAATATGCCGATCGCAATCTCACCGATCATCGCGTTCACCTCCGGATTCCATTACAATTCCCCGCTCGATGTACCGGGCGAACGCGGCCGTTCCGATAAACGTCAATATGCCGATCAACAGGACGATATCGAGATATGCCTCCGTCTTCAGCAGCATCCCGAGGACGGCGATCATCGCCAGCATCAGAATGCCGATCGTGTCCAGGGCCGCAATCCGGTCCGAAATGGACGGTCCCGCGAACAGTCTGAACAGAGCGCCCAGTACGGCCAGCGACAACAGAATAAGCGCGGCAAGCAGCAAGCCGTTCATGCCCTCGTCACCTCCATAATCGCTTTTTCGAAGGTGCCCTTAATTTGCTCCGTCAGCGTGTCCGCGTCCTCCATATCCATCGCATGGATATACAGCGTTCCGCCGTCCGTCGACACGTCCATCGTCAGCGTGCCCGGCGTCAAGCAGATCAGGCAGGACAGCAGCGTAATTTCCCAGTTGGACTTCAATTCGGTTCGCATGGCGAAGATGCCGGGCCGCAAGGAAAGCTTCGGACGGACGATATGCAGCATGACGGCAAAACTCGATAGGACAAGCTCTTTCAAGAACAGGACCAGCAGCTTGATCACCGGCCATATTTTGCGAATGTACGCCATCGTCATCTACTCCTTTAGCACCGCGTCGACGTAGAGGGAAGGATCAAGCAGCGTATCTCCCGCTCCCGACACAAAAGAATATACCCATTCCGAACCAAGCCCCATCAGCACGACGATAACGGTCAATACCGCCGCGGACGCCATACCCGTCCAGGCTCCCCGGTTGCGGACGGCGCGGGCTTCGGCCGCCTTCTCCCCGGACGGCTGCTCGTTCTCCCGGCCCCAGAAGGCATGCATGAAAATCCGAATGAGCGAATACAGCACGATAAAGCTGCTCGCCAGCGACAGAGCCGCCAGTACGTATTGCTCCGCGGCAAAGCCTCCCCGCACGATCATCAGCTTGCCCGCAAAGCCGCTCAGCGGCGGAATGCCGGCAATCGCCAGCGCGGCGACGAAGAACATCCAGCCCAAGTACGGATATTGCTTGATCAAGCCGCCCATCTCCTGCAGCTTGGCGGTTCCCGCCGCCCGGATAAGCAGACCTCCCACAATAAACAGGAGCGCCTTCGCCATCATGTCGTGCAGCAGATAAAAGACGGCGCCGTCCAGCGAATCCTTGGTCATCGACACGAGACCGAAGGCGATAAAGCCGACGCTTATAATGACATTGTAATTCAAGATGCGCATGACATCCTTGTAAGCAAGAGCGCCGATCGCCCCCAGCGCCATCGTGGCGCCGGCCATCCAGCCCATCAGGCTGTGCGTAACCCCCGGCTCATGATAGAAAATAAGCGTGAACATGCGCAGCAGGGCATATAAGCCGACCTTGGTCAGCAAGGCGGCGAACACGGCCGCGATCGGAGCCGGCGGAGCGCCGTAGGAGCCCGGCAGCCAGAAGAACAGAAACAGGCCCGCCTTCAGCGAGAAGACGATCATGAACAGGATCGCGATGACGTTCAAGACACCGTCTTGACCCGCCTCGGCTACCCGGACGGACAGATCCGCCATGTTCAGTCCTCCGACCACGCCGTACAAATAAGCGATGGCCGCAACGAACAAAGCCGAAGACAAAATATTGATCATAATATATTTCAACGTTTCTCTCAGCTGCTTCCTCGTTCCGCCCAGCACGATCAGCGCATAGGAAGAAATGAGCATCACCTCGAAGCAAACGAACAGGTTGAAGATGTCTCCCGTCAGAAACGAACCGCTGACGCCTGCCAGCAAAAATTGAAACAAGGGATAGAAATAATGGCGTTCCCTTTCTTCTCCGATGCTTCCGAACGCGTAGACCAGACAGAACAGTCCGACCAGCGACGTGGCGAGCACAAGCAGCGCCGCCAGCATATCGGCTACAAACGTAATGCCGTACGGCGGCGCCCAGCCGCTCAAGAACAGCGTCTGAATGCCGTCCCGCTTCACTTGGCCAAGCAGCAGGCAGGCTGCCCCGATCTGCAGCAGGCTGCCCAGCAGGCTGATCCATCGCTGCCCTTTCAGGCTTTTGCCGGCAAACACGAGCACGACGGCGGTGCACAAAGGGATCAGAAGCGGAAACACAAGCCAGTTATTCATCGTCCTTCCCCCTTTTTAATTGCTCCATATCGTCGGTGCCCAGCTTCTGATAGGCCTTGTAGGCCAATACGAAGAAGAACGAGGTCACCCCGAAGCTGATGACGATCGACGTCAGGATGAGCGCCTGCGGCAGCGGATCGACATACGAATCCGCCTTTTCCCCGAGCAGCGGCGCAGATCCCGTCTTCAGTCTGGACATCGTCAGCAGCAGCAGATGAACCCCATGGGTCAAGAACGAAGTACCCAATATAATGCGCAACAGGCTTTTGGAAAGGATCAAATAGACGCCTACCGTAAACAAGACGCCGATCGCCAAGGACATGTACAGCTCCATCTTATTGATCCCTCCCGATCGTAAAGATAATCGTCATCGTCACGCCGATGACCGTCAAATACACGCCCAGATCGAACAACAGCGCCGTCGCCCATTCGAATTCCCCGATAAGCGGAATGTTATGAATATAGCCGAACGTATGGCTCAGGAACGGCACGTCGAACAAGAACGAACCGATGCCCGTCAGCAGCGCGATCGCGATGCCGATCGCCGTCAGCTTGCGGAATTCGGGCAGCCGCCGGGCAACCGCGTCCATCCCCGACGACATCGCCATCAGAAGCAGCGCGGCCGACGCGATAAGCGCCCCGATAAAGCCTCCGCCCGGATGATGATGGCCCTGGTAGAACAGGTACAGCGAGAACAGGACGATAATGACGATCGCCAGCTTCGCGACTGTACGCAAGATTACGTCGTTCGTCCGAATGCCTTGTTCGAACAGCGCCCAATGGCTTTCGCCCTGCCGCTCCGGCACGGCGCCGTCCTCCTCGCCCTTCAGCTTCAGCTTGATCATGGCGTAAATGCCCAACGAAGCGATGCCGAGCACGATAATTTCAAGCAGCGTATCGAAGCCCCGGAAGTCGACAAGAATGACGTTGACCACGTTTTTGCCGCCGGCCAGCTTATAACTATTTTCCAGGAAATAATGCGAGATCGATTCAAAGCCCCGGCTGCTGCTCGCCGTCAGCGCAATCAACGTCATGACCGCGCCGACGCCGACCGCAATGGCCAAGTTCCACACCTTGAAGCGAAGCTTCACGATTTCCTTTTTCAGCTTCGGCAGATGGTAGAAGCACAACAGGAACAGCCCGACCGATACGGTCTCCACCACCATCTGGGTCAAGGCGAGATCCGGCGCGCGGAAAATAACGAAAAACAACGATACCAGATATCCCGCCACGCCCGTCAATATGATGGCAATCAGCCGCGAATTGGCGAACGGCACGGCCAATGCGGACAGAATCAGAGCTATAATAATGACGGCCTCATAGAACGAGGTATCCGCAAACTCGGACGTATCCAGCCTGAAATACCCTCCGGCAAACAGCGTAATGCCGAGAGACGCTGCAAGGAAGATAAAAATATAGATCAAGTAGCTGCGCAGCGAACCCGTCATATAGAAGCGGGTCAACCGTCCCGAGCCGCGCTCCATCAGCTTCAGGCCGTTGTCGTAAACGCCGTTCAGCGAAGCGCCGGCAAACAGCGGACGGTTCAGAACCCGCACCCTGCGGTGCAGCATAAACAGCGCCGTACCGAGCGCGGCGACCCCGATCGTCATGTACAGCTCCGTCGTCCAGCCGTGCCACATATGAATCGACACATGGAACTGCTGGCCCGGAGCGAGCACGTTCGAGTGAACGGCCGCCATGGCGGGTTCGATCAGCGAATAGGACAGAATGTTCGGGAACAAGCCGAACACGACCGCCAGAGCCGCCAGAGTCACCGGCGGAATGAGCATGCCGAGCGGCGCCTCGTGCGGCTTGCGGTCCAGCTTATCGAACTGCTTCTTGCCCGCGAACGTGCGGAAGACGAGCAGCATGCTGTAGACAAACGTAAACACGCTGGCGATCCAGGCGATGAAAGGGAACAGCAAGCCCCACGTTTCCATCTCCAGCAGATTAAGCTCTGTAATGTTCAGCACCGCCGTAAAAAACATTTCTTTGCTTAGAAATCCGTTAAACGGCGGGATGCCGGCCATCGAGAACGAGCCGATGACTGCGATCGTAAACGTAATCGGCATGACGGACATAAGCCCGCCCAGCTTGCGGATGTCGCGCGTGCCCGTTTCATGGTCGACGATGCCGACGACCATAAAGAGCGCGCCTTTGAATACGGCATGGTTGATCAGATGGAAGACGGCCGCCGTCGTCGCCTTCGCAAAAAACTCGGTTTGCTCCGGATCCGTTCCGGCAAACAGCGCCGCCGCCGATCCGAGGCCGAACAAACTCATAATCAGGCCAAGCTGGCTGATCGTCGAAAACGCCAGCATCGCCTTCAGATCGATTTGCTTCATCGCGCGGAACGAGCCGTAGATCAGCGTCGTGATGCCGAGACCGGCTACCAGCCACAGCCACAGCGCTTCTCCCGCAAAGACGGGGCTCAATCGGGCAACCAGATAGATGCCCGCCTTGACCATCGTCGCGGAATGCAGATAGGCGCTGACCGGGGTCGGAGCTTCCATCGCGTCCGGCAGCCAGATATGGAACGGAAACTGCGCCGACTTCGTGAATGCCCCAAGCAGAATGAGCAGCATCGCCGGAATGAACAGAGCATGATCCGCCAGCCCCGAAGCTCCGGCAGTCAACTCTCGAATGCTGAACGTACCGGACATGACGTAGAGCAGCGCGAACCCGCCAAACATCGCCAGCCCGCCGCACACGGTAATGACCATCGACTTCAACGCGCCGTAGCGCGATTTCTCCCGTTCGTGCCAGAACGCGATCAACAGGAACGACGAGATGCTGGTCAATTCCCAGAAGCCGTACAGCACCATCAGATTGTCGGACAGCACCGCCCCCAGCATGGCGCCCATAAACAGCATCAAATAGATATAAAAGTGTCTAAGCTTTTCCTTCGCCTTGTGTAAATAGAAGATCGAATACAGGACGACCAGCGACCCGATGCCCGATATGAGCAGGGCAAACAGAAGGCCTAGTCCGTCCGCATAAACGACAAAGTCGACGCCCAGCGAAGGAATCCACGGCAAAGACCCCGTCACCGCTCCTCCGTCCTTAACGGACGGGAGCAAACTGAGCATGCAACCAAACAGAAAAACCGGGGCGGGAAGCATGAGCCATCCCATATGCAGGCGCGGCGCCGCTTTGTTCAGGAGCGGACCTGCAATCGCGAATAGAAAAGGTACGATAATAGCCAGGTGCAGCAATGACAATGAACTTCCCCCTCAACCATAATCTGGACAGATGCCTTAACAGTATTGCCTAATGTTCCAGTCTTCATATTCATCCTTTCGCAGCGCAAAAAAACACAAAGAGAGCCCGTCGTTTGACAGGCTCCTCCGGTAACGCTCTCTTATTTAATGGCAGGCGGAAACGCCGCATTGCCGTTCCCTCTTGCCGTTCATTACGCTCGCAAAACCATATTCATTATAGCTTGAGGCGATCTTTTTTGTCAAAACAATCAACTAAGACTCGTGCAAAATCGAAAACGTCAAGAATGAAACCGTGCCTATCGGGGGATACCTCCTAATAAAAGGAGTTGATTCCCGTGCCTTACAAAAAGATGGCGGCTTGCGCGCTTCTATTCGTCCTCATCATCGCCGCAGGCTTCTGGCTGAACGCGGAAATTCGCAAGGAGCGTTATCATTACAGCATGCGGCACCCGGTCTCCAACGGAACCTACCGCATCTATTCGCCGGACAGCCCCGACGGATCCGGCCGGCGGCATATGCCGTATTTTCCTCGCGAATATGTCAGAATCGTCGATACCGAACGATAATGGCGTCCTGCCTGCAACCATTCCGGCTGTCCGGTCTTTCGGACGGCTTTTTTGGCTCTGCCGGCCTTTGACAAATCGTTGAAGGTTTCCTATCATGAACACAGCAAAGGAATGTAATGGGAAACCGATTTTATCCGGATTAGGACGTGATTTCATTGAAGAAACAATTTATTGTCATCGGACTCGGGCGCTTCGGCTCCAGCCTGACGAAGACGCTCATTCAGAACGGTCATGAAGTGCTCGCCGTCGACAAAAACGAGCAGCTCGTGCAGGACATGGCGCCGATCGCCACGCATGCCATTACGGCCGATTGTACGGATGAATCGGTGCTGCGCGAGCTTGGCGTCAGCAACTTCTCCCATGCCATCGTCGCCATCGGAGACGATCTTCAGGCCAGCATCCTGACGACCTTGCTGCTGAAAGAGATGAAGCTGCCCAAAGTGACCGCCAAGGCGAAGAATGAAATGCACGGCAGCGTGCTGAGCAAAATCGGAGCCGATTACGTCATCTATCCGGAGCGCGATATGGGCGTCCGGCTGGGAAACCAGCTAAGCTCGCAAAATTTGATCGACTACATTCAATTATCCCCCGATTACAATCTGGCGGAGCTGATGGCGCCTCCGGCAATGAACGGCAAGTCGCTCATGGACTTGAACATCCGCGCCAAGTACGGGTGCACGATTATGGCCATCAAGACCGGTCAACGGATCAACATATCGCCTAAAGCCGAGGATGAAATCAAAACCGGCGATGTTTTGCTTATCATCGGCAGCAATGAGGATATTCGCCATCTGGAGGACGATTATGTTTGATCATGCCTCCTCCAGGCGAACGGAAATGAACGCGGTCGAACGGCTCGTGCATCATTTGAAGAACAACCTCAGCCCTCCCCAGCTGATCATTGGCGTCTTTTTTATTTTGAGCTGGGTCGGCGCTTTTTTGCTCAGCATGCCGTTTGCCTCCAAATCGGGAGAATCGGTCGGCCTGCTGAACGCCCTGTTTACGTCCGTCTCCGCCGTATGCGTGAACGGCCTCGTCGTCGTCGATACCGGAAGCACGTTTTCGATGGCCGGCCAAATTATTATTATGATTCTGATCCAAGTCGGCGGACTCGGGTTTATGACGCTGGGAGTTATGGTCGCGATCCTGCTTGGCAAGCGAATCGGGCTGAAGCAGCGGCTGATCCTGCAGCAGACGACCCATTCCACCTCCGCGCAAGGCTTGGTTCGGCTGTCGCTTTATATCGTCCTGATCGTCTTTTTGTTCGAGAGCGCCGCCACCGTCGTTCTTACGCTTAGATTTATGCAGGACATGAGCCTCGGAGTTGCCGTTTATTATGCCCTGTTTCATTCGGTATCGGCGTTCAACAACGCCGGGTTCGCCCTCTGGTCCGACAGCTTGTCCGGCTACGTCGGCGACCCCGTCGTCAATTTTACGGTCATCTCGCTATTTGTGGTCGGCGGCTTGGGCTATATCGTCATCGTCGATATTTTCCGCAAGCGATCCTGGAAAAAGCTCTCGCTCCACACGAAGGTCGTGCTGATCGCTTCGGCTGTTCTCGCCTTTACGGGCTTCGTGCTCGTCTATATACTGGAGAGCTTCAATACCGCCACGCTCGGCTCCTTGCATCAGGGAGAACGGATATTGGCCTCGATGTTCCAAAGTCTGACGCCGAGAAGCGCGGGCTTCAATACGATCGACATCGGCGGCATGCTGAGCGTCACGCAGTTCGTCCTGATCATCCTGATGTTTATTGGAGCCGCATCGGGAGGCACCGGCGGCGGCATCAAGACCAACACGCTCGTCGTGCTGGTGCTGGCGACGATCAATACGTTCCGCGGCGGCGGCCAAATTCATGCCTTCGAGCGTCGCATCGCCCAGGAAACCGTCATGCGCGCGCTCGCCGTCGTCATGAGCTCGCTGACGTTTGTGTTTATTCTCGCTTTCCTGCTTATGCTGACGGAGAATATGCTGGATGAGCGGTTTCTGGAGGTGCTGTTCGAAGCGACCTCGGCCTTCAGCACGACCGGCTTGTCCATGGGGCTGACGGGGGATCTGTCACCGGCCGGCAAGGTAATCGTCATCATCGCCATGTTCATGGGTCGTCTCGGTCCGCTCACTCTCGCTTACGCCCTGTCGCAAAAGAAGCGCACTTCGAAGATTGGATATGCGGAGGACCATATTCTGATCGGGTAACGCTATTCTGCACCTAGGTCAAGCTGCATGAGGAATCGACTTTCGATCTCTCGCATTTTCTCCAGTTCGATTTCCTCATCCCGCTTGTTTCGTGCATAGTTCCAGCTCAATTTATTTCGGAATAGACCGCAAGGGACACACATCTCTTGGCGGTCCTTTTTGTTTGATGGAGCCATTAGTTAATTGTCAGAATATTATGTATAATAAAGATGTTCCGAAAGCGTTTGCAAGATAAACGACGGGAGGGATTGCCATGATTTTTGAATCGAAGTATCGAAGAATGGCCTTGAAACAATGGAATGAGGAAAAGGAACATGAGCTCGAGAACATTCTTACCGATCTGAACCGTGCCGCCAACGGTTGGCGAGCCTGGAAGGCCCGCTTAACCGAAGCCGCTTCCCTGATCGTTCGTCGGGATAAGCATCCTTAATCCATCTTCTTGCATACTTTCTTATACAACAAGCCCGCAGCGACAGGGCTGCGGGCTTGGGTTAGATTAATTTAGTGGCCGGAATTGGCCGCCAGGCCGATCCGATCCATGATTTTCCGGCTCTCTTCGTTTAGACCCACGATACGGACGTCCTTGTCCAATTGCCGGTACTTCTGCACGACCTTCGCAATGGCGGTGACCGCCGATTGATCCCATAAGTGGGAGGCGGAAAAGTCGATCACGACCCGCTTCGGATCGTTGGCCGGATCGAACAGCTCCGCGAAATGCACCATCGTTCCAAAGAACATCTGGCCGCGAATGGCATAATGCTTGCTTCCATCCTCTGCGGTGGTGACGGCCGCATGGATTTTGGACATTTTCCACCCAAAGATGACCGCACTCAACACGACGCCGACCAATACCCCTTTAGCCAAATCATGCGTAAAGACGACAACCGCTACAGTAGCGATCATGACGATCGAATCGGATAACGGCACCTTCCTCAAATCGCGGATGGATTGCCAGTCGAACGTACCGACGGATACCATAATCATAACGCCGACAAGAGCGGCCATCGGAATTTGCTTGACGACATCGCCGAGCACCATGATGAGGAACAGCAGGAACACGCCCGCCACCATCGCCGACAGACGGCCCCTTCCGCCGGATTTGACGTTAATGACCGATTGCCCGATCATCGCGCAACCTGCCATGCCTCCGAAGAAGCCCGTCACCATATTCGCAATGCCCTGCCCTCGTACTTCACGGTTTTTATCGCTTTTCGTTTCGGTCGCCTCGTCGACAATGGTAGCCGTCAGCAGCGATTCGAGAAGACCGACGATCGCCATCGTAAACGACGTCGGCAATATAATCCACAACGTCTCCAGCGTCCAATTAATTTGCGGCAAATGAAAAACGGGAAGCGACCGCGTAATGTTGCCCATATCGCCCACAGTGCTCACTTGGATTCCGCCAATTATCGTGACCGCCGTAATGACGATAATGGCGACCAGAGCCGAAGGAACCGCTTTGGTCAACCGCGGCAGTCCGTAGATGATGACAAGCGTCGCCGCCACCAGCACGTACATGACCCAAGTCGCGCCCTCAAACTGAACGAGCTGCGTCATAAAAATAAGAATCGCCAGCGCATTGACGAAGCCGATAATAACGGGATGCGGCACAAACGTTATAAATCTCCCGAACTTCAGCACGCCCAATAAAAACTGGATGATACCGGTCAGAATCGTAGCCGCAAACAGATACTCGATCCCATGGTCTTTGACCAGCGTCACCATCAATACCGCCATCGCGCCGGTAGCTGCCGAAATCATTCCCGGACGCCCTCCGAAAATGGAAATCAGCACGGCGATGCAGAACGAGGCATACAATCCTACCATCGGGTCTACCCCGGCAATAATGGAGAATGCGATCGCCTCCGGTATAAGCGCAAGCGCAACCGTAATACCCGCCAGCAGATCGCCTCTGACATTAAAGAACCAGGTATTTTTCAATTGTGTCAACAAAGTTTAAATTCCTCTCTTCCTTTTTGTTGGTGTGACCTTCCACTCTCAGAAAGGTCGGGGCCGATGATCAACGGCTTTCATTATAGCGGAATCGACACCGCCGTTCCTGTCGTCTATCATTCATGTAAACGCTTTAATGTCCGATTTTCTCCCGATGGCTTTCTTATTCTAATGATCTGGGCAAATTTGAATTTGTCCTTTGCGCACAACAAAAAGAACCGTCTGTAAGGATTCAAGCTCCTTAAAGACGGCTCTTTGCGGCATTGCCTATTGAAACTACTCCGTAGTGTAAGGGAGCAGCGCTACTTGACGGGAACGCTTGATTGCGATCGTCAGCAGACGTTGATACTTCGCGCTTGTGCCCGTTACGCGACGCGGCAAAATTTTACCGCGCTCGCTGATGAACTTCTTCAGCAGATCCGTATCTTTATAGTCAATGTGAGTGATTTTGTTAACGGTGAAGTAGCAAACTTTGCGGCGCTTGTTGCGTCCGCCCTTGCGAGAAAACTTACGCTCCGGGCGCTCTGGACGTTCTGTGCGCTCTTGTCCTTCTTCTCTAGCCATTCGTACCCTTCCTTTCGTTCAAAAATTAATCATGGCAATTTTGCACTCTGACAGCTGAATTTCAAGTTTCTCTATATTTTTCGATGGGCACATCTATGGTGCCACCTGTTAAAGTCGCTTGTAATAATATAACTCAATTCAAAATAAAAATCAAATCCTTTCTTGGCTCATTCCTTCGCCGCGGCACCCGCTTCCAATGGGTCGGGCTTGTCCCAATCCGATTGGGCGGGCGGACTGATGTCCCGGCGCGTTATGCCGTAAACATAAGTCTTCCCTTTGCATCCGATCGGCTCCGTCCTAAATCCGGCCGGCAGCTGCTCTCCGACAATCGGCAGCTTGTCGAGCTGCAGGCCTTCCGTATCCAAGACGTAGACTCGCTTTGCAATTCGCAGCATTTCATTCAGCAGCAGCGACAGCAGCGTAATCGGAATCACTTTCCATGCATCTGTTAGTACTGCCGTTTCATAATAATGATCCTCGCAGAAATTGATAAAGCCTGCCTTGAAGGCTGCATGAACGGTCGGCAGATGCTTGCGGACCGTCGCGGCATTGCGTTGATTGCACGCGAATACATCCGTTACGCTCAACCTGGCGGCTAATTGCGGGGAAACATAGCCTGCCGCCAATCTTCTGTCCCCTTTGCTAGAAGGAGGGATCAATTGTTCGATATTCTCATAATCTAGCGGAAGATATTCGTCCGCTACTTTAAATTGCCCGAGCAGCATTTCATAATTGAAATTTTCGTTTACATAAGACAGTTCAACCGGAAGCTCTTGATGCAGCCGGACAAAATGCAAATGATTTTTGCGGTTGGTCATCTGAACCGGATTAAACTGCTCATGCGGCAAATGAAGAGCCCGAACCGAAGGATCCGCACGGAAATGAGCTCCCGCTTTCCACAGCCGGTAGCCCAATTCCAAATCCTCGTGTCCCCAGCCGTGAAACGATTCATCGAAGCCGCCCACTTCCCTCAGCAGGCCGGTCTCCGCTGAAACCATACTGGTCCAAAAATACGACCACGGAGCGGAGCTGCGGTCCATGTCACACTCATAAAAGTCGAACTGCAATTGTCTGGAGTCGGGATACGCCTTCAACATCGGATTGCGCAAGCAAGCCTCGGGATGCTCCGACAAGGCGATCGGATGCAAATATTTGGCGATCGGATGATGATCGTCCTTTTGATTCATGCCGTGAACGATCCCGATGCATACGGTGCCTTCGTGGCGGCGATGAAAAGCGATGACGCTGCGGATGAAATCGGAACCGACCAGCACCCCGGTGTCCAGGAACAAACAGATCTCGTATCGGGCCAGACGAATGCCCATATTGCGCGCCGTTCCTGCCCGAAAGCCCATGTCCTTCTGATAGCAATATCTCAGATCCAGCTGTTGTTCGAAAGAACAGGCAGCCTCTTTCGTATTATCGCTCGACCCATCGTCGCAGACAATCACCTCGAATGCTGACTCGCCGGCATCTTGATGCTGCAAGCACAGCAAGGTTCGCTTCAACAAATCCGGCCTGTTATAAGTAGGAATCACAACGGTAACGCCCATGCGAAACGCCTCCCTTACGGAACAGTTCCATGATCCGAACAAATGACCAGCTTTATACCCTTATCGTGCACCATGCTGGATTCAATATTTCTTCCCATCTTCTTTAATATGGCGATGGCGGCCAGCAGAGGAATCGTTTCATTGCCAGGGCATATGCAATAGCACGTACGGGAAGTCCGCAACGCTTCCAAGAGCAGTCTGGGAAGAAGCTCCGGCTTGTACAAGGTCCATATAGGCGTCAGGATGCAGCCGTCAAAGGCATCCGACTCAAACGGCATGCAGAGCCCGGCCAACCGGTAAACTCTCTTTCCGGAAACCGCGAATTGAGCCGCGTACTCCCCGCGGGGATCCATCATGGCGCTCACTTGGGATAAAGCCATCAGCCTTTCCTCATAACCGACGAGCAAATAGCTCGTGTCGTAACCGGAAGTTACGGCATCGATGACATGACGGCACGTCACGTCGTCCAGGGCGATTTCACTGCCGCCGTTTCCGGCCGAATCCTTGTGCCAGGTCTCCGCTTTGACCAGAAACAATTCATTTTCGATGGAGGGGTATTTGCGCAGAAAGGTTAAAGCGTTGGCGGCTTGGTCCCGCATGCGCTTCTCCTCATCCACTTCGTGAGGCACATGCACGGCCCAGGCCGCCCGGCTTAAGGTTAGCGCATAACCTGATTTGACCAGCCTATAGCCGACTTCGATATCTTCAATCCCCCACCCGATAAATCTGCGGTCGAATCCGCCCGCAGCCTTTAACGCTTGACGCGAGACCGATATATTTCCGGACCAAAACACGGCCCATGGCCACGGGAGCTGCATCAGATTGTCGCGAACCGGTTCGTAATACTTTTCCCTTTCATCCGGGATGCGCCCCGAAACTTGCTCGAACCAAGCAAGAAATGCGTCTAATTCCCGCTCGCCCGTATACAGCAGCTCCTCCCGCCGGATGCCCTTTTTTCCATAGATGTAGCCAATCACGACTTCATGGCCGGCACGCTGCATCGCCGCATGTTCAGCCACAAAATCGGGGCAGACGATCGTATCCGCGTCCAAGAATATTACCGCATCGCCGTTCGATTCGCGGATGGCCATGTTTCGTTTCTCCGACACCGTCGAACTGGGAGGCGCATCGATATAATGAATATCCAGCTTGTCCTCATACGCAGCCCGCATCGTTTGAATCGGGATCGTGCCCCCTTGATCGACCAAGTATACGGAAAATTCGCCAAACTGCTGTCGCGCAAGTGCTTGCAAGGTTAAGTGCAGCACATCCGATTTGCCGTATACCGGTATAATGACCGTCACGTACATAACGGATTCTCCTCACGGCCGAGCGAAAAGCTTTCAAGTACGCAGCCGACCAGATGGTCCACTGAACTGCCGTCGTAAGGAAACGCCTGAAGCCGATCCTGGCCAAGCAGAAGTCTCGACGCATAAGATGCGATCAAGCCGGCATCCATATCGGATTCCTGAAGCCACCGGACATAACCTCTCTCTCCCATCTGCTTGGCATATACGATATTGTACGGATTGACCTCCTCCCGGCGCGGCACCGCAATCGCCGGCACGCCCAGCGACGCCAGCTCCCACAGTGTCGTATGTCCGCCTCGGCACACGACTAGCGAGCTGGTTCTCACTTCGTCCATAAAGGAGGACGGATCTGCAATATAACGCGTCGAATCGTCCTTAAACCGTTGCAGCGATTTGGTTAAAGTTCCGCTGTACACAAGCTTTACATACTCTTGTTCGCCCTTTAACGCCGCGATCGATGTCGTGAAAAAAGGGACGTCCACGATCGTCGGCGAACCCGAAGTAATGACGATCTTCTTCTCTTTGCTCGCAGCCGGTTCCGGAACCTCGACCACAGGACCCGTAAACCTGACCTTATTTCGAATGGAGTCGGGCATCGGAAACATCCAGTGCTCTTGCGTATCGACGACGGTAATCCGATCGGCCATCTGCAAATAGTTCAGCGTTTCCTTCTCATCCTCCAGCCAATTCGTTATAAAGCAAGTCGGAATCCCCATGCTCCTCGCGATAGGAAGCACGAGCAGTTCTTCGTCCACGACGATGCCGTCCGGCTGCTTGCCGCGTATCAACTCCATCAGCTTCAGCAATCGGTCGGCACTGCTTCCGGCGGCCGGCAGCTCCAAATCGATCAGACTGCCGGGATATACCATGCGCAAATATTGATATCCGGAGGAATAAGAGGCGATCGTCACATCGTGATTCAACTGCAGGAGCGCCTTCGCGACAAGCAGATCCCGCTTCGCATGCCCGAATCCGTTCCCTCTGGATAATATTAATATTTTCATAGGCATTGCTCCCCCTTCCCGGCTTCAACCGGCCGATGCGGCATTTCCCTGCCTGCGCAACAGGGCGACCTGCGCCCCATACATTTCCCGGAACACGCCGTCTTCCTCCAGCAGCTGCAAAGGATCTCCTTGCTGAACGATTTGTCCCTGATGCATTACATAAACCTTGTCGCAGTGCATGACGGTGCTGACCCGATGAGCAACGAGCAGAGCCGCCTTGCCCTGTGCCACAAATTGTTTGATGCCTCGTACGACGTTCTCCTCCATGACGGGGTCCATCGCAGCCGTAGGCTCATCCAGAATCAGCATCGATTTCGTATTGGCGATCGCCCGGGCGACGGCAACGCGCTGCCATTCCCCTCCCGACAGCTCGGTTCCGTCTGAATAACCCGCTCCGAGCCGTTTGTCTCCGCTTCGCTGAATGATGTCCTGCGCCAGACGCCCTGCGGTCTCGCTCCACTCGCGGTCCATCCCGATATTTTGCCGCACCGTCAACGGGAATTTGGCAAAGTCTGCGTAGGCGACAGAGACCGAGCACAGCCTGTCCGCATTCAAGCTCCGTTCTCCGTCTATCCATACTTCGCCTTCCGTCGGCTCAAGCAGACCGCAAACAATATTGCACAGCGTCGTTTTCCCGGCCCCGTTCTCGCCTACCAATCCTACAAGCTCGCCCGTTCGAAGCTGCATGCTTACATTCGCAAGCACCGGCTTATCGCTGTTCGGATAAGTGTATCCGACCCCGTTCAATACTATTTCCTTGTCCGCTGCTCGAGTGCCGGTCTCAGCCTTGCCGGCAGCAGCAGACGAGAGAAATCGGGTGAGATTGGAAGAAGCGAGCCATTCGCCGGTAAATAACCGAAGCTCCAGGACGAAGGCATTAGCTCTCCCGAGCAATTCGTCAATCAGTTGGAAAGCAATAATCAAGCCGCCGATCGAGGAGCCGGCTGTCAGAATCGACACCATATAAGCGAGGGTGATCAGAAGGAGTTGGCCGATTTGCAGCAGTCCCGTCGTTTTTTGCGACGTAAGGAGAAACGATTGATTCGTCTTGCTGATTTCGGTAAAGGTGTTTTTCCAGAGCTCGACGATATACGGAGAATATCCGAACAGCTTGCGCTCTTTGCCAAGCTGAAAATCCATTAGCGTATTGCGGTAATAACTTTCGCGGATGCGTTTTCCCGATAATTGATTTTCGATGTTGAACATCTGGCGGCCAAGCTTATATTGCTTGAAGACAACAAAAGCAAATGTCGCAATCATGATCAGACATCCGATCTTCGTGACGAACCATAATGCCGTGCCCAAGCTTATAAGGGTAACGCCTGCGCTCAATACATCCAGACCAAGCGTAAGAATCCGATGGCCGCGGCCCAGGCCGTTCGATGCTTTCTCGGCCGATTCCGAGAAGGATTCGTTCAACAGCTGTTCATAAGGCGCGTTGTTATATCGATCGATAAACAGTTCTTTGGCGGCTTGGCCCAAATGAACGCGCAGCCCCTCCAGCCCGACGGCGTATAAGGCTTCCAGTATTTTTTCTCCGATGGTCGCTGCCGCAAACCAAGCCATCAGCATGACGATACGGTCGATGGAAGCACCGGATATGATCTGCTGAACCGCAAATCCGAACAGGAAAATGCGTACTCCGGGCAAAACGCCCTTTATCAATGTTACGGACAACGCAAAAATAATCCACGGAATAAGCCGTCGTTTGTTCTTTGCTTTAATCAGCCACATTCGGCAACGCTCCCTTCTCCCTCTTCCTTCACTGCCTCAATAAAGGAGGAAGAAGCTCTCCACATCGCTTGATAGGGCTTGCATGTTTCAAGTAATTGATCGTGGGGACCGTAATCTATCATCTCCCCTTCATCCAGCATAAGAACCGTGTCGGCAAATACGCAGCCTACCAGGCGGTGAACGACAAACAGCACCGTATAGCCCTGCAGCCGCTTTATTATGGACTCCAAAATTTTCAGTTCATTGCTCGGGTCGAGCTTCGACGTCGGCTCATCCATAATGATGACCGATCCGACCCGGTATATCGCTCTGAACATGCTTCGAGCCAGCGCCAATCTTTGCCATTGGCCCTCGGACAAATCCGAGCCTCCGACCTCCGGCCATAGCTCCGTTTGGACGCCTTGAGGCAGCTTGTCCACGAACTCCGCTTTGGTCAGCTTCAACGCCTCGGCAATGTCTTCCGCCCGCTCCTTGCGCGCAATATCGCCAAGATAAACATTTTCCGCCACGGACAGCTTATAACGCCCATAGTCTTGCAAGCAAAAGCCGCCTACGTCCTCCGCCTTGGCCGAACCGCTGTCAGGCTTCAGCAGCCCGGCGATCATCAGCATCAGCGTAGTTTTACCGGAACCGTTGGCGCCTACGATCGCGACCTTGGCGCCGCGGGGAATATCGAAATTGATGTTATTCAAGACATGACGTTTGCCGTCATAGCTGAAGGATAATTGGCGGACGCTGATCGCATGGGAAAGATCGGAGCCGGCTTCCTTGCGGATGGAGGTGTCGACCTCGTCGTCTTTCGGCTGCTTTAGCAGCTCGGCCAAAAAGATTTTGCGTCCAAGCCATTGCTTGCCCTGGCTGAGAACCATGCTGAGCAGCTGTTCGAGATGCAGGCCGCCGATAAGCAGCGCTGCCACTTCTCCGGGATTTAATTGGCCCTGCCGGAGCTTCCATAAACCGGCGAGCAATACAACGGTCGTTACGACCCCGTTGCCGAGTTGGCCAATCAGCCTGTAAAAGGCCGTTCTAATCGTTTGGCCAACCGTTAACCGCGCAATCCGAACCTGCTCCTGGCGCCACTTTTCCTTCAGCCAGCCGGATATGCCAAACACGCGCATTTCTTTGGCGTATTTAAACGTCGTAAGCGTCTCCAGGAAGGTTCCTTCCAGCCTTGTCGTTTCCGCGATGCCCTGTAAAAAACGGGTTTCCGCCGCGGCCGCCTTTTTCATCAGCGAAACGTTAAGCACCGTGCCGGCCAAAATAAGGATCGGCGCCCACCAAGAGATTGCGAGCAATACCCACGTCAAGGATAAGCCCGTAACCGCCGTCTGCAGCAAAGCCGAGAAACCGTCCAATCCTCCATTATAAATCGAACTGACAGATTCCGAGGTGCTGGTCATCCGATTTCGGGTTTCGGCTTGAAGCATTTCGTTTTCGGTTTTGCGGTGCACGACTTTGAACAATCGGGCAGACAAATTGCGGTACACATGATCTTTCACTTTTCTTAAAAAATATGGCTGCACCACGTTCAGCAGAATAGCTATCGTCCCAGCTCCTGCAATAATGCCTATGTAAATTAATGACGAATTGCGATCGCCATTATCCAATTGGTTCACCGCATGCTTGATCGCCCATACCATAAAGCCGGGCCATATCCCAAGAGCAAAGATTAGCGAAAGCAAGATCCAGATGGCCCGATCCCCTGCCCGAGCTATCGTCCACACATGGACCAGCCCAGCGTGTATGCGGCTCATAATATTCTCCTTCCTGAGGCAGAATCTATGAAAGCGATTGGCGTATGAATCTGTGACAAGACGGATGACTCAATGTAATAGCCGGTGTCGGAACGGACGGAAGGACACAGCATGACGAATTGCCAAGGCTCTCCCGGTTCATGATCGATAAGCAGACATAACGTCTTGTCCTTATCGAAGCGTTCCAGCCCCGCCGCATGTTCGTATTCCACGGCAGCATCGTCGTTGCTGCTTCGAATCGAATGCCGGGAACAAACCTCTTCCGCTTCGACCGAATTCCAGGGCAGAACGTGGAATGCGCGGGCCCCATCCGATCCGATTCGATCGCTTGGATCGGCGATTTCGTAATAATCTCCAATCCATTGCGTATTTGCCAACAGGCGGTACTCATCCATGACGGCAACGCGGACCTTCTTTTGGATCGTATGCACCACCGTCGTAGGCGTTTCTTGCCGGACCTCTTCGAGATTGGGGGGAGGCCAGTTGGCGTTGAGGCTGCGGATATAAGGGATCAGATGGTCGCCAAAGCCCACCTTGCCGCTATATTGCGCGAGCGCCCATTGATAGATAAGCCGATCCTCTTCATGAAAAATCAACTCAAGATTAGAATTTAAAAGCTTGTCTGCTTCAATCAGAATGATGGCGGAAACCAGATTGATCAGATGAGGCTTCAACCCTTCCTTCACTTCTCCGTATTCGCCGGAACGCGCAAGCAGCCATTCCTTAACCAAATAATGAATACCGCCTCTGGCGAAAAAGGAAACGGTCAAATTAAAATCGTTCCACAAATGAAGCGGCGGCGACCCAAACGCCAAATGGATGGATGTGGACGTAGCTTTGCTCAGGCTGGCGCCGAACCGGCCGAGCTGCGGCGGAGGCATGGTAGAGAGCGGATAAAGCTTCAGCTCGACGACCTCCGCAATCTTATAATCCTGAATGAGCGGGGCAATATAGGCTTTAACTTCTTCGCATTGAGCGGCCAGATAATCTTCGTATACAGCCATGACGCCGAAATCCTTGTTCTCGGCAAACGCGCTTAATATGCGCTTTAACAGCTTCACTTCCGGCTCGGTCTCTACCGCCAGCATGTCTTTCAGAAACAAGCTGCCCCAATATCTGTAGACGTTCGACCGAAGGCCGCGATTGCGGATCAGATTTAACAGGGCAGGCGGATAATTCCGTTCCGGGGGAACAACCCATAATTGATCCTTGCGCAATTCGACGATGGCTCTGCAAAGCTCCAGCAGCAGCGGATATCGCCCAACCCGTACGTGGAGTGTCGGCATCGCATTCCCGCCTCCTTCTTTTTATAAGTGGAGAAAAAACGATCGGTTCTCTTCAATGCTGTTCTTCCACTGCTTGGGCACCGCGTTTTCCGGGAAAATAGCTGCCACGGGGCAGGTGAGGTCGCATAAGCCGCAATCGATACATTTGAACGGATTAATATAGTATTGCTTGGCGCCTGGAGCCGTCTGGATAGCGTCTTCGGGACATGCCATGACGCATTTGGCCAAACGTTCCCCTTCGCACGCGCTTGTAATTACCCATGACATAACGCTGCCCTCCTCATATGAAAACCTATAATCGCCGCTACATTCGCTTCTGCATTCAAGCAGTTCCAGTACTTGACGGCCGTTCTCGCCACAGAGCTGACATCGCTCACGCCGATCGTACCGGAAGATGGATCCGTTTCTTTCCCAACTTCGTAACCGACGAATACGGCCACCTTCCCTCCGATATCGGGCAGGTCGGACAGATGCTGCCGGGCGCCCGGATGAATGGCAATGGTTGTCCATCCCATCTCGCGCAAGCTCGCCAGCCGGCTGACGGGGTTTTCTTCTATTGCAATCTCAACGTCGAAAGCATGGGACAGATCCTGACAATGAGGTTTGTCTAATGTATGAGGATGAACCACCACTTTCAACTCGTTTGCTGCAAGCGGCGCATTCCGTTCCTTCACCGCGTCTTCCGGCATGTCCAGCCGTCCCAAAATATCGCTCCTCGATATGGGAGAATCGGATATGTTATTGCGATCGCCTGCTGTAATTACGGCGTCATGCTCAAAACTGAGGACGCGGTGGGCCAACAATCGGTTGACCTGATCCCGGACTAATACAACATCGCCTGCTTTGATATCGTCGACCGGATAAACAACGGCCCGTTGTCCATGAACAAGCAGCGGATGCATGCAGTTGCCTTCTATCGTTATCGTAATCGGCTTCCCGTTTTGCAGCGCGCGAATCAGGAAATTTTGTCTGCTGGCACTGTGCATTCGTTCAAAACCCCTATCTTGGACAACGCCGATACGAAATCGCGGATATCGTCTTCGACTCTGTCTTCATCGCCGATCTTGAACTTCTCCTTGACTTGTTGGCAAAGGAACTCAAGCGATTGCGGCGAGTCCGCAAGGAAATGCCAGACGGTCTTGCTTACATCGTCCTCCAGAACGTATACGTCACCCGAACCGGATAGGATAAACACGCCTTCCACATTTTCATCAAAAAACACATCATCGGCTATTTGAAACTGTTGGTTCATGAGTTTTTCCTCCCGCCATTTTGAAATAGGCCACCATCTTCCTCCGAATCCCGCGCCGAATTCCCGAGCAGTCCTGAGAGAAGGTTCCGTCGACATCGCCCGTTGCACCCCAATGGAAGGCACGGCAGCCCCCGCCGCACGATTCCCGGAAGGTGCACTTCGAGCACTCCGGAAGCGTATGAACCGTCCTGTTCCGAGAACGCTCGAATACTTCGGACGTTTCCCAAATCTCCCTCAACGATTTCTCCCGGATCGATCCGGCATGAAACATCGGGGAGTGCATTAATTTGCATGGGAACACATTGCCCTTGGCGTCGATCGAAAATTCGCTCGTACCGTGGCCGCAATGTCTTCTGCGCTCAAACTGCTTCACATTTAAGGCATGGCAATCATCGTGTGCGGCATCCATCTCCATATCCAGCATTCTGTCGGATATGCGGCGGCGTTCGGCAAAGCTTAAGCCTTGCATGCGCTCGTCTCCTCTGCCCAGTTGAGCGAGCGGTACAATATTCAACCGGATCGACCGCTGCGTGGCGAATTCCAATAATGGCTCAATCGCATTCCGATTGTGCTTGGTCACGGTCTGGTTAATTTTCAGTCTGACTCCTGCTTCGTGCAGCAGGTCGATCGCTCTGCGCGCCCGTTCCCATGTATCCTTGCCCCGGTTGGCTTCATGCTCCTCCTTGTCCAATGAATCGAAACTGATCGTAAACAAATCGACCACCTTTGCAATTTCATTAACTTTTTCGCGGCTTGTGATTAAGGTTCCGTTGCTGATGACGTTTACGCGAAGCCCGACTTCTTTGCTATAATTCATCAATTCCATAATATCCTTGCGGATGAAAGCTTCTCCGCCCGTAAATATAATCGTACTGGTTCCCAAATCTTTAATTTGCCTGATCATATCCTTCGCTTCTTCGGTATCCATATCGCCATTCATAGATCGCTCCGGACTGCTGTCCGCGTAACAATAAATGCAGTTCAAATTGCATTTGTAGGTCGTTACGAAATAGATCGCGGTAGGCGGAACTTTGCCGAGCCCTTGCTTTTGCATCGCTTCAAGAATATCGTATTCTGCAGGCCGTTCCCCTTGATAAGCGACGCGGTACATCAGCATTTTTCTCGCGACCCGCTTCACGCTCTCCGCGTTCAAGCCGGATTCGATGAGCTCGGAAGCGGTTTTGCCGCCATAGATCAGTTCGGATGCAATCTCATACTCGCTGGGAGAATACACAACCCAACAGTTGAGTTGATAGTTATGAACGACATAGTTGCCGTCCTCGTAATAAACCGCGACGTATGGAATGTGCAACCGTTCGTCTATTTGCATGATCATACCTCCATGGATTGAGATAAGAGGCCCGCAAACGGGCCTCTTCTTGCATGCATGAACAATAATGGCTTAGCATCCATAGCCGCCGCCAACCGAAAATGCGCAGGCGCATCCACATCCTGCCGCTACCGCAATTGCAGCGGACTCCACTTTACGGAAAGCCGGCTTTTGATAAGTAGTCATGTTATTCACCTCCTCTCATAGAGTATGGAGAAAGCGTTTACAATCATAGTTTTGTGGCAGTTGTGTAATTCGTGAAGGGAACATAAGGGGTGCAAGACGGTACAGCGTATGGCTTGCTTGCACATTGTTCTCTAGTCGAGAAAATCTGAGATGAGGGTTCTTACGGCGCAATTCTGGGTGGGGATATCAAAAGTTTATTACAAATCAATCCACAATTGACAAAAAAATGGAGGGCTTTTCTGTTTTTATAATACCGTCGATTTCATTCTTAGTCAACTATTCTTGAACATTTTGTGACCGGATCGATCGATGAAATTCTTGTAAATCGATCATGCCGGCATTGGTATCCGCTTTCTTAGATCGTCTCCAGCTTGCCGGCTGTATGTTGGGTAATATCCAACAAGGCTTGCTCATATCGCTTTGCGATCGTTTCGACAGCGTATGATCTAACCGATTCTCTGCACGATTCCGGCGACGGCAATCGTTGTTCGCCATCCAATACCTTTCTCAAAATAGACGTAAATTGTTCCAGATCATTCGATGGATACAACCACCCGTTCCTCTCGTTCACGATTTCTCTCGGGCCGTATTTGCAATTACTGGAGATAACGGGAATACCCCGGGAAAGCGCTTCGATCAGAACCAACCCAAAAGGTTCCGTGTCGGACGCCAGAAGCAAAGAAGTCACGCCGGGAACCGCTTCCCATGGGCGCTGTCTCCAACCGTACCATGCGATTCGATCCTCTATCCCCAATTGACGGGATAAATCCAGCAGCGGCTCGTATTCTTCCCCGTCTCCGATGATGTGCAGCTCCCAGCGATGATTTTGCAACGGCGACAAGGCCTTCATAATATGATCCACTCTCTTGACCTTGGCAAGTCTGCCGACATATAAGAAGATTGGATTGTCCGGCCGCGTTACATACGATACGTTATCGAATTTCACCGGGTTATATACCAGTTTGTTTATCTTTCCGGGGAAGACGCAATGCATGTCCTTTAAATTTCCTTCACTGATGGCCAAGTGTCCGTCGGCAGTCTGCAAATCGTCAAAATAGTGAACGAAAAAATCCAGGTTGAAGTGCAGCCAGCTTACGACGGGCACTCGAATATTCAATTTTTCAGCAGCCATCCTGGCGGCTTTAACCCCGATGGGTCCCGTGGATACGATGATATCGACGGGAAGCAGATTCGTCATTGCATTGGACAAGGCAGCCGAATAAATATTCAACAAGTACTTTGGAGGAATGCGATCATTGATCTTCTGAAACAAAGGGATGGCGGTGATTCCCGTTTCCCATGCCGCGTCCTCAGATTTTCCCTTCAAGATGACAACGACGTTATGTCTTTGTTTCAGTTCATGGTAGATTAACGAAAGAGCCGTTTCCATTCCCCCGCGGCCGCTCAATAAAATATCCACCACAAATAGGATGTTCAATTCGAAATCCCCCTTGTCGCTCATTCCACCTATCACCTTTAGTTACCACATTTTAACACACATTCTCTTTCAGGTAAATGATTCCAGGGCACTAAACCCCGTTAGTAATACGACAGATTCGACTCTGCTTTGTCGCTATCTGTCGTTCGTCCGATTGACTTGTCGACTAAAATAAAAAAAGAACCCTTGAGATCTCAAGGGTTAAGCGACTTTAATCATATGAAGCGTAAACGGCTTACGCCATTCTGCCTTATATGCTCGAAAAATATAACTTGGTCCTATCACCTGTCAGAAGGGCAAATCATCTTCGGAAATGTCAATCGGGCGTCCGTCATCCTTGAACGGGTCATCGTTCCGCACATTGCTCGGGCGATTTCCTCCGCCTCCGCCGCCGCCGCTGTAGCCGCCGCCTCCGGATGAGCCATAGCCCCCGGCGCTGCCGCCGCCATAACCTCCGCCGGACTCTTCGCGCTGACCGCCGTTATCCCGGTTGGACTCCAAGAACCGGACGTTGTCTGCAATAACTTCCGTTACGTACACACGCTTGCCCTCGTTGTTCTCGTAATTCCGCACCTGAATACGGCCTTCGACCGCCGTTAAGCGGCCTTTGCGCAAATAGTTGGCGCAAGTTTCGGCCAGTTGCCTCCAAGTCACGATCGGAATGAAGTCCGCCTCGCGCTCTCCTTGGTTCGAACTGAACGGACGGTCTACCGCCAGCGTAAATTGCGTGACCGCAACTCCTGCAGGGGTATACCGAAGCTCGGGATCCCTTGTCAATCTGCCGATCAATATAACGCGGTTCAACATCTTTCAGACCTCCCATTGAACAATTCCGGCATCGAGATTACGCTACGTCTCTGACGATCAACGAACGAATCACTTCGTCCGAAATCTTCATGATACGGTCAAGTTCATTCACGACTTCCGTCGTTGCGTTGAAATGAACCAGAACATAATAACCGTCACGAAGCTTGTTGATCTCATACGCAAGACGGCGTTTGCCGATCACATCGGTTTTCGTGACCTCTCCGCCGTTGGAGATGATGCCATTGAATTTCTCAACGAGTGCTTGAACGTTTTCTTGTTCAACATCGGGACGAATGATGTACATCACTTCATATTTGCGCATTGTGTTTCACCTCCTTTTGGACTAACGGCCCCATTAATGGAGCAAGGAGCGAGATTAGGCTCGCATCTATATACTATATCAAATCCAGCCTCTTATGACAAGTTGCTTCCTTCCTCCACCAACTGCGCCCTTATGCGGTCCAAAGCGCACCCGAAAACTGCTAATCATGCTTCCCCGGTAGTTCGACCATACTACGTACAGGCAATGCCATACGGCGGCATGGCCGAAAGCTGAACCTTTCGGAGGTGCGGACAGATGGGCGAATTCACCATGTTTTCCCCCGGCGACAGGGCGCCTAACGACGGAACTTATATCGAGACGGGCGTCAATTCGTATCATATGGGCATCGAAGATCCCAAGAAGGTCAAGCTCCATAAGGGCGACCGATTTCCGGAAACGACGAATCACGAGCGCAAGTGGAAAAGAATGCCTAGGCAATAGCCGATCGTTTCGATGCATAGCTCGCAATGAAACCGGACATTATAAGCTCGGACGGCGGATGAGAGGTGTGGTTCCGTTGGAACAGGCGGTGCAAGGATCAGACGTGGAATTGTCCGCTTAGGGTAGAATTGGAGGGACGTGCCAAAGACACTTGTCTGTAACACGCATGCAGTCAATGCGAATGGAAATGGCGCAAGCTGTTTGGATTTCAATTGACGAATGAGTCTCCATGTTTTCTCAATGCCAAATCGAAACGCCGTCCGGAAGAGGACTCGAAAGAGTCCTCTTCTTCGCCGTTCACCCCTGCAAAATGGTTCTAACCGCCTTCACGACCGCGTCCGGACGATAGATGTGAATGGAATGCCAGCTGTCCGGGATGACCTCCCGCCTCGTCCTGTCCGTCAGTCCGTCCAGTTCCGCTTGTCCCCGCTTCCACTCCTCGGTTTGCCTGCCCGCACTTAAGACGATAACCGGCATATCGTTCGGCAAGGGCGGTGACATGGCAACCTGATGGGCGCTTTGTTCCGCATTTAGCAGTTCTTTGTATACGGCCTCATAAGCCCCGTTGCGGCTCCCTCTAGCCTTGACCATTGCCCGATACGGTTCGGGAAGCCTCTTCGCGCCTATATGCCGTTTCAGAAGCCTGGGAACGCCGACCGGCGACAACAAAAAGCCGAGCCTCATCATGCGCCTGCCGGCCTTCCTTTCCCGCAGCCGTTCCCCGTTTAGAAACGCGTCGTCAAGATACCGACTCTCCGGGACGGCATCGACCAATACAATTCCCATCACGTCCTTTGAATAGTTCGAAGCAAACCACCTTGCTATGAGCCCTCCATAGGAATGACCGACCAACAAGTAAGGCGGCCGTAACCGAAGCTTTGTCATCAGCTCATAAAGACGCTTGGCATCGTCCATGGCCGTCCTCGGAACTCCGGCGCCGGCGCTCCAGCCAAGTCCGGCCCTGTCGTACGAGAACACGGTTGCGAAAGCGGATAAACCCGGCCGGACCAGACACCAGTCCAGCGCCTGTCCTCCCATTCCCGATTCTAAAACAACTGTCGGTCCTTCCTCTTGCCCGGTTAGGATATAATGCAGACGGCTGCCGTCCTTTAAGACCGCATCATGACCCGGCATTTTAGCGGAGAGCTTGCACGAACGAAACCGCATATTGGCTTACCGTCAGCGGACAAGCAAGCAAAGCGATGACCATCCGCATGTATTGCTCACGGACAGGTATTCCGGCCATTTTAATCCCCTTCCTCTTGCAGCATTTTACTATAGCATACAAGAGCAGGACCCGCCGCAAAAAGAGAAGCTTTGCCGAGTGTTCTTTCGTATTTTAACCCCTCTTATTCTGTCTAAAAGTACAAAAAAACCTTCTGCCTGGACAAAAGGTTGATCATTTGAATGGTTATGGCGGAGAGGGTGGGATTCGAACCCACGCACGCTTTGACACGCCTAGCTGATTTCGAGTCAGCCCCCTTGGGCCTCTTGGGTACCTCTCCGCATGTAATAAATAATATATCACAACACTCGTCCATACGCAACACTATTTTTATGTAAATTATTTACAATACCAATCGAGCCTTTATTCTTCGTTTTGATCCTTCGAACGAAGCACTTTCCGCATATTCTTTTCGAATTTAAGACGCGGGATTAATATGCTGTGCTGACAACCTACACATTTGATCCGAATATCCATCCCCATCCGGATCACTTCCATCTCGTTGGAACCGCACGGATGCTGCTTTTTCATTTGAACGATATCTCCAAGCTGAAATTGCTTCCTCTCCATTATTGAGCCCCCTCATAAGCGCGGTGATACGTTACCATTTTCGGATACGGTATTTCGATGCCGTGTTGGTCCAAAGCTTCTTTGAATCGTTTATTCATAATTCGAGCTACGGCCATATGCGTATTGGGCCTGCATTCGGCAATAACTCTGATCGTGACGGACGACGCCGCAAGCGTCTGCACGCCAAGCACCTCCGGCGTCTTGACGAGATTTTCGTTTTCCGTTTCCTCTGCCGTCTGGTGAATAATGCGGATCGCTTCTTCGATATCCGCCTCATAAGCAATGGAAATATCAAGCACGGCCAACGAATTGTTGATGGAAAAATTGGTTACTTCATTAATCATGCCGTTCGGGATGATATGGACTTCTCCAGTCCAGCTTTGGATTCTCGTCGTTCGCAGCCCGATCAGCTCCACCGTACCTTTGAACTGCCCCGTTTGAATGACATCCCCCACAGCAAACTGATCCTCAATGACAATAAAAAATCCGGTCAATATATCCTTCACCAGGCTTTGCGCTCCGAAACCGATCGCAATGCCCGCAATGCCTGCTCCGGCCAGCAGCGGTCCCAGATTGATATTGAATTCCGCCAATATAAGCAGCCCGGCTATAAAATAAATGACATAGGACACTACGTTTTTGACCAGCTTACCGATGGTCGTCATTCGGCGGATATGAGCCGGCTTATGTTTATCCGTACGTTCCAGCACAATGCGGTTGATTGTCTTGTGTAATAGCCAAACCGCCAGCTTTGCGATTATTACAATTATGATTATACGAATCGCGGCAATGCCAAACGCTTCCCATGTGGCATCGTCTTGAAGCCACTCCGTTATTTCTGTCCATATTCTTTTAAACGTCACGTTTATCGACCTCGCCAAACGTAAATTACTTTTGCCGTTCTCGGCCGCACAGCAATCATTATTCCATATCGATCATAACATAACCGTCGTCTATCGCTTTAAATATCCCTCTAATCTCCACCTTTTCCCCTTCAATGACGCCCTTAACCGTTCCAAGATCCTCTTCCTGGAACTCAATCGACAACGCGCAGCCCGCCGTAATTTGTTTGGGCGTCGGACAAATATCGATTTCCACTTCGGCGTATTCAAGCAGCATTTCCGCTCGGAGCGCCTGCTGAGTCGAATCGAATGCAATCAACATCTTGTTACCTCCGCATCCAGCCTTAGTTGGTAAAACCAGCTTGAAGACGTATAAAACGGTTGTCCCAGCCATATACTATTAAAAACTTATCTCGAGGCCTCAAAGATTAAAAAATATGAGTTTGCTCATATCGGAGGGATTCTATGAAGCTTCCATTTATGAAAGAAACGCCGTTCAAAATGCCCTATACAACGCCGAACATCATCGGTTTGCTGGTCAATCGGCTGTCTTCCCTGCTCAAAGATATCCCGCCGAACCGTCCCATCGTTATTGTATGCATCGGCACTGACCGTTCCACCGGCGACTCGCTGGGACCTTTAATCGGCACTTCCCTAGTAAAATACCGCAGTCCTCACTTCAGCATCTACGGCACGCTCGAGGAGCCGGTCCATGCGATGAACCTGGACGATACGCTGATGGAAATTAACCGCAAGCATCGTCAGCCTTTTATTGTCGGTATTGACGCTTGCCTGGGTCAAGTAGCCAGCGTAGGCTGCATTCAAGTCGGAGAAGGACCCGTACGTCCCGGCGCAGGAGTCAACAAGGATTTGCCTCCTGTCGGTGACATCCATATTACCGGCATCGTCAATGTCGGCGGCTTCATGGAATATTTCGTTCTGCAAAATACCCGTCTCCATTTGGTCATGAAGATGTCCGAAATTATTTCGGCCGGACTGTTCTCCGCTATTGCCAACCATATTCATATTTCGTCTGCCGTCCGCGATCAAACGGCGGCATCCGACCAAACGTAACTACTTGGCGGAGCCGATCGCTTTTAATTCTTCCGGAGTCAGCGGATAAGCCGAGTTGCCTTTGTCCACCGGCTTGGCATAGACGTAAGTGCTTTCTCTGCTGTGCAAGCCCGAGAAGACAATCCCGTCAAGCTCATCATTGACGATGGCTACCGAAAAGCTCAAGTCGCTGCCTCCATCCGAAAACGCGTTATACCTCACGATGCCGACCTTGCTTTTCATTTGCGGCAGCTTAGCCTCAATGGCAGCCATTTGACGGCGAAGATGCTCGGCTTTATCGTCATGCACTTCCATCTGGCACCGCAGCTCGATCAAGATGTCCTCCACATTGCCGTTGCCCGCATGACCCATTGCTTCGTCATACTTCCTTCTCAGCTTTTTGAACCTGGAGCCGATTATCGCCATCCATATGATTAATATGGCCACGATTGCCGCCAACCCAAATACGATCATACTTATCGGTTCCAAATACCATTCATCCATCTGTTTGTCCCGTCCCCTATACTCGATATTGCTCCGCGATTTCTCCAACCGCTTCAACCAGCGCATCTGCTTCCGCTTTCGTTGTAAAAGCTCCCACGCTTGCTCTCACCGCGCCGCTCTCCAATGTCCCGGCGCAAGCATGCGCAAGCGGCGTACAGTGGAATCCGGCTCTGACCGCTATCCGGTAATGCTGATCCAGGATAAACGACATTTCCGAAGGATCGACTCCTTCCAACACAAACGAAACGATTCCCGTTCGAGGTTTACCCAGTTCAGGACCCAGTACCCGAACGCCAGGCACTTTAAGCAGCCCTTCCATCATTCGTTGCGTCAAGGCCCATTCCTTTTCATAAATCGAATCGACCGTTTCTTTCAGCACATAGTTCACGCCAGCATGCAACCCCGCCAGACCCGGCGTATTTTGCGTTCCGGCTTCATATCGATCGGGCCTTACCATCGGCTGCTCCGGCGTCTCCGATTGGCTCCCCGTCCCCCCGTGCATCAACGGTGTCAACTCAAGCTCGGGGTCGATATACAGCCCACCGGTCCCTTGAGGCCCAAGCAAGCCTTTATGCCCCGGAAAAGCAAGCATATGAATGCCCATGCTGCGCACATCAACCGGCAATATACCGGCGCTTTGAGCGGCATCCACCAGCAGCTTCACCCCATGCTTACGGGCAATTTCTCCGATTTCCGCAACCGGCAATATTGTCCCGAGCAAATTGGAGCTGTGATTAACAACGATAAGCGACGTATGGTTTCGTATCGCTTGTTCAATGGACTTAACGTTAACATTCCCCTGTTGATCCAACTCTATATAAGTTGTTTCTATGCCAATCATTTGCTCCAAATGATGCAATGGCCGACGGACGGAATTATGCTCCACCGCCGTTGAAATGACATGATCGCCAGGCTTCAGCCACCCTTTGATCGCCATGTTTAAAGCCACCGTTGTATTGGATGCAAATGCGATATCGTTGGGATTAGCAACATGGAACAACTTAGCCAGAGACTTTCGCGCATTAAACATAATGCGGCTTGCTCTAACCGCCATCGCATGACTTCCTCTTCCGGGGTTGGCGGCATCGTTCAACATGGCATTTACGACCGCATCCGTTACTTCAGGCGGCTTCGGCCACGAGGTTGCGGCATGGTCTAAATAAATAACGTTGGAGGTTTGTTGGGGCATCCATTGTACCGCCCTTTCCGCTTGTTTCAAAACAATAATGGCATATCTAAGTTTAATCCTTCTCCCGAAAGATTACAACTTGATATGCCAGTTTTGCCCCTTCTTTATACCCTCTGCTGCAAAATTTCCAGGAGCCGTTCCAAATCTTGTTTATTATAATATTGGAGCTCGATTTTACCCTTATCTTTATTATGTTTAATCTTGACCGTTGTCTTAAATAATTCTCTTAGTTGTTCCTCCAGGTGGTCAATGTACGGATCTCTTTTTTTCGTTTTTGCCGTTTTCGTTTCCTGCACTTTGGCTGCGCTATGCCTTTGAATTGCTTCTTCAAGCTCCCTGACGCTCCATTCTTGATTAACCGCCAAGTCTGCAAGCTCCTTTAGCAACGTGTTATCCTTAATCCCGGCCAACGCTCTAGCATGACCCATCGATAATGTTCCACGTGAAACATTATCTTTAATATCCTCCGGCAAACTTAACAGTCTGACAAAGTTGGCGATATGGGAACGGGATTTGCCTACCTTTAACGACAACTCCTCTTGAGTCAAATTGAATTTATCCATTAACGATTGATAAGCAACCGCTACTTCGATAGCATTCAAATCTTCACGCTGCAAGTTTTCGATCAGCGCAATTTCCATCACCTGTTGATCGGAAAAATTCCGGACAACTGCGGGAATCGATGTGTTGCCGCAATATTGAGATGCTCTGAATCGTCTCTCTCCAGCAATTATTTCATAGCCTTTCAACACGGAGCGAACGATGATCGGTTGGATTACGCCATGCTGTTTGATCGATTCGGCCAATTCCTTAATCGACTCTTCGTCGAACGACTTTCTTGGCTGATATGGATTCGGTCTTAGCTGCTTGAGCGAAAGCTCTACTACTTTGTCGTCATCGTTTACCGAAAGGGACGGGATTAGCGCATCCAATCCTCTACCTAGCCGCTTGCTCATACATGATCACTTCCTTCGCAAGTTCAAGATATACTTCTGCTCCCTTGGATTTCGGATCGTATGTGATAATGGCTTGTCCGTGGGACGGCGCTTCGCTTAAGCGCACATTTCTAGGGATGATCGTCTGATAAACCTTTTGCTGAAAATACTTCTTCACTTCCTCGATTACTTGAATGCCCAAGTTCGTTCTTGCATCGAGCATCGTCAATAAGACGCCTTCGATTTGAAGCGAAGTGTTCAGATGCTTCTGTACAAGCCTGACCGTATTTAAGAGCTGGCTTAATCCTTCCAGCGCATAATATTCGCATTGAATCGGAATCAGAACGGAATCGGCAGCGGTCAACGAGTTAATTGTCAGTATCCCGAGAGAAGGCGGACAGTCGATTATAATATAATCAAATTGATTTTTGATCTGTTGCAGCGACTTTTTCAGTCGATGTTCCCTGGAAATCGTCGGAACAAGCTCGATCTCCGCTCCTGCCAACTGAATGGTTGCCGGAATGATCTTAAGATTGGGAACGTTCGTATCCACCATCGCATCCTTCGGATGCACCTCATTAATAAGCACATCATAGATGCAGTTCGATACATCCGCTTTATTAATGCCCAAGCCGCTTGTCGTATTCCCTTGCGGGTCGATGTCGACCAACAATACCTTTTTGCCCAGCGATGCAAGGCAAGCCGACAAATTTACTGACGTTGTCGTTTTTCCGACACCGCCCTTCTGATTCGCAATTGCAATAATTTTAGACAATTCCTATTCACCTCATGTGCGAAACTAATATAGGGCTTGCTGAACAAGATTTTTACGCGACCTTCACCTGACGGACAGTAACAAACGGTAATAATCCGAAAAAAGGCAAAAAGAGAACCCGTAGTCGCCGCTCCAGGTTCATGACCAGAAACTGTAGG
>Ga0065721_10049201_pt1 | contig 41985 bp, 33 predicted proteins | sample Mesricmetagenome_FD_59108 | JGI IMG/M metagenome (GOLD analysis project Ga0065721, IMG submission 59108) | Mesophilic microbial community from rice straw/compost enrichment Sample: eDNA_1 v2 (version 2) | ecosystem: Engineered > Solid waste > Grass > Composting > Bioreactor | place: USA: Davis... | reverse complement strand
CCTGCCGTTGCCAATCCGGTGAACGACCCCGACGGGACGGCGCTCAACCCGGAAACCATAGACACGACGAAGCCGTCCTTTACGCTTGAAGTGACGCCGAAGGATGGCGCAGCCCATGTCAGCATACCGGCAAGCATCTTGACCAGCCTTGCGGGGAAGAACGCAGCCTTTTTCATCGAAATCAAGGCGCCGTACGGCAGCTATCAAGTACCGGTCCATCTGGCGTCGCTCATTCCGGGACTGAATGAGTGGCTTGCGAATCACAACCTCAAAGCCGAGGAGATCAGCTTCAAGATCACTTTGACCGACAAGACGGGGAACAAGGATATGCAAGCGGCGCTCGCAAGCGGCTTGCCCGATGGCAAAGTGATGGGCGCTATCGTGGATTATCGCATCGACATCCTCAACAGCATGACGGGGAAAACGGTCGGAACGGCAGATCGATTCAGCCGGGCGCTTACTCGGGTTATACCCATGCCTAAGAACATGACGAACATTCCCGCGCCATGGGGCGCATTCCGCTATAACGAAACGACTCGAAAGTTTGAATTCGTCCCCGCCAAGAAGGTACAGATTGACGGCGAGTGGTATGTGATGATCCGTTCATACTCGAATAGCGTATACGTCGTGGCGGAAAATAAAGCGAGTTTTACCGACGTGTCGGAGCATTGGGGCAAATCGTTCGTCGAGCTTGCTGCGGCGAAAGGACTTGTCGACGGGGTAGGCGGCGGCAAGTACGACCCGAATCGCAAAGTAACGAGAGCGGAGTTCACCGCCATGCTGGTCCGGTCGCTGGGACGAGGCGCTTCGACTGACGGCACCTCTCCGTATGACGATGTAAAGACGGGCTCCTGGTATGATGGGGACGTTGCGAAGGCGAAGGAACTTGGACTATTGAAATTCGTAAAGGGCAATCGCTTCAAGCCTGATCAGCCGCTGACCCGCGAGGAAATGGCGAGTATGCTGGCGGCGGTCATTGCATTGGAGAAGCTGCCGATCGCCAAGGAATCCGTAAGCTTGGCCGGCTACAAGGATATCGGAAGCGCGGACGCATCCTATTTGGAGGATGTTCGCTTGATGGTGAAATATCGGATCATGGAAGGCACGGGCGAGGATACTTTCAGTCCGAAAGGCGAAACGACGCGCGCACAGGCGGCGGTTGTATTCATTCGCATGCTGCGCCAGCTTGAATGGATCGACTGATATTCCGCGAAATAATAGACCGCCAATACACAGCGACATCGTGGATTGGCGGTTTGTTTGTTGGACGAGCGTTTATTTACTTGCTTGGCGCAATGCCTTTAATCAGCAATTCCGTCCACTGGGCGGTATAAGGGAGGATTTTGGAGTAGATGTGCGGGCTGGAGATCCCTTCGACGAGCGCTTGGAAATAAACCAAAAGAAATTCATCCGAATATTTCAGATCAACCTTGCCTTCTTTACGCCCGCGGTGGAATAAATCCAGCATCAGACTAAAGCTCGACTCGGCGTATGGCCCCATCATCAAAGATAAACCTTCCTCATCCTTCTTCGTAAAATGATCCATCAGCTCCAAGTAAAACCGCTTATTGATTTTTTCCAGATAACGGATCTTAATCTGACTCATGTCCAGAAGCGTTTCTTCGAAAGGTCTATTTTCGGCCATGATTGCTCGGGCGGTATCTCCCATTTGATCTAAAAAATACTTAAAAACCTCGTGGATCAGGTTTTCTTTGCTTCCAAAATACTTAAAAATCGTCGTTTTACCGACGTTGGAGCATCTGGCAATCTCGTCCACGGTCACATTTTCTATGCCGGCATCGGTATTGATCAAATTAAAAGCGGCTTCTAGAACTCGCTTTTTCTTCTCCTGCGTTCGCTTCTCAAAACCATTCATTCCTTATTCCTGCTTTCTAACGTTGATGACAAAAAAATATTTTTCGGGAGGATTTAGTTCGATTTATCCTTCCTATTTATTATATATCTCTATTTATGAATTATCAAACATACAACAGTTCGGAATTTATGTTTTTGAATTGACGAATTCGATAAAAGGGTATATAACTGAATTTGTAAATGAACTTTGGTTTAAAACAAGCTTCAATATTATTGATTATGAACTTAATTAAATATTATAGTTCATAATTATTCCCGATGAAGCTTTGCTTTAGACTGGAAAGCACGTTACTAAAACTGGTCTAGAAGGAGTTTTAGTGCCATGGGCGAAATTGTGAAGGTTCGAGGCTTGCAAAAAAAGTTCGGGAAATTCAAAGCGCTGCATGAGGTGTCGTTTTCGATTAATGCCGGGGAAGTCGTCGGCTTTATCGGGCCGAATGGCTCCGGGAAGTCAACGACGATTCGTACCTTGCTCGGAATCATCCATCGGGATGCCGGAGAAGCGACCATCTTCGGCAAGGACGTTTGGAAGGACAGCCTGGAGATTCATAAACGAATTTCTTATGTTCCTGGGGACGTGGCGCTATGGGGCAGCTTAACAGGCGGCGAAATCATTGATTTATTTATGAAATTGCATGGCGGCGGAGACAAAAATAAACGCGACTATTTGATTCAACGGTTTGAATTGGATCCTAAGAAGAAAGCCAAAGGCTACTCCAAAGGAAATCGGCAAAAAGTCGGCTTGATCGCGGCTTTATCCGTCGACTCCGATTTGTACATTTTCGACGAACCGACTTCCGGCCTTGATCCGTTGATGGAAGCCGTCTTCCAGGACGAGGTCGAAAAAATCAAGCTTTCGGGAAAAGCCATCTTGCTGTCCTCTCATATTTTGAGCGAAGTGGAACGACTGGCCGATAAAGTGGTGATCATTCGCCAAGGCAAAGTGGTTGAAACCGGGACATTGGATGAGCTGCGGCACTTAACCCGTTCTACGGTAACGATGGTAACGGAAGGCGATGCGGCTCGGATGGCATCCGTTAACGGCGTCCACGATTTCAAGCAATCCGGCAATCAAGCGACATTCTCCGCGGATAACGAATTTATCAATGATATTTTGTCCGAAGCGGCAAAATTGGGCGTCAAGAAGTTCGAGTCCGTGCCGCCTACGCTGGAAGACTTATTCATGCGTCACTATGAAGTCTAAGAGCGGTAACGGAGGTGATGAGGATGCAAGAAAAATTTGCGCGTTCGCGTGTACTATTCGTCCAATATCTGAAACGCGATTGGAAAAAAATCATCGTCTGGGTTTTAGGCTTAGGCTTGTTTTCGGCCGCTTTTGTTCCGGCTTTTGAAGAAATCGGCATGGGGCAAGGGTTGCAGGGAATGTATGAAACCTTGCAGAACCCTGCCATGATATCCATGGTGGGTCCTACACCGATAGAGAATGCGGCGGATTATACTTTGGGCGCGATGTATGCGCATGAAATGTTGTTATTCTGCGGTTTGTTTGCGATGATCCTCTCCGCTTTGCATGTCGTAAGCCATACTCGCAAAGAAGAAGATCTCGGGCTTACCGAACTCGTCCGCTCCTTTCAAGTAGGCCGTCAAGCCAATTCGCTTGCGGTGATGGCCGAAGCCGTCATGATCAATCTGTTGTTAGCGCTCGTTATTGGCGGAATGATGAGCAGCTATGGCGTAGATACGATTTCGGTCGAAGGCTCCTTTTTGTTCGGCGCATCCATCGGGATGGCCGGGATTATGGGAGCTGCGATCGCCTTGGCCATGGCGCAGATTATGCCAACGTCGGCCGGCGCAACGGGTTCATCGCTGGGGATCATTGGATTGCTTTATATTGTTCGCGCCGGTACGGACGTGTCGAACGTGGATTTCTCCATGATCAATCCGATGGGTTGGACTTATTTGACTTATCCATTCACGGAAAACAATGGGGTCCCCCTGATATGGGCTGTCGTCTTCAGCGCCATTGTCGTGACCGTTGCTTTTGCCCTAGAAGGCGGTCGGGACATGGGGGCCGGTTATTTGCCCGAAAGAGAAGGCCGGGAGTCGGCGACTAAATCCTTGCTATCCGTACCCGGCCTGTTTGCCAAGCTGAACAAAGGCGTTATGATCAGCTGGATGATCGCTTTCGTCATCATGGGAGCAGCCTATGGTTCGATTTATGGAGATATGCAGACTTTCCTTGAAAGCAATGAAATCATGAGTCAAATGTTCGCGATATCCGGCGTTTCCATCGAAGAAGCCTTTACCGGGACCATTATGATGGTCATGATCGGATTGGTTTCCATTTTGCCGATTGCGATCGTGAACAAGCTTTTCTCGGAAGAGACGCGGCTGCATCTTAGCCAGCTGTATGCGACAAAGGTGACACGGGCTCAGCTCTATTGGACCAGTGTCGTTATGGCCGTCGTTGCCGGAATCGTCGGCATTTTGCTGGCTGCAAGCGGACTTGGCGGGACGGCCGTTTCCGCACTGGGCGACGGCTCGCCCCTAAATATGGGGGACTTTATCGCCGCAGGCTATAACTTCCTGCCATCCGTGTTGTTCTTTACCGCACTCGGCGCTTTGGCTTTAGGCTGGGCGCCGAGATTAGGCAAAGCGGTTTATGTTTACCTTGGCTATTCTTTTGTCTTAAACTATTTTGGCGGCATCTTGGACTTGCCGGAATGGTTCTCGAAAACAGCCATTCAAAGTTGGATTCCTCGGATGCCGGTAGATCCGTTTGATGCTGCGACCTTTATGACGATGACAGCGATTAGCATCGCCCTGATGGTTATTGGCTATATTGGATATCGCAAACGGGATATGGTTGAAGGAGCTTAGCAATGCGTTAACAAATTCAAGGGGCTGCCAGGGCAGTGAAAACTGACCGCTGGATAGCCCCTTTTTTCCTGCATGATCTTCTCCAATCAAGGGACACCGGCCGCGTACTTTATCATGAAATGGGTAATGGCGGCGGGATGCCTATCATTGGGAATCCGCATTTGCCGATAGCCCATGAAGGCTCTCTACACGAGGGTCTTTATTCGTTTGTACGCAAAAAAGGGTACGCCATTTTAAAAATCGTCCGTCCGCCGTTAAGGCCGTATAGGCTCGGTTTCCCGAGAAATGCCCGTGCAAATCAAGTTTTGGCCGTATTCTTCTACCGCGCCCGATGATACCTTTTTGGATGGGCACTGGGCATATCCGAAACCGGGAAAGGAGGCGCCATCACGATTTGACCGTCGCATGTGACCGAGCATCGCGCGAGCACATTCCTGACATCCAGATGATTGAATTGGGGGGGACACTGCATTGAAGGCCGATCTATTCGTTCAGACTAATATGAGCCGGGGAACCCGAAGCGGAACAACCCGTACGTTCCGGAAAATGCTGGCTCACTGGCAGCTTTACTTGATCCTGCTCCCTCCGCTGCTGTATGTGATCGTCTTCCACTATATCCCGATGTACGGCATACAGCTGGCTTTCAAACAATTCCAGGCGACGAGCGGGATTACCGGCAGCCCGTGGGTCGGACTCAAACATTTCGAACAGTTCTTCAGTTCGCCTTCCAGCTGGAGAATCATCCGCAATACGATCGGCATCAGCCTGTATTCGATCGCGGCGGGATTTGCGTTTCCAATCTTGCTTGCCGTCGCGTTAAACGAAGTGCGGGCGCGATTTTTCAAGAAAACGGTCCAGATGATCACCTATGCGCCCTATTTTATTTCGACGGTGGTACTCGTCGGCATGCTGATGCAGGTGCTCGACCCGCGGGTCGGCGTGATCAATCAGATTATCACTTTATTCGGCGGAGAGCCCGTCAACCTGATGGGCAAGGCGGAATACTTCAAATCCATCTACGTTTGGACGACGATCTGGCAAGGCACCGGTTATTCGGCCGTTATTTATCTCGCGGCTTTGGCGGGCGTGAGCAGGGATCTGCAGGAAGCCTGCGTTATCGACGGGGCGTCCAAGCTCCGGCGGATCTGGCACGTCGATCTGCCTTCCATCCGTCCCACGATCGTCATTTTGCTGGTTTTAAGCTTCGGGAGCGTGATGAACGTCGGCTTCGAGATGATTTTTCTCATGCAGAACAGCTTGAATCTGGCCGCGTCCGAAATCATTTCGACTTATGTGTACAAGGTGGGTTTGATCAATGCGAATTTCAGCTTCTCCACGGCAATCGGTTTATTTAATTCCGTTATCAACCTGATCCTTCTGGTGTCGGCGAACTATATGGCCCGGAAGTTCACCGATAACAGCCTGTGGTGAGAAAAGGAGGGGACACGATGGCAGCACATACGAAACGGCGGCTGATTAAAGAATCGCCGGGAGACCGGGTATTCAATGTGGCGACGAACCTGTACCTGTGGATCGTTTTTGTTCTGGTCGCCTATCCGCTGCTTTACGTGGTAAGCGCTTCCTTTAGTGCGCCGAGCGCGGTGATCTCAGGCAAGGTTTGGCTCTGGCCCGTAGAGCCGACGTTGAACGGTTACGAGGCCGTATTCAAGAACAAGCAGCTGGTCAGCGGCTTTGCCAACTCGCTCTTCTACATGGTGGCCGGCACGCTGATCAATCTGGCGATGACCGTTATGGCAGCGTTTCCCTTATCCAGGAAGGAGCTTTTCGGCCGAAACCTCTTTATGGCGATCTTCGTGTTCACGATGCTCTTCTCCGGGGGGCTCATTCCGAACTTTCTGCTGGTCAGGGACCTGGGCATGCTCGATACGAGGTGGGCGATGCTTCTGCCGGTGGCCTTGTCGGTGTGGAACGTGATCATCACCAGAACCTACTTTCAGGCCACTATCCCGGACGAACTATACGAGGCGGCATCGATGGACGGCTGCAACGATTTTCGCTTCCTTCTCCGTATGGCGCTTCCGCTATCAGCGCCGATCTTGGCCGTCATAGCGCTGTATTACGGGGTTGGCCACTGGAACAGTTATTTCAACGCGCTGATCTATCTCAAATCGCCGGATCTTCAGCCGCTTCAAATTATTTTGCGCAACATCCTGGTTTTGAATCAGTTGGACCCGACGATGATGCAGGATTTCGAGGCGTTGCAGCGCAAGCAAGGCCTGGTCGACATCGTCAAATATGCCGTTATCGTCGTGGCCAGCGTGCCGGTACTGCTCATTTACCCGTTCGTGCAGAAGTACTTCGTCCGCGGGATCATGATCGGCGCTATCAAAGGCTGATTGCAAGCATAGTGCGGGAACGGTTAAAGAAGCGATGGTTGCAAGTTTGTTAGACTTTGCGACATGCTATGGATATGAAGGGTCATCGAACGGAAAAAGAAGCGGGAGGCCTACCATGAAAAAAATCGTCAAAACGTTACTCGTCAGTCTATTTTGCCTGTCATTCATTCTTGCAGGATGCGCGAATGATAAGGGGACCGGCAACCAGGCGGGCAGCCCGAACGCCTCTAGCGGCGGAAACGCGGGCACCGCAGGAGAAAATGCGGTTTCCGAACCCGGAAGCTACCCGATCGTCAAAGATAAAATCACATTGCGGGTTATGGCTGCACAGATTCCTCAGGTGATCGATTTCAACACGAACGAGTTTACGAAATGGTATGAAGAGAGAACGAACATTCATATCGAATGGGAAATCGTCCCTCCGGGAAACGTCAAAGAGAAGCTGAATCTCGTTCTGGCGAGCGGCGACTATCCGGACGTCTTTCTCGGACTGGGCGTCGACGATGTCATCGAGGCCCAATATGGCGTGGGACAGCAGGTTTTTCGGCCGCTTGACGGCTTGATAGAGAAGCATATGGCGGCTTTCAAGGACGTTTTACAAAAGCATCCGGCCGTTAAGGGAAGAATCACCGCCACGGACGGCAACATTTATTCGTTGCCTTCCTGGAACGATTGCTTCCACTGCAGCTTCCCCCAAAAAATGTGGATCAACCAAGATTGGCTCGATAAGCTGGGACTTCAGATGCCGACGACAACGGACGAGTTTTATCAAGTGCTGAAAGCCTTCAAGGAAAAGGATCCGAACGGCAACGGCAAAGCCGACGAAATTCCGCTGGCCGGCGCGACAGACGGCTGGTACACGGCGATCGACGGATTTCTAATGAATTCGTTTATCCTCCATCCGGGGATGTACAATCCGCTGAAGATGATCGTACAAGACGGAAAGGTCATGTCGATCGTCAATACGCCGCAATATAAAGACGGTCTCGCCTACCTGAATAAGCTATACGCCGAGGGGCTGATTTATCAGCCGTCGTTCACCCAGAAAATCGACCAATTAAAGTCGCTTGCCGCCAACGAGGGGAGCGTGATCCTCGGCGCCTTCCCGACCGGGGCAAGCGTAGGGGTAATCGATTCCGCCACTAATCAGGAACGGTACAGGCAGTATGTGACCGTACCTCCGCTTGAAGGTCCGGACGGAACGAGACAGGCTGCGTTTTTCCAGTTCGACGCGGCGCAAGGCGGCGATTTGCTCATCTCCGCCAGCTCCGAATATCCGGAAGCGGCCATTCGCTGGGCGGACGGTTTGTATGAATTCGAGACGCAGTACCGGATGATCAGCGGGCCGAAGGACGTCGGCTGGACAACCCCGGATCCGGGTGCCGTGGGGCTGAACGGGGAACCGGCGCTGCTGAAACGTTTGAAGCCTTATACGAATGAACCGCAAAATGACGGCTGGATGCATGCGGGAGTCGAATATGCGCCGGCCGAGTGGCGACTGGGCGAACAGATTGAGCCTGATGCGGATCTTTTCTCGCCGGAAGGCCTCGAGAGGCTGCTGTATGAGGAGACGGCAAGAAATTATCAACCCTATGCGCCCGAAAATACGACGGTCATGCCGCCGATCAAACTGCTTGCGGAAGAAAACGACGAGCTTCAAACGATCCGGATCGAACTGGAAAACTATATCAACGAATCGAGCGTTCGCTTTATTACCGGCGATTTGAAGCCTGCGGCCGATTGGGACAGCTACGTGCAGAGTCTGGACAATATCGGGCTCAAACGGTTTGTCGAGATCAATCAAAAGGCTTACGATCGACAGTACGCGGGCAATTAAGCCATCCGGGGCGATTAAGACCGTCATAACTTCGTTATGGCGGCCTTGCGCCTTACCCGTCGGCAAGATGGTAACGCTATTAGGCATATGCTATACTCTTTTGATAACGCTTTCGTAAGTGCTGGGGGGATTCGATGTCATTTCTAAAGAAAAGACGCAGGCATGCCACTCTGACCAAACTGATCCTTTCCTATCTGCTTGTTCTCGTGATTCCGTTGCTGATCGGAAGCTATGTTTATAAGGAGACGGTCCAACTTGCGCGGGAGGAGGCGCTTCGTTCCAATCAATCCCTTCTGGAGCAAACGCGGGCGATCGTGGACGAGCGGCTGAACGAGCTGGACGCCATCTCCAAGTATATCGCGATGGACCGCAACATCATCTCCCTCATGAACGTCGAGCGAATCGCGGAGGGTTCGAACGATTACTACAAGGTCTGGGACATCCTGAGCACGAACCCCAAGTACAATTTAACCAACAAATTTATTGTCGATTATTTCGTCTTCTTCAAAGATAATCGGCTTGTGCTTTCGTCGGACCGGTCCTATATCAGTCCGGAAGCGTTCGAGAAGAGCCTGTACCGGAATCAAGGCATCAGTCGCCCCGACTGGGACCGCGTCCTGTGGGAGAATCGTCACCAGAGCCGATACTTCTCCGGCGGGCACGTTACGATCGATGGCATGAGTCATCGCGTCATTTATTACCTGCAGTCGATTCCATGGGAGTACAGCAGCAATCCCAAGGGGGCGTTGATGATTCTGATCGACGAGTCCGCTATTCAGAATCTGCTGTCCAAGATCAACCTCGGAAGCAGCGGGATGATCTTCGTCGAGAATCAGGATGGGGACATCATTACGCAGTTGACGGGAGACAAGACGGTCATCCGCCCGTCCGGCATTACGGCTGGCAGCCTTCAGGCCGGAACCTACGCCTCGCCTTCCGGGGAAGAGTTTATCGTGTCCCGCTCGTCGTCGACCGTCAGCGGCTGGCAATACGTTTCCGTCGTTCCGTCGAGACTGGTGATGTCCAAGGTGGACTATATCCGCAACGTTACCTTTGCCGTACTGCTGATTACTCTTACGCTCGGCGCCGTCACGGCATGCATGCTGGCCTATCGGAACTACAAACCGGTCAAGCATCTGGTCGGCAGAATCAAGGAGCTTTTCGGAACGGACAACGACAGAAGCATGAGCGAGTATGATTATCTGGACAGCAGGATCTCGGAATTGTACCGCAACAACCGGAGCATGCGCGACCAGATGCTTCGAACGACATTCTTCGAGCGGCTGCTGAACGGCGGTTTTTACGATCACGGCGAAGATTCGTTGCCGGTTCACGTAGAAGGCGAACGCTTCGGCGTCATGCTGGCGCGGATTATGCCGGGCAAGGATACGCCGGACCGACGGACGGCGGAACAAATGAACAAGCTGATGCTCCTCGTAAAGGATGAGCTGTGTACCGAAGCCAACGTTCCCTATTATAAGGATGACCTGAACGATAACCGAATCGTGATCATCGTTTCCTTCGGAGAGGGCGATCCGTCGTCGATGAAGAAGATCGTCGAACGGTTTGAAGAGAAGGTCCGGGGCAAGCTGACCGCCGACATTCATTTCTCCGCCGGAGCGGTGTACCCGGGATTGCAGAACGTAAGCATTTCGTTCGATGAGGCCAAGCAGGCGCTCGAATACGCCCGTTATGCGAAGAACGGAAAAGCCTATATGCTTTTTAGCGAAGTGCCGAACGAGAGCCAGAAATTCTACTACCCTATCGAAATGGAACTGAAGCTCATCAGCAACGTCAAGAGCGGCGACGAGGCGGAAGTTCGCGGAATCATCCGGAAAATCGGCCAGGAAAACTTCGTGAACCGAAAGTTGACCTCCGGGATGATCGAGCAGCTGATCCATGCGCTTAAGGGAACCGTCGTCCGCAGTCTCGGCCCTAATGAAATGGAACCGCAGATCGGCCGATTGCTGGAGAAAGTTCATCGGTTGGACCGGATCGAGGACATTTTCGAAGCCATTCTGGAGTCCCATTTGTTATTGTGCAACGCGCTGACCGAACAGAAGAATCAGGATAAAGCCAAGTTGAGGGAGCAGATCGCCGCATATGTCGAGCGATCCTATATGCGGGAGGATTTTGTTCTCTATGAGCTTGCATCCCGCTTTCACTTTTCCGAGACGCACATGTACCAGCTGTTCAAGGAGCTGATGAACGCTACATTCTCCGATTATCTTGAAAGCACGCGGATTCGGCGCGCGTGCGAGTTGCTGAACGGGGAGGAATCTACGATCCGGGACGTAGCCAAGGCGGTAGGGTACAGCAGCGATCACACGTTCCGGAGAGCATTCAAGCGAGTCATGGGGGTGGCTCCCACGGATTATGTCAAAGCCACCAGAGTATTTGATGGGACATCGACATCGTGAACGATCCTTAGAGAAAGCAGGTTTAACGAATGAACAAGTTAGCTTCCAGACAAGTGCACCTGGATTTTCATACTTCCGAGTTCATATCGGGAGTCGGCGCAAAATTCGACGCAACGCAATTCCAGGATGCCTTGCGAGCGGGACACGTAAACTCCATAACGATATTCGCCAAATGCCACCACAGCTGGAGTTATTATCCGACCAAAGCGGGGCGCATGCATCCGACGCTCGACTTCGACTTGACCGGAGCGATGATGAAAGCCGCGCATGAAATCGGGGTCAAGGCGCCGGTCTATCTGACGGTCGGCTGGTCGGCAGGGGATGCGGCCGATTTACCGGAATGCGTAGCGCGGCAGCAGGACGGTCGAATTCAGATGATCGGCGGAGTGCCGGATGCGTCGCCATCCGATAAGCGGCCGATCGTCTCTTGGAAGATCATGTGTCCGAGCGGCGGCTATGCGGACTTGATTTACGCGCAAACCCGCGAAGTGTGCGAACGTTATCCGGAGCTGGACGGCCTCTTCTACGATATTTGCTTCCAACCGCTATGTTGGTGTGCGAATTGTCTTGCCGGCATGGAAGAACAGGGGCTGAACCCGGCCGTTGAACAAGATGCGCGCAGTTACCATACTCTCAAATGGATGCGTTTCACATCGACCTGCACGGCGATTCTGAGAGAGTTTCACCGGGATGCTTCCATTTTCTTTAACGGCGGCGCGGAGCTGAATCACAAGGAGTGGCATGGCGTCCACACCCATATCGAGATGGAAGACTTGCCGACGACGTGGGGCGGGTACGACAAGATGCCCGTGCGGGCCAAATATTTTGCCGCCCTCGGACGTCCGTATCTTGGAATGACCGGAAAATTTCACACGATGTGGGGCGAGTTCGGCGGATTTAAGAGCCCGGAAGCGCTTCGCTACGAGATCGCTTCGATGATGATGTACGGCGCCCGCTGCAGCATCGGCGATCAGATGCATCCGAGCGGTCTGATGGATATGGAGACGTATCGTACGATCGGCGAAGCCTACCGCTATGCGGAACAGATCGAAGAATGGTGCTTCGACGTCGAGGAGACGGCGACTCTGGGCGTGATTCTATCTAACCAATCGGAAGCGGATGAAGGTCTGACCAAAATGCTGCTCGAATGCCAACTCGACTTCGACATCGCGGACCCGAAACGGGGATTGGATCGATTCGAGACGCTGATCTTGCCGGATTCCGTCGCGTTAAGCGAGGAGTCGGCCATGCACATTCAAAGCTATGTCGACCGAGGCGGAAGTTTGCTGCTCACGGGCGCCAGCGGCTTGAATCCGGGAAAAACCCACTTTCAAATCGATGTCGGCGCCGCCTATCAAGGACCCTCCTTATACGAGAACGACTATGTGCTTGCGGGCGAACAATTGAATGCCGGCATCGTCTCGAGTCCGTTTTTGTTCTATGAGGGCGCCGAGCAGGTCAGCGTCAAGGATGCGGAAGTTCTGGCCGCGATCTACGAACCGTACTTCAACAGGACGTACGGACACTATTGCTCGCATCAGAATACGCCTTATCGTTTGGAACCGGCCGATTACCCGGCCGCCATCCGCAAAGGCAGCATCGTTTACTTGGCTCATCCGATCTGCTCGATGTACTTCCGTCATGGCGCCAAATATCATCGCGACTATCTGATGAACGCCTTGAAGCTGGTTTATCGCAAGCCCGTTATGAGAGTAGACTTGCCCAGTTGCGGTCGGGCCCGATTCGTCTATCAGCCTTCCCGGAAGCGGTATATTCTGCACCTGACGTATGCCGCGCCGATTCAACGCGGCAGGACAAGCGTGATCGAGGACATGCCGCCGATTCACGAAGTCGCTGCCGAGCTGTCGGTCAAATCGCGGGTGAAGCAGGCGACATTGGTTCCTCAAGGCATATCCGTACCGTTCGAACAGTCCGGCGACGTCGTGAAGCTGACGATACCCAAGGTGCACGGGCATCAAATGGTCGTATTCGAATGAAGACTCGCAGCAAGCTTAAGGAGGAACGAATATGAAGCAATCAATCGTCTCGTCTTTCGAGGATGCCTTTAAGCAGAGCATCGAAGCCGCTCGGGCGGCGCGTAAGGAATATGCGACGCGGAAAACGATCGGGGAAAGGTTCGCGGTTCCCCGTCAACAAAAGAAGGGGATACAAACCATTTTGTATCGACCAATAGGGAATTCGGTGCCGGATAAATTGCCGGTACTGTTTAATATGCATGGCGGAGCGTGGATTGGCGGCGACGCGGTGTTCATGGAAAGTTTCTGTCAGAGGATGGCGAATGAAGTTCCGGCCTTCGTCGTGAACGTGAACTATACCAAAGCCGATGAAGAGCCAATTCCGTATGCTATGGAAGAGGTAGCGGATACAGTAAAGTACTTTGCAACGCATGCGGATGAGTATGGCATTGATCCCGAAAAAATGGCTGTCGGAGGACATAGCGCAGGCGCTCATTTGGCGGCAGGGGCAGCTATGATGTTAAAAGAGAACGGCATCGGTTTGGCTTGCCAGATGTTAGTTTATCCTTGTACGGATATCAAGGAGGATCCGGATAAGCCGGAAGATTTGTTGAGCTTGATCGTGCGCTTTTTCTTTCCCGACGGCGGAAATGATCATAGATACGTTTCGCCGCTGCGCGCGAAGGACGAAGAACTGTCCGGACTGAGTCCGGCCCTGTTTGTTCTGTGCGGGCCGGACGAATTAAAGCCCATGGGAATAGCCTACGCAAAGCGCCTGATAGATAGGGCAGTCCCTGTTAAAATAAAGGAATATCCGAAAGCGTTGCATGGTTTTTTGGAAGTGAACCGTCCGGATTATCCGGCAGGAGACGCCCGCCGGAATCCCGAGCAGGAGGCTTATTGCAAAGATTGCGAAAAATATTTGGTTCAGGAGCTGCGAGCTTTTTTTGCGGCCGTATGAATAAAGGGAGGGACTCGGCCGCGCCGCGCAATTAACTTTCGATTGAAGACAACGAAATCGGAGTTTTGGGGAACTTCGATACAGCACCAACTTTTACGCCGAAGCCTAAGTGCCGCCGCCCGGTTGGTGCTGCGTTGTCTTACATCTCAACCTGTCGCCAAATGAAAAAAGAGCCTAAAACAGGCTCAATGATCCTCCATAGAGACACAACGCAAAATGAGGCGTCCAAAGTGTCCAAAGCGTCCTGTATAAGTCCTAAATAGCGCAAAATATCTTCTTGGGACTCATGACCGAAACGCTTCCATCAGTGGTTTCTTTTGCTCTGCTCGGGCAGGGACCGGCTGTCTTCCATCTCTTCCCTATAGGTTTTAATCCAATTCGGATGTTCAGGAATTTGCTTGGCAAATTTCAATAAGATCGACAAACCCTCCGTCGCGCTTTGTTTCATAGCTTCTTGGAATTGACTGTAGGTTTCAGGCTCAAACCGTTTCATTAAATCTTCCATCTTGATGTAATTATCCGGAGCCGCGCTTGGTTTCTTCGGTAGGCTATCGTATTTGCGAGCCTCATGAACGGTAATCGCGTCATCGGCTAGCCTCCTTGCTTCTGGACTGATCTCCAACAAGTCGACTACAGGCCGGTTTATTTCCAGTCGTGCTTGCTGCAGAGTCGGCTGACCTTCCCTAAGCCTTGGAAGACGGTATTGAATAAACTCCGTGACTTTCATGGTAGCACCCCATTCGTTCTCTTTATATTTTTATCGGAGATTTTTTCCAAATAGTAAACCTCTAGAGAGTGCTATCAAGAAATAAAAATGTTCAAGAGAGCGCCTTTTGGAGCGTTCTCTTGAACATTTATCAAGCGGATTTTTCGATCGTTTGAATCGTGCCGTCCGCATTGTACTTCAGTTCGGTGAACTTCACGCAGCGCTTGTTATCGGCGCCTCCGGACAAGGAGCTGTCGTGATAAAATAAATACCATTTGCCTTGGAATTCGACAATCGAATGATGGGTCGTCCAGCCGATCACCGGCGTCAGAATCGTTCCCTGGAAGGTGAACGGTCCGTACGGATTTTCGCCAATAGCGTAGACGAGCTTGTGTGTGCTGCCGGTCGAATACGAGAGATAATATTTGCCGTTGTACTTGTGCATCCACGGGCCTTCGAAATACCGTCTGTCCTCGTCGCCCGCCAAGAGCGGCCGACCGGACGGATCGACAATCGAAATTTCTCGCGGCTCTTCCTTGAACGTCAGCATGTCGTCGCTCAACTCGGCCACTCGCGGACCCAAGGCAGGCGCATCCGGAGCCGGCCCTGCGGCATCCGCGACAAACTCGCCGGTCTGCCATTTTTCAAGCTGTCCGCCCCATAAGCCGCCGAAATACATGTAGGCTTTGTCCCCTTCTACGAGAACGGCGGGGTCGATGCTGAAGCTGCCGGGAATATAGCTTGGCTGCGGCGTGAACGGGCCCGTCGGCGAAGCGCCGGTCGCTACGCCGATACGGAAAATATGGTCGTGATCGCGCGCCGGGAAAAACAGATAATAAGTATCGTTCTTGTAGGCCGCATCCGGCGCCCACAGCTGCTGCTTCGCCCATGGAATATCGCGCAGGTGAAGCGCTTCTCCGTGATCGACGCAAGGGGAGCTTTCGTCTGCCATCGACAGAACGTGGTAGTCCTCCATATCGTATTGATCGCCGTTGTCGTTCGACACCTGCTCATGATCAAGATCGTGGGACGGATAGATGTACAGTTTGCCTTCGAATACATGCGCCGAAGGATCGGCGGTATAAATATGGGTTACGAGCGGTTCGTTGCGTTTAACCGGCTCCGACATGATCCTATCCTCTCCCGTTGAAATAATCGCATACCTTCTATTCTAGCGTGTTTCATAGCGCATCGCAGCCTTCTGATCTTAGGATAAATACCAAAAAAATTAGTTGCCGGAGCCGCTTAATCCGTTTGACACTCCAATTTGAATAAGTTACGTTGAACCTAGGATCTACGATAGCGAGGATTGGGTGCATGTGAGAAAGCGGGCAGATCGGCTCATCAATATGCGAGAGATCAACACTCTGAGAAATCAGATTTTCGTGGGCTTTACGCTGACGATGATCCTCGTACTTACCTTTGCGGGAGCGTTTATTTATCGCGAAGTCTCCGTGCTCCTTAAGGAAAGCGCGGAAAAGCATATCCAACAGACGGCGATTCAGGCCAACGGGAGGCTGGATGCGCTGTTGAAGCAGATCGATTCGCTGACGACCCAGGTGTCCGCGGATTCCTACGTGCAGAAGCTGCTGTTGAAAGAGGTACAAGGAATGCCGTCCAACTTCAACGAGCGCCAGTCGCTGCTGCAGATCGCCAACAATTATATGGCCTATTCCTCCGGCATAAGCTCGCTGGAGTTGTACACATTGGATAACAGGCGGTTATTCCCGCTTGACGATTCCAGTATCAACCGCATATCCGAGGCTGAGCTTGCGGCCGCGAACGATCAGAAGGGTCGCATTGCCTGGATCGGCATGGACTCTCGCGTACCCGATACGGTGCTCGCGATCCGACGCATCAATCTGATAGACAATTCCTACTTGCCCGGCGGTTACCTGGTCGTTCATATCAGCCGGGAATACTTCGATATGTACGAACCGGAGGCGAAGAAAGATCCTTCCAGAAGCAGGGAGCTTATGCTGCTGAGCGACGGCGAGGGCAATCCGATAATATCGGATATTGACGACGAGGCGGTGCAGTCGGTGCTCGCGCAAACCGGAAGCACGGTGATGATCGGGCAGGAACGAATGCTCGCCGTCAGGCAGCATTCCGATGCGGCAGGCTGGAGCCTTGTGCTGCTCATGCCGGTCGAAGCGGCGACGGAAGGCATTTCCGTGTTGCGAACGGCCATTTACGTGTCCATCGGCATCGCCGCGCTTGCTTTTCTGCTGTTAACGCTGCTGCTGTCCACCATGATAACGCGGCCCATTCAACAGCTTAGAAGAAGCATGCGCGGCGCCAAACTCGGCGGGCTCAGGCTGATCCCTGCCGGCCGCAACCGTTTCCGAACGCTGGAAATCAACGAGTTGAACCATACCTACAACCAGATGGTTACCCACATGAACGAGCTGATTCAAGTCGTCTACGAGAAGGAAATTACGCAGAGCCGCACGGAGCTTAAGGCGCTGCAAGCGCAGATCAATCCTCATTTCCTGTTCAACACGCTGGAAGCCTTCTATTGGTCGTTGGAGGAAAAAGAGGAAAGCGAGCTGGCTCAAACGATCCTCGCCATGTCGGGATTGTTTCGCTATGTGATCGGCAGCGCGGCGGGCAACGAAGAGCAGGTAACCCTTCGCGACGAGCTTGAGCATGCGCAGCGCTATTTGCAAATTATTAAGATGCGTCTGGTCGATCGCTTGGATTGGAGCATCGACGCGGACGAACGCTTGCTGCAGGTGCCGATTCCCAAGCTGATCATACAGCCGCTTGTGGAGAACGCGATTTTGCACGGCGTCGAGAGCCGAATCGGGCCGGGAACGGTAACGATCCGCGTATTTTCCGCCAGGCAGGGCTTTGCAACGATAGCCGTCATCGACGACGGAATCGGCATGGACGAAGAGACGTTGAACTTGCTTATGCAGAACATCGAGGGCGGAGCCTCGCAAAATCCGAAGAATGGAGCGGGAGTTGCCATGTCCAACGTGCAACGGCGTCTCAGGCTGTACTACCCGGACACGGCGGAAGGCGCCGGAGGCTTGCGAATTGACAGCAAGGTTGGCGTCGGTACGACGGTAAGCTTCGAAATTACAATTCCTGCGGAAGGGGACGAACTGGCTTGAAAACCATCTTGATCGTTGATGATGAGCCGCGCACGCGCCGCGGCATACAGAAGACGCTCGACGCCTGGTCGGCGGGCCGACACCGAATCGAGAGCGCCGCAAGCGGGGTCGAGGCGCTCGAATGGCTGAAATCGAATCCGGTTCATATCCTCATTACGGATGTGCGAATGCCTGAAGTCGACGGCTTGCAGATGCTGGAGACGTTGTCCGCGCGCGGGCGGCTGCCCGTTGTCATTGTCATCTCCGGCTATGCCGATTTCGAATACGCGAAGAAATCGTTGCAGCTTGGCGTATTCGAATATATTCTCAAGCCGCTGGACAAATCCTTATTGATCGATGCCGTGCAGCGAGCGCTCGAGCTCGACAGCGGAAGGGATCGCATCGACGCGATGGAGAAGCTTATCGATCCGAAGCTGCTGGAGGTAGACCGGGACGAAGCGCGTTACGGGGCCGCGATCAAGGACGCCATCAGCTATATCCGCGCCCATCTGCATGAAGCGATCAGCATGAAGCAGGTGGCGGATTCGCTGCACCTGAACGCGAGTTATTTCAGCGTGTTGTTCAAGGAACAGACGGGCGTTACCTTCAGCGATTACGTGACGCTGAGAAGATTGCAGAAGGCGAAGGAGCTGCTAGTCACGACCGGCTTGCCGATATGGGAAATCGCCGAGAAGGTCGGGTACCAGACGGCCAAATATTTCATTAAAGTATTTAAAGAAAACGAAGGCGCGAGCCCCAGCCAGTATCGGCATCAGATCCTGGACAACGAGCCATCGATCCAATAAAAGTGGAATTTCTCCCAATGGCCGGTTACTTATGCGCTTACATGTCATTCCCTATAATGATGACAGCGGTTACAAAGTAACTGTAAGCACATACAAAGGGAGGACATGCCATGAAACGTCTTTTCACTGGGGCCACCGCGATTATTCTGCTCGCTTCCGTTCTTTCCGCTTGCGGCGGAAACTCGAATTCATCCGGCAACGCAGGCGCAAGCTCGAGTCCAAGTACCGGGGGCAGCAGCAGCGCCGAGTCTTCGGCGGGCAACGAACCGAAGGAGAAAGTCACGATTAACCTGTGGGCCTTCACGGACGAAATTCCGAACATGACGACCAAGTACCTGGCCACGCATCCCGACGCGAACGTCGAGTTCAAGACGACGATTATCGCAACGACGGACGGCGCCTATCAGCCCGCGCTCGACCAAGCGCTTGCCGCCGGCGGCAAAGACGCTCCGGACATCTACGCGGCGGAAGCAGCCTTCGTTCTGAAGTACTCGCAGGGCGACGCGTCCGATTATGCGGCCAACTACGCGGATCTCGGCTTGACCGACGATATGGTGAAGGAAGCCGACATCGCGCAATATTCGGTCGATATCGGCAGCAAGGACGGTCAACTGAAAGCTCTCGGTTATCAAGCGACAGGGGGCGCGTTCATCTACCGCCGCTCGCTGGCCAAAGATACGTTCGGAACGGACGATCCGGCAACGATCAAGAACGAAATCGGCCCCGGCTGGGATAAATTCTTCGATGCGGCCGCCAAGCTGAAAGCGAAAGGCTACGGCATCGTATCCGGCGACGGCGATATCTGGCACCCGATCGAGAACAGCTCCGACGTGGGTTGGCTCGTAGACGGCAAGCTGCACATCGATCCGAAGCGCGAACAGTTCCTCGATCTCTCCAAGAAGCTGAAAGACAACGGCTTCCATAACGATACGCAAGACTGGACGGAAGCCTGGTACGCGGATATGTCCGGCTCCGGCAAACAACCGATATTCGGCTTCTTCGGTCCCGCTTGGCTCATCAACTACGTGATGAACGGTCAAGTGAAAGACACGAACGGCGACTGGGCGGTTACCGAGCCTCCGACGGGCTTCTTCTGGGGCGGCACCTGGTTGCTGGCTAACAAGGACGTTGCCAAGGACGAAGCCAAGAAAGCGGCGGTTGCCGACTTCATCCACTGGGTGACGCTCGATACTTCCGAAACGGGCCTCCAAAACTACTGGGCCAACGGCACGATGAAGGATGGCGAGCAAGGCACGAAAGACAGCGTCGCCTCTGCGGTCGTGATGTCGAAGTCCAACGGCCAGATCGATCTGCTCGGCGGACAAAACATGTTCGACGTATTCGTTCCGGCCAATGCCAACGCTTCCGGCAAAAACTTAACCCAGTACGACGAATCGATTAATATCATCTGGCGCGACCAAGTACGCGAGTATACCTCGGGCAACAAGTCTCGCGACCAAGCGATCGCGGACTTCAAGCAACGGGTTAAAGACGAGCTGAACATCGACAGCGAATAACAAAGCGCCGAAGGGGCGGGTGCAATTCCCCGTCCCTTCATATTAATTGATGGGGTGAGAGTCATGCGGCGCAAAGGAGTCAACTATTCGAAATACGGCTATATTTTCAGTCTTCCTTTCATATTTGCGTTCCTGGTTTTCTCGTTGTATCCCATTTTATACACCGCAGCCATCGGGTTCACTAATCTACAAGGATTGATACCAAAGCCGATACAGATTCTGGACGATCCGTTCCAGAACTTCAAGGATCTGATTTATCACAATGTCGCGTTCCGGACATCGTTATCGAATACCGCGCTGCTCTGGATCGCGAATTTCATTCCTCAGATCGTTCTCGCTCTTCTGCTGGCCGCCTGGTTCACCAACCAACGTCTCAGAATACGGGGGCAGGGCGCGTTCAAGGTTTTGCTCTATATGCCGAATATTATCACGGCGAGCACGATCGCCGTGCTTTTCAGTACATTGTTCGCTTACCCGATGGGCCCCGTAAACAGCTTTTTCGAATTGATGGGCTGGTCCGACGAGCCGATCCTCTTTCTTCAGGACAAGACGACGGCGCGCGGCATCGTGTCGTTCATCCAATTCTGGATGTGGTACGGCAATACGATGATTATTCTTGTTGCGGGCGTGATGGGCATCAACCCCGCTCTCTTCGAGTCTGCGGCGATGGACGGAGCCAACGGGTTCCAGACCTTCTTCCGCATTACGCTGCCGAGTCTCCGCACGATCCTGCTTTACGTTCTGATCGTGTCGATGATCGGCGGATTGCAAATGTTCGATATTCCGCAGCTGTTCATTGCGCCCGGCGGAGGTCCGGACAACGCTACGCTCACCACGTCCGTATTCATCTACGGGCAAGCGTTCAAGGGCAGTTATCTGTATAATCGCGCCGCAGCGGCAAGTATGATCATGTTCCTGATCGCGGCGGTATTATCCGCAGCGTTGTTCTACGCTATGCGCGATCGCGATGCGGCCAGGATCAGGAAAGAAGAAAAGAAGCTCAGAAAGGCTGCCAAGGCGGCGGCAAGGGGGGCGTAAATCGTGACCAATAGGGAAAGAAGCGGAACCGTCCCCTTGAGCGTCCACGCAATGAAGGAGAGCGGGAAGGTTTCCAGGGGCGTTAACAAGACGGTGATTTACATCGTTCTCGTTTTTCTGGCGCTGCTTAGCATTTTGCCGTTTTGGACCATGTTCGTGAACGCCACGCGTTCAACGCCGGAAATCCAAAGCGGTCTCTCCTTGCTTCCTTCGACGCATTTGCTCAGCAACTGGAACGTACTGTTGGATAAGAGCTTCGATCCTTTCCGGGGATTTCTCAACTCGCTGATCATCTCCGGCGCCGCGACCCTGTTGACGGTTTATTTTTCCTCTCTGACCGCTTACGGGCTCACGGTATACAATTGGAAAATGCGTCAGCCCTTCTTTACGTTCATCATGTGCGTCATGATGATTCCGGCGCAAGCCAGCGCCATCGGCTTTTACCAATTCATGTACAAGCTGCACTGGACGAACAGCTTCCTGCCTTTGATCCTGCCTGCGATTGCGGCGCCGGCCGTCGTGTTCTTCATGCGGCAATACCTGCTTGCCACCCTGTCGATCGAGATGGTAGAGGCGGCGAGAATCGACGGATCGGGCGAATTCTACACCTTCAACCGAATCGTCATGCCGATCATGATCCCGGCAGTGGCGACGCAGGCCATCTTCGCCTTCGTGGCCAACTGGAACAATCTGTTTATGCCTTTGATCCTCCTGACGCAGAAGGACAAATACACGTTGCCGATTATGGTCAGTTTGCTTAAAGGCGACATTTACAAGACGGAGTTCGGTTCGATCTATTTGGGACTGGCGCTGACTACGCTGCCGCTGTTTGTGATATACTTCCTGTTATCGAGATATATTATCGCGGGCGTGGCGCTTGGCGGAGTGAAAGAGTAATCCTTCAAACATTTTGCAGAATGGGCATGACGTTTGATGGGGGATACGAACGTGCATACAAAAATTCGAACGCTGACGGCGCTCGCGATAAGCCTGATGCTGGCGATGTCCGGCTGCGGGAAAAAAATAAACAACCGCGTTCCGGACGCGGCGGCGGACGAGAAGGTGACCATCAATATGATGCACCTGTGGCCCGCAACGGGCGCGCCGGGCCAACACCAGGTCGTGAACGAAATAATCGCGGAGTATCAGGCGGAGAATCCCAACGTCGTCATCAAGCAGGAAGTGCTTGATAATGAACGATACAAAGCCAAGATGAAAGTGATCTCCGCCGTCAACGAATTGCCGGACGTCGGTATGACGTGGGCGGCCGGGTACCTTCAGCCGTTCGTCGAAGGCAAGTTGTTCACGCCGCTCGATGAATTGTTGCCGAGCGATCTGAAAGCTTCGTTTGTCGCGGGAACGTTGGACGCGTATAGGGTAGACAACCATATTTACGCGCTTCCGCTCGAGTTCAATGTCGCTCCAATCTACTACAACAAGAAAATATTCGCGCAATACGGCTTGAAGATCCCAACGACTTACGACGAGTTTCTGCAGATCGTAGCGACGCTTGCGGCCAACGGCGTAGAGCCGATCGCTCTGGGCAACAAGGATCGTTGGACGGGTTCTCTCTGGTACATGTACTTGGCCGACCGCATCGCCGGCACCCAGACTCTTGCGAACGCTATCCGGGGCACGGCCTCCTTCACCGATCCCGGACTCGTCGAAGCGGCGAAGCGCATCCGGGATCTTGTCGATATGAACGCCTTTAACAAAGGCTTCAACGGTCTGTCGAACGATGAAGTCAAAGCGGATTTTATTTCGGGCGGGGCTGCCATGTATCTGATCGGGACGTGGGAGCTTCCGAACTACACGACCAACCAGGATATTCAGCAATCGTTGCGCGACAACATCGGTTTCTTCAAATTCCCGACCGTCGAAGGCGGCAAGAGCCATATCGACAGTTGGGTAGGCGGCCCCGGCGTGGGCTTGTTCGTCGCCGAGAACTCCCCGGTGAAGTCGGAAGCGAAAAAATTCGTGAAATACTTCGTGAAGCGCTGGGGCGAAGAATCCGTAACCGGGGCCGGCGTCATTCCGGCTACGAGGATCAATACGTCGAACACCGAGCTCCCGCAGCTATACGTCGACCTGCTCAACGAAGTGAATAGCGCGACGAGATTTACGCTGTTTGCAGACGTGCAAATGGCTTCGGGCGCGGCCGAAGTTCATCTGAACGAGATCCAGGCTCTGTTCGGCAAAGAAATTACGCCGGACGAGTTCGCTAGAGCGCATAACGCCGCCATCCAGACGGACAAAGGCGCGGCGCGGCAGCCGACGGAAAAAGCCGGCGAAGACTAGTAAAATGGTTTGCGTTAATCGTTGTCGCAGAGAACAAGAACCCCATGTCCTTGCGGACGCGGGGTTTTTGCTCCTCTTTATCATTCTACGCTTTTCAAGGATTCCATCATCTTGATCTTCGTCACTTTTCTCCTCAGAAGCAAGTTGGAGAGCACGGTAAGGAAAAAGGCGAGAATAACGGATACCAATAGGGTGAATGGATTTAACTGATCCGGAATTTGTTGATGCGCGCTCGATAGCGCCTGCACGATCGTTCTGTAAACCGTGCCGCTGATCGGCAAAGCTACGATTACCGCGAAGGCGGTGATGAGGAGGTTTTCGAAAAAGATGAGCCTGTTGATCTTGTTTTTCTGATAGCCTAGTACCTTAAGGGTCGCAAGCTCGCGATTTCTTTCGTAAATATTGATGGAAGATATCGTGTAGATCGCGCCGAAGGAGAGGATAACGGCACTCAGGATAAACATGATAAATACGAAATTGTTTTGTTTCAGAATATACTGAGCGGATTTCTTCAAATCTTGCTTATCCGCAATCGTATCGACAAGCGGGTCCTGTTCAAAGAAGCCCCGAACGCTTGCCAGATCCGCGGAGCTATTGGCTTCAACCGCGAGCGATGTCGGATTGTAGTCTATGTTCAAGCTCTTCAAATAGGCCGGCGTGCCGTAAAACGAAGGATCCGAATACTGCGTTGACAGGTCGAGAACCTTCACGTCCACCGTTTTATTTTTCAGCTCCGGCGCCGTAAACCTGATTTGGATGACGTCCCCTTTCGAAATGCGATATTGATCGGCATAGGATTGGGGGACAAGTACTCCATTATCGTCCAGGGAGATCCTCTTTCCGTTTTTGTCGAAGTAACGGATGAGATGGTTTTCCTTTTCCGTCACGACGAAAGCGGCGTTTTCTTTTTCCCCATCCTTGACGAGCTCGATAGGGAAGGTGGATAAGGCATAGCTGCTTTTAATGCCGGAGGGCAGGTTTACCGTATCGGGGGACGTTCCCCTCGCGTAATCGACTTTTAAATCATAGGCATAGACTTCTTCCACCTGGTCCGCGACTTGGACCAAAGCCGATTGGGTACCGAATGCGGCGATCAATAAAACCGTGCTTAACACAACGCCGATGGAGCTCGCAAGCGCTTTTTGTTTTTTCAGAAACAGGTTTCTCAAGATGAGTTTGTAGCTGTAGGGCAGGCGGCCCCAAAAACCCGGTATTCTTTCGAGAAACAGCTTTTTCGTCTTCTTGGGCGGTTTGGGACGCATGGCCTGAGCCGCGCGTTCTTGCAACAGGGTTCTGCCGCTTAAATAACACGACAGAAGACCGAAAGCGCTAGAGAAAAGAAGCGGGGGAAGGAAGGAATACCAGGAAAGCGAGAACGAAATGCCGGGCAGGGAATAGGCCCTTGCGTTCGAAGCCGTGACGAGCGGAACGAATACGGCGGCGGCAAGGACGCAGCCCAGGATGGTGCCTATGATACTTACGAGCACGGGGTAGCCCATGTAATGAAGCATGATGCTTCTGTTTTTGACGCCCAAAGCCTTCATGATGCCGATTTGGTTTCTTTGGGAATCCATCATCCTCGACATGGCTAGGAATAAAATAATCGCTTCGATGATGAAGAGAACGAGCGGGATGACTTTGCTCATCAAATTGTTGTTGTAGATCGTTTCGTGGATTTGAGAATAATTGAAGCTCCGTTCTTTGCTTACTTGGTCTAAATAGGACAGTCGGCTTTGTTTGGAACGTTCCTCGATCGACTTGCCTAATTCGTCGATATCGTAGCTGTCGTCCGCATCGATCATGATTTCGTTGTAGTAGGCGCCGCCCGCGATTTCAGAGACGGCTTCTTCGGCCACATAGGCGACCCCGTAGGCTTTATGGTCTTGTATTTCGTTCTTTTTGGCATGTTCGACGTTCTCGCCCAAACCGCTGACGGTAAACGAAAAGCTTTCTGCATCCGTATCGATATGGATGTTGTCGCCGACGCTATACCGATGTTCTTTCGCATAATGGGAATCCAATAGAATCTCGTCCTTGTCGGACGGGAGGCTCCCTTCGATCAAGGCGAGCGTATTGATTTCGTTATGTACGGGAATCGAATGAATCTTCAAGGAGGCTTTGCCGCCTTCGAAAGCTTGCGCGGCATCGAAGGTATAACGTCCTTCCGCCTTGCGGATCCCCTCCAACTGGCTTAAATCCGATACGTCCTGTTGGGATATGCGGTCGTAAAATACGTTCAAGTCGCTTAGATTATGTTCTTTGAAGTAGTCCTTCGCATAAGCGTTCAGATGATTGCTGTACGTGACCAGCCCCGCGTAGAAAAAAGCGCCTACCGCCACGACCAATACGAAAGCCGTGAATTGCCCGAAGGAGGGCTTGATATCCCGTAATAATTTGAGGAACAACTTCATGGTTACCATTCAATCCCTTCCACGCTTTGTTTTTCGCGATTGATCGTCACGCTCTCGATCTTTCCGCTTTTTACTTTAACGATTTTATCGGCCATCGGCGCGATCGCGGAATTATGCGTGACCAGAACGACGCACTTCTTCGTTTCCCGGTTCAAGTCCTGAAGAAGCTTCAGCACGGACTTGCCCGTCACGTAATCCAGGGCCCCGGTCGGTTCGTCGCAAAGCAGAAGCAAGGGATTTTTGGCGACGGCTCTCGCGATGGCAACCCTTTGCTGTTCTCCGCCGGAGAGCTGGGAGGGGAAGTGACGGATGCGGTCTTGCAATCCGACCTGAGACAAAACCTCCTTCGCATCCAGATGATGCTCGCATACTTCGGCGGCGAATTCGACGTTTTCCAGCGCGTTCAAATTCGGAATCAGATTATAGAATTGGAATACGAAGCCGATGTTCTCGCCGCGGTATTGCGTTAATTGTTTTTCGTTGAAGCTCGTGATTTCCCGATTGCCGACGGACACTTGACCGGAGGTCGCCGTATCCATGCCGCCAAGAATATTCAGAATCGTGCTTTTGCCGGCGCCGCTGGCTCCCAAAATCACGACGAACTCCCCTTCCTCGATGGAAAAATCGACGCCGTCGAGCGCCTTGACGGGCACTTCTCCTATCCGGTATTCTTTCGATACGTTTTTGAATTCGATCAATTTTTTCACAATGACATCTCCTTTGGATCGCGAAGGTTCCATGAGTTTCCTCGCTTGGATCGGAACGGGCATATCTTCAGTTGAATTATACGAAGGCCGGAGAGAGGGAACAACCAACTTGAATCCCCCCCTTGGCGCTAGACCAAAGTCGGGATCGAGTTAGACTGATGGCCCCTGCACCTGACTTTATCTCACTTGAGTAGTAAAAGGAGGAGCAAAAAACGCTGTTGTCGCTGATCGCTAGACTCGAGAAGCATAGCCGGGACAAGAAGCTTCCGCCGCCGATATCGTTTTTTTTACCGCGCCTGACGTCCGCAAGTATCGGCCAAGAAATAAGCGTCTGCCCTCGAACCGGTTATCCGAAACGGTGACATACTGCTGTCACGTTTTATCCACTACACTTTAATTATCACAAGGAGGAGGTAGGGTTGTATGTCGGCGATTGCGTATTTAAACTTTGATGGAGTTGCGGAGCAAGCGATTGAATTTTATTCGGAGGCTTTAGGCGCAAAAGAAGTGAAGAAAGCGAGATTCAAGGATTTTCCGCAAGATCCGAACTATCCGTTGCCGGAAAACGAGTTGAATATGATCATGGAGTCTTCGCTGGAATTCGAGGGCGGGAAAATCATGATGTCGGATCTATTGCCTTCCATGAAGAGGGTAACGGGCGAGTGGGTACAAGGAAATCAGGTGATGATTAGTCTAGTCCTCGAGGACAAACAACGACTGGAAGAATACTTCCATCGTTTGTCCGTCGGTGGCAGCGTGACGATGCCGTTATCCGTTACTCCTTGGTCTTCGTGCTTTGGAATGCTGACGGACAAGTTCGGGGTGACCTGGAAATTTAATCGCGACGCGGATCGGTTTCTGGATCAAGTGATTGCCAACAAACCGTAACTTTGAAAGAATAAGTCGGCGTCCCCGCCAGGCTTGAGACGAACAAAAGGACAACCCGGAGCGGTTGTCCTTTGTCGTCATCTCATGCCGATTCCCGATTCGCGCAGAATACGTCCTTGCTTTCCGAATCAATCGGACTTGTCCTCGTTCATTCGGGCGGGTCGACATCCGCGGTTCGTGGAATTAATCCTTCGGATTGCGCCTTAATCAATTGGTACAGCTCTTCGGGAGACAAACGCTTGTTTTGCTTTATCCACTGAAGAAGTATGCGTATCATCGCTCCCGATCGGAAGGCCAAGAAATATTCGAAATGCGGAGATAATTTCAGCGCTGCGGGATGAAGCTTTAAAACGAGCTTCTTCACGGTGTTCTCGAATGCGGAGAAGATCATGTCGATCCGGTTGGCCGCGACCAAGCATTCGATGATTTCGGAATCGGCATGCCAATAACGAAAAAACGGCAATACAAAAGGAAATTTTTCAACGCCTGCCTGAACGGTTCGCGGGGAGATCGATTCAAGTATGCGGCGGTAGAGATCTTGGAATGCTTCGTCGCATTTCCACAGCAAAACGTCCTCCAAATGATCGAAGTTTCGGTAAAACGTGGACCTCCCCATTTGCGCGCTCTTGACCACCTCCTGGATAGTGATGGATTTAAAATCTTTCTCTCGCAGCTTTTCCGACAAGGCGCGGTACAGCATATTCTTGGACTGAATCGACCTCTGATCCTCGTTAATGTGGTACATTTTCCCTCCGTTTGTCCTTTATCCTTGAATCATATTGACTTCTAATCCGCTTCCAATGAAAATTCAAAATATATATATCCTAAATCATATCCCAAAGAGAGCCAAACCATCAATTCCTGAGTTGAACGGGAGGCCGCGGCGTCGAAAGAACAACCATTGCGTGGAAGGGATGCTTGCGTTTTGAATGATTTTGATCAGATCCATCGATTTCCGATTATCGGTGAATTGAACGATCAGGATTATCTATCGATACGATCCTACTTGAGAGTAAACGAATACGATAGCGGAACGATCATTCTTCGGCAAAATCAAGAAACCGCGCCGTTCCATATTATTTTGACAGGAAAATTGAACGTTTACGTTCAACAAGAAACCAAGGTACATGTCGCCACATTGGAATCAGGGCAATTCTTCGGAGAAATGTCGTGCCTAACGGGGGGCGCGGTGAGCGCTACGGTTGAAGCGGCCGAACCCGTTCGGACGGTATCGATGCCGCGCAAAGGCATGCTTCTGTTGATGGAGAAAAGCAGCGAGTTCCGCAATCATATGATCAAAGCGATGGTTCATCGGATCACAAGCTCCAACGATAGAGTATTGGAGGAGCATACCAAGAGCTCCGTCGCGTTGCGTCAATTGAAGGAGGAACGGCAATCCCGTTACGGGGCGTTGGTCGGAGCGAGTAAGTTTACGTTTCAGCTGAATAGTCGGATTTCCGAACTGGCCCGAAGCGGAAAGTCCCTATGTATCATCGGCGAGGCTGGGGTCGGTAAAACTCATGTCGCTTGGGAGATCCATACTCAATCGGGGCGATCCGACTATCCGGTTTTCCTGCTGGAAGGGGAGAGCTTTAACCCGGAAGAGTGGGAGATGAAGGCTCGGGCCGCGAAAGGAGGAACGGTAATCCTAAGGGAAGCCGATCTTCTTCCAACCGATTTATTGCATCGCTTGCCGCAGTCGTTGGACGAAACCCGATTGATCGTGACCGCGAGGCGCCGCCTTGAAATCGCCGACGAATGTTTGGAAATCATCCCGCTTAGAGAACGGGTGGAAGATATTCCCTCGCTCGTATATTCGTTTATATCCGAAGCGGGCTTCGTGGCGCCCGAATCGATGATTTCGCAAGAAGCGATGAATATGATATGCAACTTTCCGTTTCTAGGCGGAAATATCAAGGAACTGAAACGGGTTATTCATGATGCGTTAATACGGAGCGACGGGGAAACGATACGGAATTCGCATCTCCGATTCGGGAGCGCGCGCGAACCCGGAACCCGTCCGAAAATCGCGCTGGCCTTAGGAAGCGGCGCCGCCCGGGGCGCGGCGCACGTCGGCGTGATTAAAGCGCTGGAGCATGCGGATATTCCTATCGATATGATCGCCGGTACGAGCGTTGGCGCTTTTATCGGCGCGCTTTACGCGGGAGGCCAGCCCGTTTCGGCTTTTGAAAGAGTGCTGCCGACCGTTCGTTGGAGCCAGCTCGTGCGCCCGAGCTTCTCGCCGAAGGGATTAGTCGACAATCATCCTATGGTTCGCTTTATTGAAAAATACATTGGTCCCGTCGACTTTAAGGATTTGCGGATTCCCTTCGCAGCCGTGGCATCCCATGCGGTGAACGGCGAGGCTTATATCCTCAATAAAGGAAAAGTATCTCATGCGATCCGCGCGTCCACCGCCATTCCCGGAGTGATGAAACCGGTCAAATACGGCGATCGCTTGCTGATCGACGGCGCCGTCTCGCATCCTGTTCCCGTAGCGCTTGCCAAAAGCATGGGGGCCGACATCGTCATTGCCGTCGACCTCAGCGCACCGGATCTAGCCAAGAAAGTACCGACCAACTTCGTAGCCACCATTCTCAACACGATCGACATGATGAGCAAACGGATGATTCAGGACGAATTGCAGCTGGCGGACGTCGTATTAAATCCCTGGTTAAGTTCAATATCGTTCAAGGAATCCTCTTCGAGCATTCAGGTGGGAGAGAAGGCCGCCCGCGAATCCGTCTCGGCCATTAAACATAAGATAAGTCGACAAAGCTAAGCGAATGCAATAAAAACTTGACATATCCGCAGCGTGGGGCTATGTTGGATAGACGTGTAAGGAGAGAAACTCGAACAATAGAAAACAGAAACTTGAGGTGGTTCACTTTTGAAAAAACGGAAGCCGATATCTTTCGATGAGCTGTTATTGGAATTGCAAGGCCAGAAAACGATCGCAAAAGATCCGAACCGAATTTCGTTGGACGAGTTGTTTAATGAAGCCTTCATGAGCAAGCATTCCAACTCGAAGAGCTTTGCGGAATTTCTGGAGAAAGGCAACTTTCAAGTGCAGGTCCAAGAAGATATCGCCAACATTCCGGACGAGCTTTTTGATCGGCATGTGGCGAGGGATACGAAATTCGCGGATTGGAAATCCATGCTGAATCAAGCGACGTTGGAAAACGGACGCAAGTAATTCGCCGTAAACGTTCGAAAAGTCTGCTCCGCTTGCCTGCCGCAAGCGCCGGGCAGGCTTTTTTTCATGCGACGGTTCCGATACCCGCTCAACGCTTCGCATTCTGTAATCGTTGCATGGCGGATGCCGTGTTGTTCATGCGTCAACCCTGTCCTTGTACCGGAAATTCCACAATGAAGCTTTCGAAAGGGATACCGCGTCCGCTCCTTGCTTGAAGGCCTCGGAGATATGGCTTTCTTCGCTGATCAGACCGCCGAGAATAATCGGGATGGACGGAAATTGCTGCTTGTAGCTCCGTACGATGGAAGGGGCTATGGCGGGCATGACTTCAATGCAATCCGGGTCGTTCTGGCTTATGGCTTCGATCGAGTTGTTAAAGGATTTCGTGTCGATCAGGAACAACCGCTGGATCGTGACCAGCCCTTCCTTTTTGGCGGACTTGATGATGTTGCTCTTGGTGGACACGATGCCGTAAGGTCCTACATATTTGCGAATGAATCGAAGGGATTCCTTATCGTTGCTCAAACCTTTTAGAAGATCGATGTGAATGAACACCTGTTTCTGTCGGCAATATTCCTTGAAGGTGCTCGATACCATATCATTCAGGTCGCCGTTCATGTAAATGATCGCGCCGGCTCCCGAGTCGATGGCGTCTTTCATTTGACGAAACTCGCAGGCCGCAACTATCGCATGCCTATTGAACAGATCTGTCCTCATAAGGTACACCTCATACAGTTTTACATGTATTATATAATGCAATCTATCGAAATTTCGGCTTGCGATAAAAATTAACAATAAGTTAACTTTGAAATAATTGTCGTTTTAACAATTCCAATTATGATATGAAAAATGAATAGTTCCAGGCGGAGAATCGGAGAAAGCCTGCATGTACCGGACGCAAAATATTGCGTTCCATTGGTATACTGCAAGGCTTTTTGCCGTTTTCCCTCAAAAAAACGACGGAGTAGATCAAATGCGCAAAATACGATTGGTTGTCAGCGATTTGGACGGTACCTTGCTGGATGAAAGCCACGAACTAAGCAGTGAACTGATGGAGAGAATAAGGAGGTATACAGCGCAGGGCGGATTGTTCACCATAGCCACGGGCAGGAACTGGTACGCGACAAAACGTATTGTGGAGCAAGCTTCGATTCATGTTCCTGTCATCCTATGCAACGGAGCCGTTCTGGCGGATCCTTCAGCTATCTATTACGAATCCGGTTTGGCAACGGATATCATGGCGGACTTGCTGATCGAAGCCGGGAAAAGCGGAATCGCGGTCCTATTGTTCGAGCACGACAACGTTTTCGGGTTCGGCAGCGAACAGGGCATCAACAGGTTTTGCGACAAAGAAAAAGTGAGTTGCGAAGTGATTCCTGCACGCAAAGAGGATCTTCTGCGGGTGAAGGCGCTTAAAGTGGTTTTGGTCGGTCCGTATGAATCCAGCTTGTCTCTGTGGCAGGAGCATCGGATGGACGTAAGCGGGCAGATCGGCTTTATTCGCAGCGAAGAAGACTTTTTTGAGATCGTCAAGAAGGGCGAGAATAAAGGGGTTGCCATGCTGAAGCTCGCAGAGAGATTGGGGATCACGAAGGACGAAATTCTTGCGATCGGCAATCATATGAACGATAAGGAAATGCTGATGGAAGCCGGAATCGGCGTTGCCGTATCCAATTCATACCCGGAACTCATGGACTATGCGGACTTCGTCTGTGAATACGGCTGGGATAAAGGCGTCATCGAGGCATTAGACAGGTTTTGCGGCGTCCGTTGACGGAGATGTTTTATTTTACAGTAAATTTACTTGATGTTAATGGTCTATTGAAAGTACGGATATACAATAAAATCAAGTTACAGGAGTCAGCAAACTGAATAGCTATAAGGTGGAGGCTTGGAGAAAACCTTATGACAAAGTCGGCGAGTCCCGATTCGGAACTCGGTATGATTTGTTGTAATCTTTTCTGCTGGCCTCTATTTTTATGGCTCCAAATCTTCAAAAAATAGCAATTTAAAAACGAGAGGAGATTTACCCATGAAGAGCAAGTTCACGTTTCTGTCCCTGCTGCTGATGATCCTTGTACTGAGCGCATGTTCGACGGCAGGCAACGATGGCAATTCCGGCCAGGCTGCAAGCCCGAGTCAAGCAGCGGGTTCAAGCGAGACAGCCGGCCAGTCTTCCGGAGTCGCAATGCTGAATAACGACACCTTGAAGGTGGCGCTTGCTGCAGGCGCCACTCAGTTCGACCCCGGATACAGCATCGGGATCGCCAGCATCAAAGTATTTTACAATATTTTCGATACGCTGCTGACCACGAATAAAAATGGAGAGATTGTCGGACAGCTTGCCGAAAGCTACAACTGGGTGGATGACAAAACGCTGGAAGTCAAAATCCGGGATGGCGTTACTTTCCAGAATGGCGAGCCCTGCACGGCAGAAGACGTGAAATTCACCTTTGACCGCTTTCTGAACGGCTACGGAGACGGTACGGTCAAGCTGCTCTACGAAACGCTCGAGTCGGTCGAGATTGTGGACGATTTGACGGTAAGATTCAAGACCAAGATCGTGGACTCCTCGTTCCTTGAGCGGCTTGGCTCCATCTGGGGCGCCAGCATCGTGCCCAAAGACTATCTCACGGAAATCGGCGATGAGGCTTTCAAGACGAAACCGATCGGTACCGGCCCTTACCAGATGACCTCCTACTCGCCGGAAAAGATCGTGTTGACGCGTTATGACGGTTTCTGGGGAGATGCCCCCGCGTTTAAAAACATCGAGATGATCGTTTACCCCGAGGCTTCCGCCAGAATGACGGCTTTGATCAACGGCGAAGTGGATATTATCAACGACGTAACAGCGGATATGGTCGATACCCTGAAGTCGAACAAAGGCATCCATGTGGTGGGCACTTCGATCAAAAATATTCATATCTATGTGTTCAATACGGCGAACGGTCCGATGGCCAACGAGAAATTCCGCCAGGCGCTAACGATCGGCATGAACAGACAGCTGCTGGTAGATACGCTGTGGGGAGAATACGCCAAGGTTCCGAACGGTCATCAGTTCGACTCCTATACGTCCTCGGGCACGTATGTCAAGCCCGAAGATTACCCAGGCATTCAGTTTGACGTGGAAAAGGCCAAGCAGCTGGTGCGGGAGTCCGGTTATGACGGAACCGAAATCGAGATCGAAATGCTAAATGGCTACTATATGAACGGCAACCAGGCCGGCGAAGCGATCGTCGACATGTGGAAAGACATCGGCGTAAATGCCAAAGTGGTGTTCAAGGACAAGCTGGGCTGGGATTTCAAACATGTCAGGGCATGGTCCAGCGCTTCCCGCTTTGACAGCCCGCTTGGCGCATTGTGGCTCCTGTTCGGACCGGGTTCGGGTCCGGCGCTCAACACCTGGCTCGATATGCCTGAGGACTTCAAGGAAGCAGGTCAAAAACTAACGGAAACGAATGATCCGCAACAGAAGCACGAGCTGTCCGGGGAACTCCTGAAAATGTTTGATACGTACGCTCCTGGAACTTACCTCTACCAAGCTGAAGATTACTATGGCATTCGTGAAGGTTTGGATTGGGACATGTTCTACGCTGCGAACCAGATTACGCCGTTCAGGGCGGCGGATTTGAAAGTCAAGTAAACAGAGGAAGATGTCGCGCTATGGAAACGATTCTGGAAGTGCAAAATCTGCAAACTTATTATCGCACGGGGAAGCAGGTCGTCCCGGCGGTTGACGGCGTGAGCTTCACGCTTGGCAAGGGCGAGGTGCTGGGCATCGTAGGAGAGTCAGGCAGCGGGAAGAGCACGGTCGTGCGTTCGATTATTCGCTTGTTGGACAAGAGCACGACCCGGATCGAAAACGGGAGAGTGTTGTTCCGCGGCAAAGATCTGCTGAAGTTGAGCGGGAGGGAAATGCGCAGCATCCGGGGCGGATCGATTTCCATGGTTTTTCAAAATCCGCTTTCATCGTTAAATCCGGTGTATACGATCGGCAATCAGATTCAGGAAGCGATACTGACTCATGAGTCCATGTCTCGGGCCGAAGCCCGAGACAAGGCTTTGCATTTGCTGGAGCAGGTCAATATCCCTTCGCCCGAGCTGCGGCTTCATGATTATCCCCATCAGCTGTCCGGCGGTATGCAGCAGCGTGTCCTGATTGCCATGGCTTTGGCTTGCAAGCCCGATATTATTCTGGCGGATGAACCGACTACAGCTTTGGACGTCACCATCCAATCGCAGATACTCGAGCTCCTCTCCAAAATTCGGGACGAACTGGATATGAGCATCATCCTGATTACGCACAATATGGGCGTGATCGCCGAGATGTGCGATCGCATGCTGGTCATGTATGGCGGCGTCGCGGTGGAAGAGGGCAAATGCACGGATGTATTCGCGAATCCCCTGCACCCGTATACCCGCGGCCTGCTTGCATCCATTCCCAGTCTGGAAGAAGAAAAAGAAGAGCTGTATGCGATACCGGGTCAAGTCCCTCATTTCCAAGCACCGGTTAGCAGCTGCCGGTTCTGCAGCCGTTGCGATCATGTTTTTGCCCGATGCCGCGAAGAAGAGCCGCCATTCATTCCGATTGGCGACGGGCGCTTCGTTCGTTGCTGGTTATACGCACAGGAGAAGGATACGGATCATGGACAATAACCCGATATTGGAAGTCAAAGAAGCCCGAAAATACTATCCGGTGACCAAAGGGTTCATTAGCAGGAGAAACATCGGTACCGTCAAGGCAGTGGACAATGTCAGCTTCAACCTGTACAAAGGCGAAACTTTAGGCGTGATCGGTGAATCCGGGTGCGGGAAGAGCACGCTGGCCAAACTGATTCTGGGACTTACCGCGCCGAGCGGCGGCGAGATTCGGTTAAACGGGGAGCCGGTTCGACCGGATATGCCGCTATCCATGCGCCGGAATATCCAGATGATTTTTCAGGATCCTTATTCTTCTCTGGACCCTCGAATGGATGTGCGTCGCATCGTCGAAGAACCTTTGCGGGTCCATGAACGCTTAAGCAAGGAAGAAAAAAACAGGATCGTGCTTCCCATTATGGAACAGGTAGGTTTGCCCGCCGGCGCGCTCCATAAATTCCCCCATGAATTCAGCGGAGGCCAGCGGCAGCGTATCGGCATCGCACGCGCGCTCGTGCTTAATCCGGAACTGATCGTATGCGATGAACCGGTATCCGCGCTGGATGTTTCCATCCAAGCGCAAGTACTGAATCTTTTCGCTTCCCTGAAAAAAATAAGAGGCCTTACTTACATTTTTATTTCTCATGATATGGGCGTGATCAAGCATGTCAGCGACCGGATTATGGTCATGTATCTCGGTCAGGTGATGGAGATAGCGAGCAAAAGAAGCTTGTTCGGCGATGCCAGGCATCCCTATACCCAAGCGTTAATGAGCGCGATACCGAAGCCCAATCCGGCTGCCAAGAAGAGCAGGATTGTCCTTGAAGGCGACCTTCCAAGCCCGATCCATGCGCCCGCGGGCTGCCCTTTCCAATCCAGATGCCCGCAGGCGATGGAAAAATGCCAAATCAAGCCTGAATTAAAGCAAGTGGGAGAAGGTCACTACGCGGCATGCCATTTGGTGAACGAAGGGGTGTCTCATGACGAGATTTATCGCAGTAAGGGTATGTAAGGCCATACTAACCGTTCTCTTCGTCTGGACGGTTGTCTTCATCTTATCCCGAGTAACCGGCGATCCGGTGGACTGGATCTTGAGCGAAGGCGGTTCCGAAGAAGCCATCGCGCAAGTGCGGCATAATCTGGGACTCGACTTTCCTTTATGGGAGCAATACTTCAGAGCGTTCGTCGACATTCTGACCGGGAACGCCGGAGACAGCTACTATTATGCAAGACCCGTGTTAGATCTGTTCGGAGAACGGTTTGTCGCGACGTTAGGGCTCGGCGTTATTGTTTTCCTTGTGACCATCCTTGTGGGTATACCGCTCGGCGTGCTGGCGGCGGTGAAGCACAACACCATTTTGGACCGGCTCACGATGACTTTTTCGATCGCCGGCTATACGATTCCAAACTTTGTTCTGGGCATTCTGTTAATCATTGTTTTTTCTCTGCATTTGCATCTTTTGCCCAGCGGCAGCTATGGGACCGCAGCGCATTATGTGCTGCCGGTGATTGCCATGGCTGTTGGTCCGACCGCCAGCGTGGCGAGGCTTACGCGCAGTTCCATGCTGGATGTCATCGGACAGGACTATTTGGATAGCGCTCGAGCCAAAGGCGTGAATGAATGGGCTGTCATCTACAAGCATGCCTTGCGGAATTCGTTGATCCCGGTTATTACGATTCTTGGCGCGCAGCTCAGCACGATTATTGGCGGATCGGTCATCGTCGAAATGGTGTTTGCTTGGCCGGGAATCGGCTCGCTCATTGTGAGCAGCGCAAGGCAGCGTGATTTTCCTGTCGTACAGTTCGGTGTAATGATGATTTGTATTTCGATTACATTCATAAACCTATTGGTGGATTTATCCTATTCGATTTTGGATCCGCGGATCCGCGTTAAAAACTGAAGGAGATCCGATGAAAATACCACCGTTTATTCTGTTCTTGATGATTACGTTCGGGATTCTCGCGACCGTGTCCATGCTCGCGCCGGTGCTGTTTCCCATTGACCTTTCAGACACCGAACTGACGGCTCGCTTTAAACCTCCGCGTCTTTTCGATCCGGAGTCGGATTTTCTGTTCGGGACGGACAGCTTGGGGCGGGATGTCGGTATCCGATTGCTCTATGCTACCCGGACTTCATTAATCATTGCTTTTCTCGGCATGGTGCTGGCGACGATATTCGGACTGATCGTGGGCGTGCTCAGCGGTCTGAATGGCGGCGTTACCGATCATGTTCTGTCCTTCATTACCGATACGCAGCTGTCTGTCCCGACAACCTTTATCGGCATTATCTGCGCGACTATGATGGGCTCCGACGCCCTTACCGTTATCATCGTCATCGGCGTCACCGGTTGGCCGGGATTCGCGCGTCTTGTGCGCAGCCAGGTCATTCAGTTAAAAGAGGCCAAATTCGTTGAAAGCAGCCGATCCATTGGAGCCTCGAAGACACGCATTTTTTTCGAGCATATCCTGACCAATATCGCGTCGCCTCTTATCGTCTATGCAACGATGAACCTTAGTTCCTTCATCCTGCTGGAAAGCGCATTGTCGTACATCGGACTCGGAATCCAGCCTCCGGAAACGACCTTGGGCGTCATGGTAAGCGACGGTCGAAATTACTTGCTGCAGAGCTGGTGGATGGCGGTTATCCCGAGCGTGCTTATCGTGCTTCTGATCTTGCAGATCTCTTTGATTGGCGACTGGCTGCGCGATAAGCTCGATCCCAAATTGAAAAACAAAACCTGATTGTACGAAACGAAAGGAGAAAAAATGATGCGAATCAGACCTGTCTTATCCGAACGGGAAGAGAAGTATCCCCGATTGTGCTCACATCGCGGCTTTAACAGCGTTGCACCCGAAAACTCGCTTCCCGCGCTCGCAATGGCTGTCGCGCTCGGCGCCGAAGAAATCGAGTTTGACCTGTGGCCGACGAAGGACGGTGAAATTGTTGTTTGCCATGACACGACGGTGAATCGGACATCGAACGGCACGGGCAAACTCACTGAGCTTACGATGGCCGAGATTCAGGCTTTGGATATGGGGTCCTGGTTCGATCCCCGGTTCAAAGGCACCCGGTTCCCCGCATTCGAGGAAGTGCTCGCTTTGTTCGCGAAGAAAACGATTATGAATATTCATTTGAAGTCCGTAGATACCGGTTACTCGCCCTCGCCGCAAATGCGTCAGCGCGGTATTGAACTGGGCAAGGTGCTGAATGAGCAGATCTTGGTTGACATTGAAGGCAAGCGCGAGAAATTCATCATTGAAGAGGAACTGGCCTGGGAAAACGACCCGGATATCAAGCCATACGACCCTGCGATATTCCGCAAGATCTCCGATCTTATCGACAAGTACGATTGCCGGGATTACGTCTACATCACGGGCGAGAAAGATGTTTTAATGACTGCGAAAAATATCGCTCCCCATCTCAGTCGAAATTGTTTGGAAGGTCATATGAACTATACGATCGTAGAGAACGCGTTGAAGTACGACTGCGAAAGAGTGCAATTCTGCAAGCTGTTCCTCACGAAAGACATGATTGCTAAAGCTCATCATCACGGGATGAAGTGCAATCTGTTCTGGAGCGATCATCCGCGGGAGGCCGAATATTTCTTTAGGCAAGGCATCGATACGATTCTCGTCAATGATTTTCTGGCGGTTAGGGGTTTTGTCGAGGAAACATTATATTGAACGCGGCGCGGGTTTCGCTTTGGACGGCTTCGGAACGGAAGCGCGGTATTTTGGGGGCGGTTTGCCGATTTGTCTTCTGATAAGGACATTCGGCAGTCCCCCACATGGTCCGTTTAATAAGAAATTTAAATCGATTAAAATAATGAAAATAGCCAATAAAATATTGACCAAACAAGACGATATGAATAAAATGAAAACATGAATTAAATTGTTTTAAAGAGGTCGATGACGTGAAGAAGGAACATATAACCTTAAAAGATATTGCCAAAATCGCGGGAGTATCTGCGGCGACGGCATCGCTTGCGTTATCGGATGACCCGAGGGTGAATGTCAAGACGAAGAAGCATGTCCTGGAAATCGCCGAACGCCTTCATTATACGCCCAATGAAATCGGACGCAGTTTAAGAGCCAAGAAAGCCGATACGATCGCGCTTGTATTTCCGAATACGCCTCATACGGCTTTCACTCATCCGTATTTCTCGGATCTGCTTGAAGGCATCTCGGAAGTATTGATGGCCAATAACTTTAACTTTTTGCTGTCAACGACACCGTCGGAGAAGGACGAAGCTGCGGCCTATGACAAAATCCTGCGAACGCGCAGAGCCGACGGCATCATCTTGTGGCCTTCGCCGGTAACGGATCGCAACATTTTGCGCATTATCGAGTCCGGGTTTCCGGTCGTGTATTTAGGAAAGGGCTATCATCCCGATGTGCTCACCGTTGAGCGGGACGATATCGGAGGCGCTTACAAGGCGACGGAACATCTTCTGGCGAATGGAAGAAAACGAATCGTTCACCTGACGGGGTACAAGGATTTCCTGGTCACTCTGGATCGGTTGGAAGGCTACAAGCAAGCTTTGCAGGATTATAAGATATTGTTCGATCCGTCGCTCGTTGTCGATAAAGATTTCGTGATGGAGTCGGGTTATCAAGCCGTCATGGAACTGCATCGCGATCACGTGGAATACGACGCGATATTCGCCGCCAATGACGGAATGGCGATCGGCGCGCTCAAAGCGCTGCAGGATCTGGGCAAGCAAGTGCCGGAAGACGTTGCTGTAGTCGGATTCGACAATATTCTGATGGGGACGATGACGAATCCGTCGCTCACCTCGATCGAACAGCCCGTGCGGCAGGTCGGAACGCTGGCCTCCCGGAAATTGCTCGAAGTCATTAACGGACGCAAAGTGAAAGAAAAACAAACGGTCGTGCCGTCCACTCTGGTCGTCCGAGAATCGTCAACGCTAAAAAAATAAAAGATTTTATTTTTAATCAAAATTTAAAACGATTTAAGTATTGAAAGGGGTGATGCTAAATAAGGGTAGTAGACAATAGTTTTTTGAAAAAATAGGGGATTCTTAAAACGATTTTATTGGGAGGGCACGCCATGAAGTTGAAAGCGTATTCAGAAATAACTCGCCGGCTATTCTCTATTGGAATCGTCCTTGCGTTGATTTTCGTTGCCGCATGCGGTAATAACGCGACCGATAGCGGAGACGTTTCATCGGAGCCGGCCGGATCCCAAGCGTCGGGCAAGAAAATGACTTTGAGCTTCTGGAATGGATTTACGGGGCCTGACGGCGAATTGCTGACGCAGATCGTCGAGAGATACAACCAATCGAATACCGCTAATGTTGAGATCAAGATGGATATTATGCCCTGGGACCAAATGTATCAGAAGCTGCCGCCCGCGATCGCGACGCAGACGGCGCCTGATTTCGTCCTGATGTCGCCGGTCTCGTCGGTTTCTTACATCCGTAACGATACGCTCAGGCCGCTGAACGACTTTTTCGAAGTCAGCGGCGCGGAAAAAGCGGATTTCTCCGAATCCTCGCTGACCTTATCGAGCGTTGACGGCAATCACTACATGTTGCCGATGCAGATGAACGGGCTTTATCTGTACTGGAATAAAGACATGTTCGAAGCTGCGGGATTGGATCCGGAGACGCCGCCCGCGACGCTTGAGCAGCTGGGAGAATGGGCCGTCAAGTTGAGCAATCCGGAAAAGAACCAATACGGGGTAGGTTTCCCGGCCAAAAGCGCTCCGTATTACTTTACATCCCTCATCGAAGCCAACGGCGGGGCAGTCGTAGATACGGCTGCGAAAAAATCGTTATTCGATTCTCCTGAAAATATCAAAACCTTCGAATGGCTGCAGCAACTGGCCCGGCAAAAAGCGACCCCAATCGGGGCGACCGGGGGAGATTTGGATAAGCTGCTGATTAGCGGACAGCTAGGCATGTACATCAGCGGACCTTGGATGGTATCCGGGTTGAAGAGCAACAACATCGACTTCGGTGTCGCGATTCCTCCCGCAGGAACGGTTCGGCAAGCGATGGATGTCGGCGGAATTGGTTTCGTCGTACCGAGCAGTACGCCCGATGACCGCATCGCCGGCGTCTACGATTTCATCAAATATTGGAACTCGACCGAAATCGGCAAAGAATGGTCCATTAGCAACGGCTTCCCTCCGTTCTTGAAATCGGTTGCGGAAGACCTGGACGTCCGGAACGATCCGATCATCTCGGTGATGGCGAACATGGACGAAAGCGGCGTAAGCTTCTTGCCCGGATACGTAACCGCGGAGCGAATCGCATCGGAAATTTTCCTGGCGATCGAATCCGTCATGAGCGGCAACTCCAATCCGGCCGACATCTTGCAGAAAGCTTCGGAGAAAATCGACGGCATTCTGAAAGACGAACCGTAAGCGATTCCATCATGGCTGGCGCCC